>Ga0075030_100002302_pt1 | contig 17321 bp, 15 predicted proteins | sample LitLauG_LLR_2012_FD_71393 | JGI IMG/M metagenome (GOLD analysis project Ga0075030, IMG submission 71393) | Freshwater sediment microbial communities from Pennsylvania, USA - Little Laurel Run_MetaG_LLR_2012 | ecosystem: Environmental > Aquatic > Freshwater > Creek > Sediment | place: USA... | reverse complement strand
ACCATCCGGACCGCGCGAGACCGCACCTCAGACGAGAACTTGTTCGAGGTCTTCTTCTTCGTTTCCATAGCCCCATCCTCTCAAGAGTTGGGGCCTCCGGCAAACCCGGGGCGGTTCAGCGCGAACTGCGCGCAGCTTTCGTGCGCTCCTCCCGCGAAGTGTATAACGATGGTATGGAGCCTGCTGGAGCCAGCGTCGATTCGCCTTGAGGATAATGCGTGCCCCCAATTCCCGGCAAGAACTGCGGCTCGTGCATGATGTGTTGCACGGTCCTTGAGATCCCTGAGTTCAACAAGCCCGCAGGCCCCGCATGTGCGAATTGCCTGCATGGCGGCGGCTGCCGGATCTATCTTGAGCGTCCCCAGTTGTGCCGCGATTTCGAGTGCGAGTGGATCGTCGAGCGCAAGTTGCCGCCAAACATGCGACCCGACCTGATCGGCACAATTCTGATGGAGGACGATGATACGGGTGAATATCGGGCAGTTTGCGCGCCAGAAAAACCGCTGGCATGGCGCAATCCCCGGGTATTCAAGCACCTCGTGGCTGTCGCCAAAAGCGGACGCACGGTCGTCGCCAAGGCCGGACTCACCTCGTGGCGCATATTCGCCTCCGGCGAATGGGGGCCGACGATCTAGGTCCAGAAAGCTGCTTTTCTAGGCAAGAAGCCTGTTTCGTGGGCCATTCCTCGCCAAGGCTCGGTCGAGCAGTTGACGCAAAGCGGTTGATCGGTCCAGGATTTTGGTTCATTGCGAAGCGCGCTCGCCCGTTTCGCTCCGCGCCGCAGAGACACTTTGAAATGAAAAAAATCGAGGCAATTATAAAGCCGTTCAAGCTCGACGAGGTCAAGGAGGCGCTGCAGGAAGCTGGCGTTCAAGGCATTACCGTGCTTGAGGCGAAGGGATTTGGCCGCCAGAAAGGCCATACGGAGCTCTATCGCGGCGCGGAATACGTGGTCGACTTCCTGCCGAAAGTGAAAATCGAAGTTGTCGTCGCCGACGAGAATCTCACCGCGGCGGTCGAAGCCATCCGCAAGGCCGCGCAGACCGGCCGTATCGGGGATGGCAAGATATTTGTTTCGCATATTGAAGAGGCTATCCGCATTCGCACAGGGGAGACTGGCGCGGACGCGGTGTGATCTTGCGTAGGTTCCTCATGAGCCTGGCGTAAAGAAAGAGCTGCTCGCCGCAGGCGCGTCGGGCTGGGGAAAATCGAACGAGTATAGGGAAGGGCTACACCATGAAGACCGCCAAGGAAGTCCTGAAGGCGATCAAGGACAATGATGTCAAATACGTCGACCTGCGCTTCACCGATCCGCGCGGCAAATGGCAGCACGTGACATTCGATCAAACGCTGGTTGACGAGGAAGCCTTTTCCGAAGGCCTGATGTTTGACGGATCCTCGATAGCCGGCTGGAGAGCGATCAACGAATCCGACATGACCCTGATGCCGGATCCGACTTCGGCGTGCATGGACCCATTTTTCGCCGCGTCCACCATGGTCATCAACTGCGACATTCTCGATCCCGCCAGCGGCCAGCCTTACGGGCGCGATCCGCGCGGCATCGCCAGAAAGGCCGAGACCTATCTCAAATCGACCGGTATCGGCGATACGTGCTTTTTCGGACCTGAGGCGGAATTCTTCGTGTTCGACGACGTTCGTTTCAAGGCCGACGCTTACAATACTGGCTTCACAATCGATTCGATTGAACTGCCGACAAATTCCGACACGCCCTACGAGGGCGGCAACCTCGGCCACCGCATCCGCACCAAGGGCGGCTATTTCCCGGTGCCGCCGCAGGATTCGGCGCAGGACATGCGCGGCGAGATGCTGGCGGCGATGGCGTCAATGGGCGCCGTCGTCGAAAAGCACCACCACGAGGTCGCCTCGGCCCAGCACGAGCTCGGCCTGAAATTTGGCCCGCTCGTGGCGATGGCCGACAACATGCAGATCTACAAATACTGCATCCATCAGGTCGCCAACAGCTATGGTAAGACGGCGACGTTCATGCCCAAGCCCATCTTCGGCGACAACGGATCGGGCATGCATGTGCATCAGTCGATCTGGAAGGCAGGCAAGCCGGTCATGGCCGGGAATAAATATGCCGACCTGAGCCAGGAATGCCTCTGGTACATCGGCGGCATCATCAAACATGCCAAAGCGCTTAACGGCTTTACCAATCCGACGACGAACAGTTACAAGCGCCTCGTCCCGGGCTATGAGGCGCCGGTGCTGCTGGCCTATTCCGCCCGCAATCGTTCCGCCTCGTGCCGTATCCCGTGGACTTCGAACCCCAAGGCCAAGCGCGTTGAGGTTCGCTTCCCCGATCCGATGGCCAACCCCTATCTCGCGTTCGCCGCGATGCTGATGGCTGGTCTCGACGGAATCAAGAACAAGATCGATCCGGGTCCGGCGATGGACAAGGACCTCTATGATCTGCCGCCGAAGGAACTGAAGAAGATTCCGACCGTCTGCGGCAGCTTGCGTGAGGCGCTCGCCAGTCTCGACAAGGACCGCGCGTTCCTCAAGGCGGGCGATGTCTTCAACGACGACTTCATCGACAGCTATATTGAGTTGAAGATGGGCGATGTCATGCGCTTCGAGATGACGCCGCATCCGGTCGAGTTCGACATGTATTATTCCTACTAAGTGTCTCCATTTGCGGGATAGGGGGCGGCCCAAGGGCCGCCCTTTTTTTGTCATCAATCTCGATGCGCCATTTTTCACACAGTCAAGGTGGCGCCGAAGATCAGCAAAGAATCGGTCATTGGCGCCGGTATAACGGGGACAAAACCCGCTTGCGGAAAGTCCCGCTCGCAACGGGCGCCGGCTTGTGCGAGAAGTCTTTCTCTCGCCCCGAGGCGAGGCTAGAATCCCCAAAGTCTTGAGTCGTTCGTCGCGTTCGCTCCACTTCAAAAAAAGCTGCAAGAAAAATGGCGAGCATCGAACAATTCCCCGGACGGCTAACCGCCGTCGCTAATGTCGCGACTCCGGCATACCGGACGCCGCCTCACAATATCGAGGCCGAGCAGGCGCTGCTCGGCGCCATCCTTATCAACAATGACGCCTTCGACCGGGTTTCGGATTTTCTGCGCGCCGAGCATTTCGTCGAGGAAATCCATCGGCGCATCTACGAGACCGCTGGCTCCTACATCCGCGCCGGAAAGCTTGCCTCGCCGATTACGGTCAAGACCTACCTCGGCGAACATGATGTGGGCGGCATCAGCGTGCCGCACTATCTGGCGCGTCTGGCCGCCGAGGCCACCACCGTCATCAACGCCTACGACTATGGACGGATGATCCACGATCTGGCCATCCGCCGAGAACTGATCCAGATCGGCGAAGACACAGTGAATGTCGCCTACGATTCGCCGGTCGATTCCAGCCCGCGCGAGCAGATCGAGGAAACCGAGCGCCGCCTCTACCAGATCGCCGAGAGCGGGCGCTACGACGGCGGCTTCCAGCGCTTTTCCGACGCGCTCAAGATCGCCGTCGACATGGCGGCGCGGGCGTATGAGCGAGACGGCAATCTCAGCGGCATTTCGTCCGGCCTTGCCGATCTCGATCGCTACATGGGCGGCTTCCAAGCATCCGATCTGGTGATTCTGGCCGGGCGTCCCGGCATGGGCAAGACGGCGCTGGCGACCAACATCGCCTTCAATATCGCCAAGGCCTATCGCTTCAAGGACGGCGCCGACGGCAAGCGCGAAACCACCAACGGCGGCATCGTCGGCTTCTTCAGTCTTGAAATGTCGTCCGAGCAGCTGGCGACCCGTATCATCGCCGAGCAGTCGGGCGTGCCCTCCTACAAGATAAGGCGCGGCGACATCACCGAGCAGGACTTTTACCGAGTCTCCGAAGCCGTGCGGGATATGCAGACGATTCCCTTCTACATCGACCAGACCGGCGGCATCTCGATCGCGCAGCTCACGGCACGCGCGCGGCGGCTCAAGCGCCAGCGCGGACTCGACCTGCTCGTCGTCGATTACCTGCAACTGCTGTCGGGATCCCGGTCGCGCGGTTCGGAGAACCGGGTGCAGGAGCTCACGGAAATCACCATGGGCCTTAAATCGCTTGCCAAAGAACTGAACGTGCCGGTTCTCGCGCTGTCGCAATTGTCGCGTCAGGTCGAACAGCGCGACGACAAGCGTCCACAACTCTCGGACCTGCGCGAATCCGGCTCGATCGAGCAGGACGCCGACGTCGTCATGTTCGTCTTCCGCGAGGAATATTACCTGAAGAATCGCGAGCCGCGCCCCGGCACCGAGGAGCATGTCGCCTGGATGGGCGAGATGGAGCGCACGCATGGACGCGCCGAGGTTATCATCGGCAAGCAGCGCCACGGCCCCACGGGTACGGTCGAGCTCCAGTTCGAGGCCGAGCTGACGCGGTTCGGCAATCTGGCGAAAGAAGGCGCGCTGCCGGAAATGCATTGATGCGCGACCCGGGCGCCGCGGGCGTCCTAACGATCGATCTGGCGGCGCTTGCGCAGAACTGGCGCCTGCTGGCGCAACGCGCGGCGCCGGCCGAATGCGGCGCTGTGGTCAAGGCCAACGCCTATGGCATCGGCATCGAGGCGGCGGCGCCGGCGCTTTACCGCGCGGGCTGCCGAACCTTTTTCGTCGCCCATGTCAGCGAGGGCAAGCGGGTGCGCGCCGCGCTCGGCGACGACGCGATCATTTATGTCCTGAACGGGCTGGAAACCACCGCCGATGCGCGCGAGGACTATCTCGCGCCGGCGCTTCGTCCGGTCATTGGATCGAAGAGCGAAGCAGCGCGCTGGTTGCAACTGGTCGCGAACCAAGCGTCTCCCCTGCCCTACGCGATCCATATCGATACCGGAATGAACAGGCTGGGCTTTGCCAATCTCACTGAAGCGAGCGGCGCATTCGGCTCCCTCGCCGCAGACACTGGCGCCGCTTTGGCGATGAGCCATTTCGTGTCCTCGGAGGAGCCGCTGAACCCGCTCAACGACGCGCAGATAGCCCGCTTCGAGGCCGCGCGGGCGCTGTTTCCTGGGATTCAGGCCAGTCTCGCCAACTCATCCGCCCAGTTCCTGGCGCAGCGGCCCAATTACGATCTCGTGCGTCCCGGCTATGCGCTCTACGGCGGCAACCCGACGCCGGGCCAGCCCAATCCAATGCAAGCCACTGTGACACTGGAAATTCCCATCCAGCAGACACGCTGGATCGAAGCGGGCGAGACCGTCGGCTACAACGCGCAATGGACCGCTCAACGCCGCACGCGTCTGGCCACGCTGCTGGTCGGCTACGCCGACGGCCTGCCGCGCACCGCGGGCGCAACGCGGGACTATCCCGGAGCCGACGTTGTGATCGCCGGGCGCCGCTGCGCGCTGGTCGGCCGCATGTCGATGGACCTTTGCGTCGCCGACATCACGGACATCCCCGAAGACGATGCACGCCCCGGAGCTTTTGCGCAGGTTCTCGGCGATCAGATCGGCATCGACGAGCTTGGCGCCCGCTGCGGCACGATCGGCTATCACATCCTCACCAGCCTGGGATCGCGCTATGCGCGAGTCTATCGCGGCGGATAAGCCACGAAATTTGTCGACTTTCGACAGCGAATCCTGCTTTGTTCCGCGCGAAATGGCCAAATCCAAATCCTCTTTCGTTTGCCAGAATTGCGGCGCGGTGACGCAGCGCTGGCAGGGCAAATGCGAATCCTGCGGCGAATGGAACACGATCGTCGAAGAGGCGGTCAGCGCTGGAATAGGCGCGGCGATCGCCCGCAATGGTCTGGCAGGCCGCGCGTTCGCGCTTGAGGACCTCACCGGCGTCGCGCGACCCGAGGCGCGCATCGTGACCGGAATCGCGGAGCTCGACCGGGTGGCGGGGGGCGGCTTTGTGCCGGGATCGGTGGCGCTGATTGGCGGCGAGCCGGGCATCGGCAAGTCGACCCTGCTGATTCAGGCCTGCGCCGCGCTGGCGAAAAAGGGCGGCCGCGTCGTCTATATCTCCGGCGAGGAATCGACTTCGCAGGTCAGACTGCGCGCCGGACGCCTTGGGCTCAGCCAGGCGCCCGTCCAATTGGCGGCGCAGACCAGCGTCGAGGATATCATTGCGACGCTCAACTCGGGCGACAAGCCCAGGCTGGTTGTGATCGATTCGATCCAGACGATGTGGAGCGGCGCGATCGAATCCGCCCCAGGGACGGTCAGCCAGGTCCGCGGCTCCGCGCAGGCGCTGATACGCTTTGCCAAGGCAAGCGGCGCGGCGATCATCCTCGTGGGGCACATCACCAAGGACGGACAGATCGCCGGCCCTCGCGTTGTCGAACACATGGTCGATGCGGTCATGTCGTTCGAGGGCGAGGGAGCGCATGCGTTTCGCATCCTGCGCGCTTCGAAGAATCGTTTTGGCGCAACCGACGAGATTGGCGTCTTTGAAATGACCGGGGGTGGTTTGAGCGAGATCGCCAATCCCTCCGCGCTTTTCCTCGCCGGACGCGACGGAGCCAGCCCCGGCGCCGCGGTGCTCGCCGGCATCGAAGGCGCGCGCCCGCTCTTGGTGGAGATCCAGGCGCTGGTCGCGCCCTCGACGCTGGGCACGCCCCGCCGCGCGGTGGTCGGCTGGGACTCGAGCCGGCTGGCGATGATTCTGGCCGTCCTTGAGGCGCACGGCGGGCTCAAGCTCGGCCAGTACGACATTTATCTCAACGTCGCCGGCGGCCTCAAGATCACTGAGCCCGCCGCCGACCTTGCCGCTGCGGCGGCTCTAATCTCCTCGCTCGTCGGCGTCAGCTTGCCGCATGACAGCGTCTATTTCGGCGAGATCGGCCTATCGGGCGCAGTGCGCTCGGTTGCCCACGCCAATCTGCGATTGAAGGAAGCGGCGAAACTCGGCTTCACAGGCGCGGTCGCGCCGCCGCTCGCCCAGAAGGAAAAGGGCGAAGTCGGCAGGCTGGCCGTCAGCCCGTTGTCTTCGGTCGGGGCGCTTGTCGCGCAGATCGCCGCCTCTGGCGTCGGGCGCGCGCCCAAGGCGGTTGGGGTGACGAAATGAAACCGCTTCGCTATAAGGCGCTGCGCGCGCCAGATTGCGGCGAACCGACGCGCCCGACTAAGCGCGATGTGCGAGGCCCATTGAAATGCCGTCCTATCTAGACCTTGGTGTCATTGTCATTGTGCTTATCTCTGCGTTCCTGTCGATGGTGCGCGGGCTCACGCGCGAGGTGCTGGCGATCGCCTCCTGGGCGGCCGCGGCGGTGGCGGCGTTCTTTTTTTATCCCCAGGTTCAGCCCTATCTAACGCCCTATATCCACAAGGAAGTTATTGCCCAGGCGGTATCGGCGGCGATCGTATTCTTCGCGACCCTCATCGTCGTGTCGATCATAACGGTGCGCTTGTCGGACGCGATCCTCGACAGCCGGATTGGCGCGCTCGATCGCACACTGGGTTTTGTTTTCGGCGCGGCGCGCGGTTTTTTGCTCGCCGTCGTCGCCTTCGCCATCTTCAATTGGCTTGTCACTGACAAACAGCAGCCGGAATGGGTGAAGTCGGCCAAGACTCGTCCGGCCCTGCAGGAGACCGCGGACCGCATTATCGCGATGCTGCCGGAGGATGCGACCGCCTCAGTAGAGAGCTGGCTCAAGTCGAGGAAGCCGCCTGCAAGCGACGTACCGCCGGACGAATCGCTCACCGCCCCGCCTTCAGCGCCGACAGCCTCGCCCACGTCCACGCCAACTCCGCCAGGCAAGGTTGAGGCAACGCCCACCGGCGGCGCGACGCCAACCGACAAGCAGAAGCTCGACGCCATCCTCAACAAGACGCCATTGCCGCCGCCGCTTCCCAACAAGCCAAGCGTTCTGCCAACGCCGAAACAATAGCATTATATGAGCGCTCGCCGGGGTCTATGACCTCCTGAGCCAGCCAGACGAGGAACGCTATTTCTCATCTCGTGAACCATCCGCAAACGAGCGATGACGATCGTGATGGCGACCGTCTTCGCGAGGAGTGCGGCGTCTTCGGCATCTTTGGCCATCCCGACGCCGCCGCGATTACCGCGCTGGGGTTGCATGCCTTGCAGCATCGCGGCCAGGAAGCGGCGGGCATCGTCGCGTTCGACGGACGGCGCTTTCATTCCGAGCGGCGGCAGGGCCTGGTCGGCGATCATTTTTCGAGCGCCGCCACAATCGAACGGTTGCCCGGTTCCATGGCGGTTGGCCATGTCCGCTATTCCACCACCGGCGAGACGATCCTGCGTAATGTCCAGCCGCTGTTTGCGGAGCTTGACGGCGGCGGTCTTGCGGTCGCGCACAACGGCAATCTCACCAACGGGCTGACGCTGCGCCGCGAACTGATCAACGCCGGCTGCATCTGCCAATCGACGTCCGACACCGAGGTCGTGCTGCATCTGGCGGCGCGCTCGCGCCGCAGCCGCATCATTGACCGGTTTGTCGATGCGCTCAGCCAGATCGAGGGCGCTTACGCCCTGGTGGCGCTGACCAACAAGAAGCTGATCGGCGCGCGCGACCCGCTCGGCATTCGTCCGCTGGTCCTTGGAGAACTCGACGGCTGCCCCATCCTGTGCTCGGAGACATGCGCGCTGGACATCATCGGCGCCAAGTTCGTTCGAGACATCGAGAACGGCGAGGTCGTCGTCATCTCCAGCTCGGGCGTCGAAAGCCTCCGCCCGTTTCCCGCGCAGCGGATGCGTCCCTGCATATTCGAATATATCTATTTTGCGAGGCCCGATTCCATCGTCCACGGCCGCTCTGTCTATGAGGCGCGCAAAGCGATGGGCGCGGAGCTTGCGCGCGAAGCGCCCGCCGACGCCGATGTGGTCGTGCCGGTGCCCGATTCTGGCGTTCCCGCGGCGCTGGGTTATGCACGGGGCTGCAACCTGCCCTTCGAGCTCGGCATCGTGCGCAACCACTATGTCGGCCGCACGTTCATTCAGCCGACCCAGGCAATCCGCGAACTCGGCGTGCGCCTGAAGCACAATGCCAATCGCTCGGTTGTATCAGGCAAGCGCATCGTTTTGATCGACGATTCCATCGTGCGCGGCACCACCAGCGTAAAGATCGTTCAGATGATGCGCGACGCTGGAGCCCGCGAGGTTCACTTCCGCATTTCGTCGCCCCCGATCACCCACCCCGACTATTACGGCATCGACACGCCCCAGCGCGACAAGCTGCTTGCGGCTCGCATGGATCTCGAAGAAATGCGGCGCTTCATCGGCGCCGACAGTCTCGCATTCCTGTCGATCGACGGCACCTACCGCGCGATGGGGTATCAGGGCCGCGACAACGCCCACCCGCAGTTCACCGATCATTGCTTTACCGGCGACTATCCGACGCGATTGACTGATCTCGCCGGAGAGTCGCCCAAGCAGCAACTGTCCTTGCTTGCCGAGGCGAGTTGAAACGGGCCGGGCGGCGAACGAAGCGCGAGAGGCCGAGCGATGCTCACCCTGTATTATGAGAAGAGCACCTGCTCCCTGGCGTCGCACATCGCGCTGGAGGATGCGGGAGCCCCGTATGCCTTGAAGCGCATCGATTTTGCCAAGGCGGAGCAGGCCGAGCCCGCCTATCTCGCCGTCAATCCCAAAGCGCGTGTGCCCGCCCTCATAACGCCGCGCGGCATCCTGACGGAAACGCCCGCGATACTGGCGTTCATTGCCCAGAGTTTTCCCAGCGCAAAACTCGCCCCGCTGGACGATCCTTTCGAGTTTGCGCAGGTTCAGGCGTTCAACAGTTATCTCTGCTCGACAGTTCATGTGGCGCACGCGCACCGCATGCGCGGCTATCGATGGGTTGATGATCCCGCCGCGATCGAGGCGATGCGGAAGAAGGTCCCCAAGAGCGTCGGCGCCTGTTTCGATCTTATCGAGCGCGACATGTTCAAGGGGCCGTGGGTGATGGGCGAGAACTACACGATCGCCGACCCCTACTTGTTCACGCTGGCGCAATGGCTCGAGGTCGATGGCGTGGACCCCGCCCGGACGCCGCGCGTCGCGGGCCATCGCAGGCGCATGCTGGAGCGACCTGCCGTGATCAAGGCCATCGCCGAAGAATCGGCGCTGTGAACGCCTTTCCGCGCTGAGGCGAACGGGGGTCAGGATGGGCAGCGGCGCAAGCGCGTGCAATGAACCGCTCCGACCGCTCGAACTCAATCCCGAGCAGGCCGCCCGCGCCGGGCGGGCGCCCTACGCGATCGTCGACATCGGCTCCAACTCGGTGCGCCTTGTGGTTTACGACCAGTTGGGGCGCGCTCCGCTGCCGCGCTTCAACGAGAAATCGCTGTGCCGGCTGGGCGAGGGCCTCGCGGAAACGGGCCGGATTGCGCCCGGCAACTTTCGCCGCGCCATCGAAGCTGTCCGCCGCTTTCGCGCGATCGCCGACGCGATGGGCGTTGCGCGGATCGATGCCACGGCAACCGAGGCGATGCGCCGCGCCAGCAACGGCAGGGAGCTGGCGGCCGCTATCACGGCCGAGTCGGGCCTGCCGATCCGCATCCTTAGCGGCGAGGAGGAAGCCCGATTTGCGACGCTCGGCGTCATCTCGGGTTTTTTCCGGCCCGTCGGGCTTGTCGGCGATATGGGGGGCGGCAGTCTTGAAATCGGCGAGGCGCTTGATGACCGCGTTGGCGAGTCTTGGGTAAGCCTGCCGTTGGGGGCATTGCCGGTCGAGGCGATGATGGCCGAGGGGATTGAAAAGGCCAAGCGACGGATCGATGCGCTGCTGCAGGAAGGCTTGCCGCCGAAGCTCGTCAAGCCTGTCTTCTATGCGGTTGGCGGCGGTTGGCGAGCGCTGGCGAAAGCCCACATGATCGCGGCAAAGGCGCCGGTGCAGGTGGTGCATGGCTATTCCCTCTCGAGCGCGGCGGCGCGCGAATTCGCCAAGAGCGTTCTGAAGTCTCCGCCCGGCAAGTCCAATGCGCTGCCGGGCGTCACCGATCGTCGCGCCCGCACCTTGCCCGCCGCAGCGCTGATGCTTGATCGCGTGCTGAAACGACTGGCGCCCGAACGCGTTGTCTTTTCCGCGCTGGGCTTACGCGAAGGATTTCTCTACGCGCAATTGTCGAAGCCGGAGCAATATCTCGATCCGCTGGTTGAAGGCGCGCAGCTGATCGGCCTGCCGCTCGCCCGCGTGCCGGATTTCGCGCCGGCTCTGCTGCCATGGACTTCCACGCTATTTCCCGACGAGCCGCCCGCGGAGACGCGCTTGCGCGTTGCGGTCTGCGCGCTCTCCGACATCGCCTGGCGCGACCATCCCGACCTTCGCGCCGAAGAAAGCTTTCGTCGGCTCCTCCAGTTTCCCTTCATCGGCGTCGAACATGCCGAGCGGGTCTTCATCTCGGCGGCGATCCATGCTCGCTACGTCGGCAAACCCGATGCGCCTTACCTTTCGCCCGCGATTGACTTGCTGACGCCGGCCGCCCGCCGCCGCGCGCAAATCCTTGGTCGGGCCATCCTGCTCGGCTATCGCGTTTCGGGCGGGGCGCCAGCGGTGCTCGCCAGCTCCCGTCTCGTTCTGGAGGCGGACCGGTTACGCCTCGAAGTCGGAAAGGCCGGCCGCGCCCCCGATAGCGAAGTTGTCGGCGAGCGCTTGAAATTGTTGGCCAGCGCGCTGGGGATCCGCCGCAGCGAGATTGTCGAAGTCGCGTGACGCTGCGAAATGAGCTGCTGCGTCTGCGGCCTCCGTAAATTGTGCGCGGCGATTTGGAGCCTTGGCTCTCGGCTGATAGCTTCCGGACGGGCGATTCCGCACCTTTCGCCGCGACCGGAGCCTTTATGTCCACGCTTGACGATGTGCTTTCCACCATCGACGCCAACCAGTCCGACGCGGTCGCGCGGCTGTTCGAATTGCTCGCCATCCCCTCTATTTCAGCCTCGCCCGAGCATTTCCCCGATTGCGATCGCGCCGCCGACTGGCTTGTGCGGGAATTACAGGCCTTGGGCTTCGAGGCGGTCAAGCACGAGACGGAAGGCCGCCCGATTGTCACCGGCGCCGCCAAAGCAAAGGGACGCGACGCGCCGAGCGTCCTGTTTTACGGCCATTACGACGTTCAGCCCCCGGATCCGTTGAACCTGTGGAACTCGCCGCCGTTTGAACCGCGTATCGTGAAAGTGGGCGACGACGAGCGGATCGTCGGGCGCGGCGCCTGCGACGACAAGGGTCAGTTGATGACCTTCCTGGAGGCGTGCCGCGCGTTCAAACAGGGCGGCGGCGGTCTGCCCTGCAACGTCAAGATGGTTTTTGAAGGCGAGGAAGAGACCGGCTCGCAATCGCTGCCCGCCTTCATGGCCAAGCACGGCAAGGAGCTCAGCGCTGATCTCACCCTGGTGTGCGACACCTCGATGTGGGACCGCGAGACGCCAGCCATCACCACGATGCTGCGCGGCATGGTCTATGAGGAAGTCGTCATCCACGGGCCGAAGCGCGACTTGCATTCGGGCCTCTATGGCGGCGCGGCGATCAATCCGATCCGAGTGCTGGCGCGCGTCCTCGCCGAGCTCCACGACGAGAACGGCGCCGTTACTTTGCCGGGCTTTTACGATGGGGTCGAGGAACTGCCCGAGGAGATCGCCGAGCAATGGCGCGATCTCGCGTTTCGCGAGGACCGGTTCCTTGGCGATGTCGGTCTCTCTGTGCCGGCCGGCGAGAAGGGCCGCAGCGTGCTCGAAATGATCTGGTCGCGGCCAACCTGCGATGTGAACGGCATTTCCGGCGGCTACGAGGGCGCCGGGGCAAAGACGGTCCTGCCGGCGCTCGCCAGCGCCAAAGTGTCGTTCCGGCTTGTCGGCAAGCAGAACCCCGAACAGGTCTCCAAGGCGTTTCGGGCTTTCGTCAAGGCGCGCCTGCCAGCCGACGTCACGGCGGAGTTCACCAACTTTGGCGCGAGCCCGGCAATCGCGCTGCCGACCCGCTCGGAAGCGCTGCGCCGCGCGCGCCGGGCGCTGGAGGCGGAATGGGGCAAGCCGGCGGTTCTCGCCGGCTCGGGCGGATCGATCCCGATCGTCGGCGTGTTCAAGCGCGAGCTCAACATGGACAGCCTGATGGTCGGCTTCGGGCTCGACGACGACGCGATCCACTCGCCCAACGAAAAATACGAGCGCTCATCCTTCCACAAGGGCGCGCGCTCATGGGCGCGCATTCTGGCGGCGCTGGGCGCGTGAGCGAGGGCTTTCCTGGCCTTGGCTGCGGGGCGGCCATCGTGCGCGACGGCCGCATACTTTTGGTGCTCAGACGCAAGCCGCCCGAAGCCGGCCTGTGGAACCTCCCGGGCGGCAAGGTGGACTTCCTCGAGCGCGTCGAGGACGCCATCGTGAGAGAAGTCCGCGAGGAAACTGGCGTCACGATCGCGCTGTCGCGCCTGCTCCTGGTGAGCCAGCTGATCAGCGCGGATGGCCAGCACTGGGTGTCGCCCGTCTATCTCGCTCAGGTCGTCTCTGGCGAGCCGGAGAATCGCGAGCCGGTCAAAGCAGGGGCCGTGGAGTGGTTCGCGATGGACAGTCCCCCCGCGAACTTAGCGCAGGCGGCGAGGGAGGCGATAGGGGCAATCCTTGAGGGATTGGACGATCTGCAGCTTGCCGAGATCGTCAAAGCGCGCGCGCATGAGATCGGCGTTCGCGTCGATATCGATGACCTCTAAGCCCGAGTCTTTGCCTGCCGCATTGAAAGAATGAGAGAATCCTAGCTTCGTGCGATGCCGGACCTTTATAAGATCGAACTGCGACAAGCAGAAGTATCGGTTGTATATCGGATCGACGACGATCGTCGTTCTGGTTATCGCCGTCGGCAGCGCGAAGGCGGGCAGGTCTACGAACGCGCGAAAAGGCGATAGAAGCTTCAGGCGCGTTAAGCGCAGAGATTGCGAAAGGCATGATGATCCCATGGCGCTGTGGTCCCAAACGCATACGTTTCTCGACGGCGAATGGTTCGAGGGCAACAGGCCGATCCTCGGCCCGCGCAGCCACGCCTTCTGGCTGGGCTCGAGCGTCTTCGACGGCGCGCGCGCCTTTGAGGGGGTGACGCCCGACCTCGACCGCCACTGCGCGCGCGTCAATCGCTCCGCCAAAACGATGTGGCTGAAGCCGCTGATGAGCGACGAAGCCATCGAAGCCCTGGCGCGCGAGGGCGTGAAGAAATTCGCGCCTGACGCGGCCCTCTATATCCGCCCGATGTACTGGGCCGAGCAGAACGGCGTCGGTTCGGTGCCGCCCGATCCCGAATCCACCCGCTTCTGCCTGACGATCTACGAAGCGCCGCTGCCGCCGCTGACCGGCGTCTCGCTGACCCGATCGCCCTACCGAAAGCCCACCGCCGAGACGATGCCGATCGACGCCAAGGCCGGCTGCCTCTATCCCAACAATGCGCGCGCGCTGATGGAGTGCCGCACCCGCGGCTTCGACAATTGCCTGATGGCCGATGCGCTCGGCAATGTCGCGGAGGTCGCCACCGCCAACGTGTTTCTGGCCAAGGACGGCGTGGTGAAAACGCCCGCCGCTAACGGCTCCTTTCTCAACGGCGTCACCCGGCAGCGCGTGACCAAACTGCTGCGCGAGTCCGGTCAGGCGATGGAGGAAACGACGCTGACCTTCGCGGATTTCAGCGCGGCGGACGAAATCTTCATCGTCGGCAATTTCGGCAAAGTGACGCCGGTGCGCCGGATTGAGGATAGGAACCTGCAACCCGGCCCGATGTACCGCAAGGCGCGCGAGCTTTACTGGGCGTTCGCGCATTCGGGGTGATCGACCTCTCGTTATGGCGAACGGCAAATCCCTTTTAGCGCCGTCCACTCCTCTTCGCTGAGCAACGGAGCTCCGCTGACCGGTTGGTCGAGCCGCTTGAGTTGCGCGAGGCGATCCTGCGAAAGCGGATGCGACGCCAGCAGAGCGATGGGGCCCGCCGCCTCCTCGCCGGTGAGGCGCAGCAGAAACTCGCCCATCGGCGCGGGCGAGCGGCCGAGGCCGCGCATCACTTCGGCGGAGAACGCATCGGCGTCTCTCTCCGCGCTGCGCGAATGCGACGCGTTGAGCAAGGTGCGGCTCGCCAGAAGGATCGCGCCCGAACCGGAGACATCGCCGAGCAACAGTCCGAAGAAAAACGCCGAACCGCCCGAGGCGATCATCTCGCGAAGGCCGTCTCGATGCGCGACATGGCCGAGTTCATGCGCAAGAACGCCCGCAAGCTCGTCGGGGCTGTCCGCCTTGTCGATGAGAGCGCCAAGCACATAGACGCGATCGCCCGGAATTGCGAACGCGTTCGCGACGCTGCTCTCGCGCACACTGACCGTCACCGGCCGCAGCAATTTTGCCTGGGTCGTCAGTTCGGCGAAGAGTTTGTTGAAAGCGACAACGCCGTCAGGCTGCGTGCAAGCCGTCTTGCTAAAGACGGCGTTCACCTGGTTCGCGACAGCGTCGCCGAGTCGACTTTCCAACGAGAGCGGAATCAATGCGGTGAGCTGGGAAGCGACGAGCGGAATGCCATAGATGGCGATAAGCGCCAGAGAGATTGCCGCAGCCAGCGACCAGCCTACGATTTTGCCAACGTTGTCGGACGTAGCGGCGCCCTGGTCATCGAGACGGCGGCAGTGAGTGAGGAGCGCCTGCCTTAGCGCATCGTCGCGTATGTCGATGCGCGAGAGTTCGGGCGCGGAACGGCACGAGATACGGACGACGGCCGCGCCGCCATTGGCGCGTCGGATGTCATCGTACGCCCAGCGAGCGGTGAGGACGTCGTCCTCGCGAATCTCCAGAGATTCGGTGAACCGCAAATCGACGTCACGGCGGCGGGCGCTCAGGCCGTCAAAGTAGACGGCGGAGTATTGAGGCCACGACTGCGGATCGCTCATCAGAATCCCGCGACGTCAAGACCATCCGCCAGGCCCTCGCCGAGCGCGTTGGCGGCCTCGCCCCGCGCGGTGACGGAGGCGGCGGCATCCAGATTGTTGACGACGAGCGTTTGAACGATCGCGGACCAAAGGCGAAACTGTAGATAGTAGCGATGGATCGCGCCCAGAACGAGCAGCGCCGCGAGATAGACGAGGGCTGCCGAAACAAGCGAACCGACGCTCGGGAAACTCCCCCGCGCGATCGGACCGTTGGTGCGAAAGATCGCGACGACGAGCCCGAACATAGCGGCGACGAATGGGACCATCCAGCCGAGATACTTCAGATACAACATTAGAATCTTCGACATTGGAAATCGGCTGATGAAGGAAATCCGCCCAAAGCGAATCCCGTTCAGCCACCAGCGCCATTCGATGGCTTGATAGATCGGCCAAGCCAGAACTATTGCGAAGGGCGCTATACCGGCGGCAATCAGCAACGCATGGTGTGTATCCACGTATATGGCAAGGGGCGCCGGATCGTTCGGAGTTTCAAGCCCGAGGATAACAAGCCGCGCCGTTAGATAGGCGAGCGGGAGTCCGAACAGGAGGACGCCAGCCGCCCAAACCAAAAGGCTCGCCTTGAACAGGCTCCATCCGCCAGCTTTGAACTCGCCCTGCAAATCGCCGAAGTACGTGTTGCCGATCTTGTAGCGCTCCAGCGCCGCCTCGCGCCACGGATAGGCCAGCCCCAGCGTCGCCACGACCAGAAGCATCCAACCGAAGGAACGAAAGGCGTAGCTCCAACCGCTGCCCGTCATCCAGAAACGAACGCCGCGCCACACCGTGCGTGTAAGCCGATAGCGCCGGGCGCGAAACGTCGCGAATTGGCCGAACAGGTAAAGAGCGAGATAAAGCGGAACGCTGGCGAAAGCCTTGAATCGCTCGGCTTCCAGGGTGACGACGAAGTAAATAATGAAGAATGGCGCGAGAATCGCCAGAGCGAACAGAAAGCCGATCAGCAGCTCTTTGCCGCGTCCCGTATATTCAAGGGAATCGCCGTCGATTTGCGTGTCCGACCACAGCGAGCGGCGAATGTTGGTCGTGAACCAGAAACGATAGAAGCCGGCGCTGATCAATTGTAGGACGGCGCCCTTGAACGCCAGACGCAGAAAGTCGCGACCGTTCCCGATAAACAACAGTGAGGATGTGGATGCCGGGGGAGTCGAAGACTGTTCCAACGAAATCGACTGGCTCATCGCAGCCTCCGGTTTCCCGAGCAATGCCAGTCAGGCCTTAGCGTCCGGTTAAAGCGGAGCCGCTCGTTGAGGTGGGACAGCATGTTTCGCCGGCGCATCCGTCGCAGCGGCGAGCGCGGGACGGATTTGTGGAAATCCATCCGACATGACGATTCATGGCTCTTATAGCGTTAGCTGTTGGTGCGGATTAGGGTGATGGCCTCTGATTCGAGGAGGCATGTTTGGACAGCGAGGAATTCCGGGGCTGGCTGAGCGGGATGGAGAGACTGAGTCCG
>Ga0075030_100002301_pt1 | contig 17322 bp, 6 predicted proteins | sample LitLauG_LLR_2012_FD_71393 | JGI IMG/M metagenome (GOLD analysis project Ga0075030, IMG submission 71393) | Freshwater sediment microbial communities from Pennsylvania, USA - Little Laurel Run_MetaG_LLR_2012 | ecosystem: Environmental > Aquatic > Freshwater > Creek > Sediment | place: USA... | reverse complement strand
CCCACATACAGCTCACCCACCACCCCTACCGGCACCGGCTGCATCCGGCTGTCCAAAATATAGATCTCGGTATTGAAAATCGGCCGACCAAGCGTTACCCTTGCACTCCGTTCAAGGACCTTTTCCATAGAATAAGTCGTGTCTTCGGATGGTCCGTACAGATTCACAACACGTTGAACATGACTTGCCTCATAGAGTGACCTCAGGAGCTGTTCTCCAAAAGGCTCGCCGGCTAAATTGATCGTTAGCACCGAAGACGGAATGCCTCCAATCCGCGCCAATTCAGTCGCTGCTGACGGAACAGTATTGATGAGCTTCACCGGCTGCGGACCACTGTAGGTAATAAGTTCAAGTACGTTAGGAACTAAGATGACAGTACCTCCGACACTCAGTGGTGCGAAGATTTCGAAAACTGAAAGATCAAAGCAGATCGACGTTGATGCCAGGACACCCGCGAACTCATCCGCAGAAAACTTGGCGGCCGCCCAATCCATGAGCAGGGCTGTGCTGGAGTGGCATATCGAAACCCCCTTGGGTTGCCCCGTCGATCCCGATGTATAGATGACATACGCCAAGTTCGCCGGCTGCAAGTTAGAGTGCGGCTGGACCGAAACAGAGGAGCTTGTCCTAACCGTACAATCGTCGATTAGGAGGACTTCGACGGAAGCTGGAAGCAATACTTCAGCCAAAGCTCTCTCCGCAAGCACTAGTGTTGTGCCTGAATCCTCGATCATGAATGTGAGCCTTTCCACTGGATAGGCTGGATCCAAGGGGAGATAGGCGCCGCCGGCTTTCAGCACCGCAATCATAGCCACGACCATCTCTACTGAACGTCTCGTGCAAACCCCAACCAGTCTTTCGGGACCCACGCCTCGCTGCAATAGTTCACACGCAAGAACGTTTGCGGCTTCATGGAGTTGCTGGTAACTAAGTGTCCTGGTCCCGTGTACAAGGGCGATCGCACCAGGTGTCGCTCGGTATTGCTCCTCAAGCCGGTCAAGTAGCGTGCCGACAGAACGGACGCGGTCGCTGATGCTCCAATCCGCAAGGATGCCATGCATTTCATGGTCTGAAAGCATCTGGAGCGAAGAGATCGCCGCTTCTGGAGCTTCACACATTCCTGCTAACAGGTTGCGATAATAGCTGAGAAATCGGCGTGCAGTTTCTTCCCGAAAAATATCTGTGTTATATTCCAGGCTGATCCAGAGCCCGCCATCTGTTTCCTTGATGAAGAACTGAAGATCAAACTTTGCAGTTAGCCAATCATTTGGCAGCGGATTCAGCACGAGGCCATCAAAAACCCGGCGCATCTCTCCTTCGACCTGCGCCCCCTGGTAAACGAGCATTACACTGAAGACGGGCGACCGGGAGAGGTCGCGCGCCGGGTTTAGGATTTCAACCAGTCGATCGAACGGGAAATCTTGGTTTGCAAAAGCTTCGGTTACCGTCTCGCGAACGAGTGCCAGCAGTTTGGCCACACTTAAATCTTCCGAGACGTCGACTTGCAGTGCCAGCGTGTTGACGAAGAAACCAATAAGCGGTTCTATCTGTGCCGTCGTACGGCCAGCGACAGGGCTGCCCACGATGACTCGGGTCTGATGAGTCAGACGATGAAGTAACGTATAGATGCCACCGAGTAGCACCATAAACGTCGTTACATTGTTCCTGACAGCGAGCTCCGCCAGAGCAGCTGCGTGCTTACTCTCAATTCCTATTTCAGCAATTGCTCCTTTGTATGTCTGCATTCGGGGGCGGGGGAAATCAATTGGCAGTTGCAGGATTGGTTGCTCCCCGCCCAACTTTCCGAGCCAATAGTCCTTTTGCCGATCGAGTGCGCCGTCACCGATCAGCTGATTTTGCCAGATGGCATAATCCTTGTATTGAACTGGGAAATCAATTGCCTCAGGCGGCATGCCGGCGCGGAGATTGTTATACGTCATCGCCATTTGATGCACGAGCACCCGCAACGACCAGCCGTCCGCTATGATGTGATGTAGAACGTAGATGAGTACATGCGATCGTTCTGACAGCCGCACTAGCGTCGCTCTAAGTAATTGTCCTGTCGTTAGATCAAAAGGCTTTGAGCTCTCCTCGGATCGCAGCGTCGCAAATGCGATTTCGCGTGTTTGTCGATCGAGCGCGGATAAATCGACCCATCGAATCCTGATATCCGCACTATGCCGAACAACCTGGCGAGGCTCGCCGTTAACGGTGACGAAGCGCGTGCGTAGCGATTCTTGAGCGGCAATTACATTTTGGAGCGCCCTCTCGAACGCATCGCTATCGATCTCCCCTTGGATTTCGACCGCTCCCGGAATGTTGTAGTAGGGATTTCCTGGTTCCAACTCCGCTAAGAACCAGAGTCGCCGTTGAGCATGCGAAAGTTCGTAGTGGGGTGCCCGTGTCACAGGCACAATCAAGCTAGGGTGTGGCTTTAGTTGAACGTTCAGTGGGCCTTCGCAACAATCCACTGCGTCCTTACACTGACGGGCGAGAAACCCGGCGAGCCGGTTTACCGTATCAAATTCGAAAAACAACGATTGTGATAACGCTGTTCCTAGATTGGCCTGCAACGTGTTAGCCGCCTCGATCGCAATCATGGAATCGACACCCAACGCGGAGAAGTGCTCATCGCGATCAAGAATGCGCACATCGAGCTTTGCAAGTTCCGCTTCGATCAAATACGCGGCGCGTTGCTGCGTCGATTGCCCCTGCCACGGCGGTGTCTCGACCCTTACTCGACGAATTGGCCTGCTAGATGAAAGATCATTTGTCACGAAGTTTGTAGCACCCGATGTCTCCTCTTCAATAGCAATAAGGACCGCAAGGCCCGTGGTCGAATCGCCGTTCTGGGAACGGGCTCGCACGATGGCTACTCGGAATCCTTCCTCGCGAAGGAGCTGCTGCCATTGCTGAGCGGTCAGTAGAGGATAGCCAGGTCGCAGATGTGTATCGCGGAACGACCACCATCCGTTTAGCAGGCCGACCGTACAGTCGGCAAACCTATTCGGGAGCATCGTTTCGATCAGAACAAGGTGGCCGCCGGGCCGCAACGTCTGTCTTAGGTGATGAACAGATCGACGCAGGTCCGGCGTGGCATGTAGCACGTTAGAGCCGACAATAAGGTCAAATCCGTGGGCGGGAAGGCCCTGAGGTATCGGGTCGGCGTCCACATTGAAGATTTTGGTGCGAAACGCAGAGTTATTCTTGAATTTTCGCTGCGCGTGATCGAGGAACCTTGGACCAATGTCTGTGAAAAGATAGACTTCAGCCTTCGACACGAGTTCGGGCAGTAGTGCGGCGGTGAGCGCACCCGTTCCTCCTCCGATTTCAAGCACACTCAAGCGGCGAGGGTGGTACGCGTCTGCAATTCGGGCCACTGCCCGCGCCGACATCGAATTCGCGAGCGCCAACGTTGGAAAACTAGTGTAGAAATGCTCGATCTCCCTCATCGATCCCGCGGGAAACAATACCGACACAGGAGAGACTTGCCCATTCAGCACTCCGGCCAGCGCCGCGATACAACGTTCGAGGAGAAGCACTAGGCCGGCAGCGAATGGGAATTCGGAGGTAAGCCGCGAGATCACCACATCCGCCGGAGTACGGTTCCCCGAATTGGTCCATCGGTAGCGCCCATCTTGACCGGCGATCCAACTATCCGCCACCAGAATATCGATCAAGCGTTGAACGTGTCGCTTCCGCTCCACTCCCATTTCGATGCGTTGGAGGAGTTCCTCTATCGGCAGCAGTTGGGAAGTGGCTCCGAATAGATCGTCCTGACGCAGGGCTTGCGCAATCAGCGTCGAACAAAGCGTGTCAAACCCATGAACTAGCTCACGTTCTCTGGATAGGTCCTTTCGTAGTTGGTCATCAATAAGTGGGCGTTCGCAGGCTTCGACAATCGACAGGAGATCGCGGTCCATTCCTTGTTGGGCGAAGAAGCCGGTGCCTACGTTAGCAATCACCACTCTTCGAAGAGAAGAGGCCAGCGCTAGGCCGAGAACCTCTAGCGCTCCCGCGGTCGACATGGGATACACTCGCTGCCGAGCGAGCAGCCGAGCAAAGTGGGCATGAGCCACCACGCCGTCTTCGCCCCAGAAGCCCCAATTCACGACGAAACTCGGCTGGCCGCGACGTTCGATCCACTGGGCGAATGCGTCCTCAAAGCTGTTGGCTGCCGCGTGGTTGGCTTGGCCCGCATTGCCTGTCAGTCCAGAAAGTGAAGAGAACAGCACAAAGAGGCGGGGCTGAAATTTCCGTGTGTGCTCGTAGAGAAGCATGCTGCCCCGTGTCTTGGAACGCAGAACATCGCGCAGCGCTTCGATGGACATATCGCGGATCCGTACGTCCCGGAGCACACCAGCGGCATGAAAGACACCGTCGAGCCGGTCGCACAGCCTCCCGATTTCTTTTGCCGCCCTCTCCATGTCATCTGGTTCCGCCACGTCTGCCCTAATCCGGTAAACATGCGCGCCAAGCTGTTGCAAAAGGTCCAAGTGGGCGCGCCAACTTCGGGCACTAAGCTCGCCCTCGTCCTCGGGGAGGGTACGCCCCAAGAGAATGAGCGTCGGACGGTAACGCCGAGCAAGCCACTCCGTCAACTTGCGGCCGATCCCTCCGGCGCCGCCAGCAATCAGAAATGTTCCGCCAGTGGCGAACTCCTGTTCGACGGACCTGGTGGTCAGTTCAACATGTTCAACAGCCTGAATGTAGCGCTGCGACCCGCGGTATGCGACAAAGCGCTCACCTGTTTCTGCTCGTAGTTCGTCGACTAGCGCTCCAGCCAGTTCGTCCGTGCTGACGACGAACGGGTCGAAGTCAATGCAGCGCAAATCAAGCCAAGGTGCTTCTTGTGCCAACGAACGAGCGAAACCCCAAAGACTCGCGCACGTCGGTGAAATATCTCGTTCGGTCATAGACACCTCCATGGCCGTCGAGGTCACAAGAAGGACGAACTGGTTCTCTCGATTCTGCCGCACTAGCCACTTTGATAACAGCAACAGCCCAGTGAGTGCTGCGTCCGCCTGGGCTCCTGGATTGTCCGCTAACCCATAACTTGCTTCGGATGGGAAGCAACGAAGGTCACAGATTGCTGTTTGGATGCAGCGCTCAGCAAGGTCCGTGAACAACTGTTCGTAGTGGTCGCTAGTAGCATAGTCGATGGAGTAGTTGTTGACATCCAGTGCACTAAATGTTTCACCAAGGGTGACACGGATGACCTGGCTTCCTGCGGCGGATAGTATGAGAGAAACTCTATCGCAAACCTCGGTGTCATCGGAGAATAGAAGAACGTGTTTCGGAATCTCCGTTCCGACCCGTTCGCGAACGCTTTGTTTCCAAATGACTTGATATGACCATTCCTCCGGCGGCTTTCCTTGTGCCTCCCGGTCGCGCACGGTGCGTGGGTCGGCAGGAAGGCTAGGTGCCACGGAGGTGACGCCACCTGTTGTCGGGATGTCTGCGCTACGTATGGGGAGCCAATAGCGTTGTCTTTTTGGGGGATAAGGTGGCAATCGGGCGATCCTTGCCCCGCTACCGTGATACAACTCTTGCCAATCAACTGAATGGCCTTCAACCCACAACTCGCCGAGGCTGGCCAACAGCGCCGGTTTTTCGGGCATTGGGTCGCCCAGTACGCCAAACGATGCGAGTACGCGACAATCGGAGCCCGCTCCAGCTCTGCACGCTATCGGTTGGAAGGGATCAACCAAGTGCCCGATCTCAAGCACTGTCTCGACTCCCGATTCAGCCAGATCTTGCATGACGTCTTTGACAGACACCGGTTGTCGCACTTGATACAGCCAGTACGCGGCACCGTCGATCTTCAAATTGCCGTCTGCTTTCTTCACGGAAGGGGCAACAGGGATGGCGGGTACGCGGAACCAGACTGTCGATAGCACTGTGCGAAAACGGTCTAGTGGTGGCTCGGTCGTGCCCGACTGGAATCCATCTTCGATTGTTAAGTCCTCCGATAGTTGCGGATGCGCGAGCACCAACCTCAACGCGTCTTCAACGCTGAATATCCCCCCTACGCACGCCGCCACATATTCACCGAGCCAATCCCCAGCGATAATGGAGGGTTGAATCCCCAGCCTGACCCAGAACTTCGCTAACGCATACTCTACTGCGAAAGCTGAGGCTCGGGCCAATTCCGGATTGGTTAGGCGCAGGTCGCTCGTTTTGTCACGAAGGTTCAGCGCCATATGTAGATTTTGAAGGTCAGGTCGGGCCGCAGCCACGATCTCGGCGCAAGAGGTAAACTCTCTTGCAAATGATGGATAGGTGGAATATAACGATTGAACTGAGGCCCTGATGGCGACCACATCCCCACAACCACAAAAGAACGCAGTTTTCTTCTTAGCGTTAGACATTAATCGCGATGCCGTGCCAACTGCTTCAAGCTGGCGAATTACGTCTTCCAGAGTCTCCACGACAAAATATTGCCGGAGGCGAAAGTGTTGCCGCCCCGCGCTTAACGTGTAGCAGAGGTCAGTCAGCGGGATATCGGGATATTTCTGTAGGTGTTCACAAAGATTAGTGCGCAAGCTGTTTAGCTCATCACTGTCTCGTGCGGACAGGCAAAGCAGATGACTTGTCCTGGGAGAGTCGTGACTCAGCTGCAATGGGTAGTCACGTACTACAAGATGTGCATTGGTGCCACCGAAACCGAACGCGCTGACACCGGCGTAGCGGGGAACATTGCTGCGCGGCCAATTAGTCGGCGTAAGTACTGGGTAGAATGGCGTCTCGCCAAAACGGGCACGCGGATGGGGAACTACTAGGTTAAGAGTTGGCGGCAACTGCTCGCGCTCGAGCGAAAGCAGTACCTTAATCAAGCTTGCGATCCCTGCCGCTGCGAGAAGGTGTCCAATGTTAGTCTTGACCGATCCGATTCCGCAACGGCCAAGACTAAACGTCGAGCCAAATACTCGTGTCAATGCACGAATCTCAATCGGATCACCGATTGGCGTAGCGGTACCGTGCGCTTCGATATAACTTACTTGTTCGGGGTTGATCCCCGCTTTCGCATACGCGCGCCGAATTACGGCTTCCTGCCCTTCGGGCGTCGGCGCCATTAGGCCGATCGACCGTCCATCGTTGTTCACGCCGACACCAGCGATTACGGCATCAATCCGATCACCGTCGGCAATCGCCTTGTCGAGTAGCTTGAGTACAACGGCGCCCAGTCCTTCTCCGGGCACCATACCATTAGCAGCTTGATCGAACGCCCGGCAGACCCCATCGGAAGAGAGCGCGCCAGCTTGTGCAAACAATTCATGACCGGTCGGAGTTTGCATGAGGTTCACACCGCCCGCAAGCGCGAGGTCGCACTCACCGAGCAGCAAATCATTGCAGGCCTGGTGTACGGCAATCAGCGACGAGGAGCACGCGCTATCGAACACTAACGCAGGCCCTTTTAGATTCAGCGTGTGCGCGATGCGTGCTGAAACCATATTCAGCAGATTGGCAGACATGAGTTGTGTGTGATCAGAGCCTGCAAAGGCACCCTGACGACGGCGATCGACGATGTCATGCAGGTAATCGTTATTGCTAACGCCCATGTAAATACCGACCGAGCGGTCGGTTGCTAGCCTAGTCCCGTTGTATCCCGCGCTGTCGAGAGCTTCATAGGCAACCTCGAGCATTAGCCTTTGCTGCGGATCCATGATCGAAGCCTCTTGGTCCGATACGCCGAAAAAATCAGCCGCAAAGCAATCTAAATCGGATAGGCACGCCATGTAGAAGTTGCCGCGTGAACTGTGCCACCTTTCGCGTGGAACCTCGCATACTGCACATACGCCTGTAATTAGGTTCTGCCAGAATTCCTCTAACGATTTGGCGCCTGGGAAACGGCCAGCCATGCCAATAACCGCAAAATGAGTACTTGAAAAGTCTGCACGCCTAGCGTTCAATACGGGAGTGGTCCTTGCGGACGGCGTCCCGTGTGCAGCAATGAAGTTAGCGACCTCACGAATCGTCCGACACTCTATTAGGAGCGCGTGGCCAAATTCGCGCCCGGCGTTTTCCTCAACGTGCGCGAGCATTTCGACCGCTTTGACTGAAGTACCGCCAAGTGCAACAAATGAGTCATCGAGACCTATAGTGGCGGCATCGCGTCGTAGTACATTCGCCCAGATCGCTCGAAGTGTATCCGTCGATGCGTCGATTGACCTCTGGCCCAAGTTACGTTGTGACTCCCCAGCAGCCCGCTGAAAACTCGCTCGTGACTCCACGAATCTCCCCCCGAGCCAATCCTGGATTAGCCGATGTCTCGCCATCTTTCCACTTGAAGTTCGAGGGATTCGTTTGACCGGTATCACACTGTCCACGGGAAACGAAAGATGATTCTCCGCCACGGTTTTGATTTCCAGCAACATTGGCGAAACAACTGGTTTCGTTGTTGCGACAAAAACGATGACACACTCACGACCACTCTCTAAATCACTAACGCCGCAAATCGCAACATCACCGTCCGTAAACTGAAATCTTTCCGCGAGGTCCCTTTCAACGTCAGGCGCCATCACGTTACGGCCATTTATGAAGATGACGTCTTTAATGCGACCCGTAATGCTAAGCCTTCCATCTAGCGTAAATCCGAGGTCGCCGGTTCGGAGCCAGCCATCAGCAGTAAAGAGATTTTCGCCGGCATCAAGACGGTCTTCATAACCGGTGGTTACATTCAGACCGCGAATCTGCACCTCGCCTATGTAGCCTTCGGGTAATCGGTCGCCCAACTCGTTCACTATGCGAAGGTTGATTGATGGCAATGGCCAACCCACATCGACGTACTCAATTGCGGCTGATTGCGGGTTCGACGGAATCGTAAGCCCTTCTGTTATTACTTTGTCCCTGTCAACCTTGTGCACCAGTGGTTCCGCATCGAGTGGGCTGAATGTGACGGCCAGAGAGGCCTCAGCCATGCCGTAGACTGGTAGCATTGCCGTGCGACGAAATCGTGCCGTCGCTACAAGTTCGACGAATCGCCGCATTACTGTAGCCGAAATTGGCTCAGCGCCGTTGAAGAGCAATCTCACGCACGAAAGGTCTATTCGCTCTAAATGTGCGCACGTGACTTTTTCGATGACGTGCTGCAGTCCGAAGTTCGGGCACCCGATCAAGGCGGCACAGTGTTCGCTGATCTTGCGTAACCACAGTAATGGATCCGCAATAAAGTGAATAGGCTCCATCTTTATCTGCTTCATTCCCAGAAAGGCTGGAACGAGATGAAAGCCAACGAGACCCATATCGTGGAAATATGGCATCCAACTGAGCATGGTCTCATCCGAACGCATGGCGGCTGCTTGTACGATGTCGCGAATATTGCACACAACATTCGAGTGCGTTAAACGGATCCCCTTGGGTGCACCTGTCGATCCTGAAGAAAACTGCAGATACGCGAGATCCTCTGGTCGCGGCTTATGCAAGTTCGCTGTACTAGGATCACCTGCACCTGATTCATCAATCAAGAACTCAATGCCCTTTTCACCCAGCCCTTGGGCAGTGCGCGAAGCCGAAACCTTGCCTGTCTCAAGAAGCACGATTGGATTTTCGAGAACGCCGCAGACGTTGACGAGTTTACGCGAAACGTCTGATTCACGAGCCCACGATGTCACTTTTGGTAAGAGTACCGGAGTACAGCCACCGAGGAGGCATGCCCAAAATACTTCGAGTTGGCGGCTGGGAGATGCAATTTGGACGACCAACCTTCGTCCAGGGCCTACGCCGCGGTCTTGAAGGAACGAGAGCGTGCGTTTTGCGTTAACAAGAAGTTCGCGATAGCTTTGGACGCTCTCGGTTCCGTCGCGAGCAAGATGCACAATACTACGGTTGTGGTCGCTTTGGGCAGCACGGATTAGGACGTCAACTAAGGTCATCGTCTAGCACTACCTCGAACAGAATTCCCAGAATCGGGCCGCACCGATGAAACCACGGAGACGCGAGGAAATAGTGCCTAGGGGGTTTGCTCGGGGATTACTTCATCTCCTCCGTGCTCCATCGCCTTACGTAAGCTTAGGGGGCGCATATCCGTCCAGACTGCTTCGATAAAGGCGAGACATTCGGATTTTGGCCCCGACTTCCCTGCATCGCTCCATCCCAATGGGTTATCGCGATGCACCGGCCAAATAGAATATTGTTCTTCGTGATTGACGACAACCTTGTATATTGTCTGGTCGTCCGAATCGCTTGCATGCATTGGGTTGCTCCTTTCGTCTTCAGGCACCTCGCAGAGGTCGTCTACTTTACCACGCCGACTTCACGGATCTCAAGTGCTGTGCTGGACTTGGCAAGCCTGGGATGTGTCGCATCAAGGATCTCGGCCAATTTCAGGGGTGCCTATTTTCGGTTTGGAGATAAACGGTGAAGAATTCTCAGGACCGTACGAAAGGGGAGCCTTTGTCGCTCCAGACTGGGATTGGCCCGTAGTTTCAATGACTTATCGAGGGCACTTCTCCGTGGACGTAGCTGCCTGAACGGGCAACGCCGGCATTGTTCTCGTTATGTCTGTTGCGGCCGCTGGCCAAAGTCAGATAGCCTGTTCAGAACAGTACGCTTGCTGCCTGGCTTTGCTGTCGAATGGATCGAGAGAAAATGCGGCGTGTCATTGTGGGTCGGGGGAAGCGTGTTCGGGGGTACCCCGATGCTCTACCATTATGTTAAGTTCGGACTTTTTCCCGACGCCCTTGGTGATCGAAGCTGGACGGGAGTCTCAGGACGCCGTGGCGAAGTACGAGGGGGGCACATCTCTACTGTCGTCGGCGTTCGTGATTCTGCGCTTCTGCGGACTTCTTGTCACTTTGCATTTCAGCCGCCTCGACCGTCGCGCTAAAGCGCGCCGTATCCGCATCTTCATTGAAAGCCGCGGGGGCATCTGGTTCAAGATCGCTCAGATCTTCGGAGTGCGCCGCGACATTCTTCCCGCCGAGTATTGCGACGAACTCGACAAACTGCAGGACCGGGCAAGCGTCTTTTCCCCCGACGAGTCGCGCCGCATTATCGAGGAAGACCTCCACCAGCCCCTCACTAAACTCTTTTCTAAATTTAGCGCTGAGCCAGTGGCGGCGGCATCGATAGGCCAAGTGCATCAGGCCGTGCTACGGTCGACGGGTGTGCGAGTTGCGGTCAAGGTGCAGAGACCCGGCATTGTCGCTATCTTTCACCGCGACCTCGCTTTTGTTGCGCTGATAGCACACTTCCTGGATAAGGTTACATTGACCCGCCGGATGCGGTGGTCTGAGATGTTTGCGGAACTCGAGCGTATGACCAACGAGGAACTCGACTACCGCATCGAAGCCGGCTCCATGATCCGAATGCGAAAGAGCCTCAAACCACATCGAGTGTACGTCCCCAAAGTCTTCCTTCCTTACTGTGCGGGCCGCGTACTCGTCGCCGAGTGGATTAACGGCGTCAGTATGGCCGACTACTTGCGCGCTCAGCACAATGACCCTTCTCGGCTTCAAGCATGGCTCCGCGCGAACGATATCGAGCCTGCAAAGGTCGGTCGCCGGCTGTTCGATACAATGCAGCGTCAGATTTTTGAAGACAATCAATTCCACGCTGACCTTCACCCCGGCAATATCATTCTCCTAAGAAAGAGTCGCCTTGCTCTGATAGATTTCGGCGCTATCGGCTCGCTGGACAACTCAGTTCGCAATCGCCTCCTGCTATATAACCAGTTCATGACGCGTGGCGATTACGCTCGAGCTATGATCGTTTTGCTGCGCCTTTCCGCCCCTTTGCCACCCATCGACTTCTATGGTGTCATAAAGGATTTTGTCCGGTGTCAGCAGCACGTACATATGGTTACAACTTCCAAGGCCTTCTCGCACGGGGAGAAGATGTTGCATCCGGCAATACGCGAGCAAACCCAGATTATGGCCCGCCACCATATCCCGGTTTCTTGGGACTTCCTTCGCCTCCATCGGAGCCAGCTCTCACTTGATGTCTCGGTCCGCTATCTCGACCCGAGTTTTGAATACGAAAAACTCATGAACCGCTATTTCCGAAGTGCTCGCCGTAGGGAGCGCGAAGGCGCAGATGCGGCACTCGTTGACAATATCCATCAACTCCTCACGAACATCCGAGAACGGACGGCGGAAGCGAAGGAAGTGTCAACCTTGCTTGACGGAGGGATGGATGCTCTGACAAGTTCTTGGATGCGTTCCGCCTCCGCCCTTGAGCACACAATGTACGTTCTGCAGAATGCGTTGGGTTGGATCCTAGTGCTGATCGGCCTCCTCAGCATCAATCAACACTTGCCGTCGTTGTTGCCTGCGTTTCTCCGCGCCTGGATAGCTCATTTTTTGGGATCGCTTCCTCGTCTCAGCCTGATTTCTTGGGCAGCCTTGCTGCTGCTCGCATTCTTCATGCGCCGCATCGCGCGGCGTCTCAGCGCCGTAAACTTCCGGCGTTGAGAATGAGCCGTTTACCACAACAGTCCAAGCGCCGTTAGAGTGCCTGGTTTTGAACTGCGGCCGCTGCCTGGGGCAACGCTGCCTGGGGCAACTTGCAATCTCAGTTCCGTTAGGGTAATGTATTGAACGAGCAAGGCGCGGAGCCGAGTGTTTTTCGAGACTGAATCGGGTCGGTTGTGCCTCGTTCCGATGTTGGGGTGCGGTTGCAGATTTCTCTTAGGAGGTAACTGTTCTATGGCTAAGAAATCGCTGGCCAAGCGCGTTAGAATTCTTAAATTTCAGCCCGACGGTCACGTCGTCTCAACCAAGCTTGATGGTTCGAGTGGTTCTGATAAACCGAAGGCAAAAAAAATCCCCGCATGGGCAAAACCCTTAGAAAAACAGACCCGACGCCATCTTCGCGCTATGCAGGCCTTCGCCGACCGTGCGCTGCAGCTCCATGAAAAGTCCAATCGCAAGAAGAAGAATGGGTGGCTGATGGATCAGCACGACAATTTCCATCGCGCTAGCATTACTGCCCGTAAGCAACTACAAACCGGATCGAATTCGGGTGGTGTTCCGGTAGTTGTGCGCATCGGCTACAACGGGTTGTAGCCGCGTTCAGTTCCCCCGACGGTGCTGGTGTTGCCGACAGGCACTGCTCGGCGTTTACAAGGCAACGGAAATCCGGGAGGGTTATATGTCTGGCGACAAGCTTACGACGGCGGAGCCAACTGACGGTGATCATCCGCAAAAGACCACCAATCTGACCGAGGACAATAGTCAAAATATTGTTGTCGTGGATATTGGCAAACGAAGCGCAAAACAGGTCCGAAAGCTGCGCAAAGGTCAAGGCAAGCTTCTAGATCGGGTCAGGGGACTCGTATCTGAGATGCAATCAGAGGGCACCATCGACGCGAAAGCGAATACCCTCGTCGTGGTCGTTGAACGGCGGCCGGAGGCAACCGGTTTTTTCGGGAGCTGAGAACTGCAGCCGGCACGCTATGACCCGCCGGAAAGGGGAACCAGTATCGTGCGAGGTCCGGTGTGAAAATCGCTCACGAATGTGTCTTGCCGCGCGGCGCCGTCCACGCATGGTTCGCTCGACTCAATTGCGACGACGCTTTTCGGTTCGCAAGCCTTCTGAGCTCTGACGAGATCAGTCGGGCAGAACGATTTCGCTTCGCGCCAGACCGCAATCGTTTCGTCGCGACGCGTGGGTTACTCCGCCTCTTGCTCTCTCGATATGCCGATTGCAAGCCCGAACTTCTAAAGTTCGCCTACACAGCATACGGGAAACCCTGGCTCACCGTACCCGAGAACTCCTCACGGATCTCCTTTAATGTTTCCCACTCCAGCGACTTGGCGTTATTCGGTATCACTCGTGAGCGCCGGATAGGTGTCGACGTTGAGGCAATCAGCCATGCGATCGAAGGTGAGAAGCTGGCGGCTCGTTTCTTCAACGCAGCCGAGTTAAGCGCGATTCGCTCCGCTTCTGATTCGTGCGCTGAGTTCTATCGATACTGGGTAGCCAAGGAGGCATACACAAAGGCTGTTGGTCGTGGCCTTTCGATCCCGCTACATGAGTTCCAAGTTGATAGGTCCGCTGAGAAAGTCATTGTCCCTGACGGCCTAGTCGAAGAGTCAAACGCGATTTCGTGGTCCGTGTGCGAGCTTTCTGCACCTGCAGGCTATGTAGCCGCTCTTTCCGTCGAAGGACCATGCTCCGCACTATCGTGCGGGCATGTGAATCCGTCACTTGATATTACAGTTTGAGAGCGTGAGGGATGTTGGGTACGAGAACTGAAATCGAAGCAGCGGTGTCTGTCGTCACATCAACGGTTGCGTAATTCGCCGCCTGAGCGGTTACCGACATCAGGGGGAGAGGAAAAGGGCGGAAGGCAAAGGCCAGAAGGCAAAGGCCAGAAGACAACGTTCCGCCGCGGCGCGAGCTACTCGGAGTTTGGGCGCAACGGAATGGAATACCGGCGTTAAGCTTGAGTGCTTGCTGGATACAGCCGAGGCAAGATCTCGATCTGGTCGATCAGAACGAGGTTCTGATTGGAGGGTGTCTGCGAAGCGACCATCGAGGTGGCCGAGCTCAGGGCCGAGCCTCTCTCGTTCGGAAATTCCAAAGAGTCTCGCGGTCCTGTTCGAAATCCGCGCGGCCGAGTAGTCGAAGATTTCGTGCTCCTTGAGAAAGCGTCGACCTGCATCCGCGTCTCGAAAGCAAGCAGCCGCTGAAGCTGCGCAGCCGTGAGGATGCGCGACCGATATGCCTCGAGCGCCAAGCTTTCGAGCACCGCACGAGGCAGATCTTTCCACCTCGACTCAAGCCTACGGCGATGTCCTCCGGCAGCTCTATCATAATCTGCATGGTTGCCCGTCCCTCCTGTCAATTGTCTCAGGAGCAATTTTCTTCGGCCACTCGGACCGGCGCGTCAACCGCCGGCTATGCGCGTACTCTCGTTACGCTCAGGTACCCGTGTGTCGCGCGCTGGCCGGTTGATCAACGCACCGCGTCGAGAGGCGGTGAAGTTCGGCATCGCGATCCTCGGGATCGCTGGCAACAAGGGCGACCTCGACGTACTCCGGAAAATCGAGGTGTGTGACGAGTTCAGGCTGTTCTCTGCCGTCGCAATACAAGATGTATCGCCGACGTACGAACGGGATCTTTGGAAATTGGCAAAGCCGTCGAGGAATGGGCCGCATTCAATTGAAGTCTCGGGCTGGCCCGTGGGGCCGAAAGCATTCGCGAATACCCCGCTCTTCCGCTGACCCGGCAATAATTGGATCCTCAATGGGACAAGCAGCGTTCAACCGAGCACAAAATGCCCAATCACGGTATGCCCACTGGTATGCCCACGACACGCATGGACGGATTGATATGTGGCGCTCGGTTCGCTGCTAAAATCCATCCTAAGATATTGTAATATAGACATTTATAACAATCCGTATCAACCAGGATATGCCCATCCTAAGTGATTGATTTTGTATGCGCCTCTGGCTACGAAACGAACGGACTAACCACATCTTTTTCAGGCAGATGCGGACCCTGAATATTTGGAAACAGCGATATCAGGGCCGCCAGGTGCTGTGTTCGTCATATTCTTCCCGAGCAACATCGGCGTATTCATCCCCGGCAACAGGGCACCGGTTAAGGCCATAGCAGGAACTCGAAAGGCTTGAGGCAGGTATAGTGATGGGCATACCACGAACAATCCGCACTAGGCACCAAGGGCCGAGGCACCCCTTCAAATAATTGAATTATATTGAGTTATTGTGGTGCGCCCGGGCTGACTCGAACAGCCGACCTTCTGGTTCGTAGGCAGACCGATTTCCTAGCTCCTTGATTACAAGGCAAATATCTTCGCAAGAAAATTAACTGAAAATACGGTCGCATAAGCTTTTTTCGGCCGCTCAACAAGATCCCGCGATGGCCCAGAAACCTGCGCGAGCGACGCGTTCCGTCGCCATTCGTCGAGGCGGCACTGAGGATTCGCTCCGACACATCAGCCGCCCTGCCGCTAACACGACCCACAAGGCGCGCCTGGAATCGGAACCTAAGCAGAATGCGATGAAATCTAAGTAGAATTCCTACCCCAGTGCACCAAAGCAAAAAAAGGCGGCCCAGTAATAGGGGCTAGCGAACGGCTTGTCCATATCGGCCAGTGCGAAAAATCCGAGGTACTTGCCTTTGACCTGTTCCAAGCTCATCCCATCCACAGCTCCCGCAGAGGCTGTCGTTAGTTCGTCTTCCCTCCCCTTCAATAGTGTCCGCACTTCTCTCGCAGTCAACCCGCGTAGCCACTGCTGCGCCGCCCGCAACGCTGCTGCCCTCCCCATCCGGTGCTCATAGAGATTCTCGTGCAGCCGCCCGACCAGCAATGCTGTCGGAAAATCTTCCACCTGCCATTGGCTCGCAATCACGGTCTGTACTCCCGCCAGAAGAAACGCCGCGGGCAATCCTAGGTACTCGTCGGTCAGGTCGCCCACATCGCTCAACCCTGTCTCGCAGGCGCTCAGCACAGCCAACCGCCCTTGCCGCAGGTCCAGGTTGACAATCTCACGCGCGGTCAGGAGCTCGGCTTTTGCTTCGTCTATTTTGATCGCCGACTCTTCGGGGTCGCCCGGGTCGAAATTCCCGTGGGTTGTGAACAACAGGTGCTCTGCCTCTGGCATTCGTTCCAGCATTTCCTGCTTGCGAATTCCATGAGGGCCGATATGTTGGCGCAGGTCTGGCGGAAAGTGTCGCTGCGCCTCGTTGACTTCCCATGCAGCGAAGGCCAGGGCCGGATTCTCCAGCGTCAGCAGCCGCTTGCTCAGCCCAGGTGTAGCCTGTTGGCGAGCTAGGCAGCGGTCGAGCACCTGAATGCTGGGCGCGTAGCTGATCTCGTATTCGTCGCCGAAGTAGCGTCGCTCTCCGGCGCTCTCATACCAGGCCGCGTGCAGCGGCAGCAGGTTCAGGCCGAGGTTGGGAAAAAGCACGAGGCGGCTGACACTGGGATAGCGTTCACGTAGCCGCGTGTGGAGCATGGAAAGAATTAGCGGATAGAGTGTGCCGGTGGCCGCTTCTAGATCCTCCCTCCACTGGTTACGGGCGGCATAGTATAGCGACAGCCACTCATCAATGAGTCTCCGCACGGCGCGCGCGGTGAGTTCCGGTAGTATTACGCACTGTTCCTTGTCGATGGTTTGCTCTCCAGGGCCGATCAGGAACAAGTAGCTCCCTTCCAGCGTGACCCGGAAGTCGACAAGCACTGCCTGGCAATCAGCCGCGATGCGGCCCCATTCCGGCAACTCCAAGAGTCGGGCGAACGGGGTGTAATCCGGGTCGAGCTGAGCGAAATGGGCTTCCATCTCCAGCCGATCCTCGTCTAGCTGACGCAGTTGTTCAAGAAACTCCAGCAAGCGGGCATTCGAGCGCTGT
>Ga0075030_100002299_pt1 | contig 17324 bp, 15 predicted proteins | sample LitLauG_LLR_2012_FD_71393 | JGI IMG/M metagenome (GOLD analysis project Ga0075030, IMG submission 71393) | Freshwater sediment microbial communities from Pennsylvania, USA - Little Laurel Run_MetaG_LLR_2012 | ecosystem: Environmental > Aquatic > Freshwater > Creek > Sediment | place: USA... | reverse complement strand
TGGCAAGAGCCGGCGTGGGGAGTCGCCGGCTGGAAGCTTCGATCTGATTCGTGGGCTACTGCACGGTGAAGTTCGTCGCAGACGCAGCGGAGCCGCCCTTTGTAGTGATCTTTATTTTCCCTGTGACTGCGCCGGTGGGCACGACTGCGCTCACCGACGTGTCAGAGTTCACCGTAAAGGTCGCTTTCACGCCACCAATGGTCACTGCGGATGCCTGACTCAAGCTCATTCCGGTGATCACGACGGAACTTCCGATCGGACCTGCGCTGGGACTGAACGAAGTGATAGTGGGAATCACTTTAAAAGTCTGCGGCGTAACCAGATTGCCGCTGGGTTCCAGAACGGTTACTGGGCCGGTGGTTGCTCCCGCAGCTGGGGCTGCGATGATGTAGTTATCGCTTAGCACTTTGTACGTGGCCGGGCCAATGCCGAACTTCACGCCCGTGGCAGTGGTAAACCCTTGTCCGATAATTCCGACACCGGTCCCCACTTTGCCCGACCAAACGATCACCAGCGACGCAAAGGGCTTCAGCGCCGCGTTGTAGCAGTAAAGCGTGCCGTATCCCACGTTAGTGGGTCCCCCATGATTGGTCGTCCCATAGATGATCCCGTTCGTATGCAGCACCGGAGTGCTCATTGGAGTATCGCCAACGGCCGTTTGGAAGCTGTAGAGCACCGAGAACACAGTTCCTGCGGTATTGACCTTGAACAACGAACCCAGCCCCGCGCCGCCACCCGCTTGCGCTACTCCATAGAGAAACTTGTCGCTTCCCTGCACCAGACCCGACACGGAGTTACTGGCTTCGCTCAGCAGGAAGTTGTGCAAGACGGTGAAGCTCCCGCCGCTCAGCGACATGGAGTAGATGATCCCCTGCCCATTGGTTCCCCCGAACGGGGTCGTACCGTAAAGTTTGTTGTCTGCGGCTTGCATGACCGGCCCGGTGGGCAATTCCGCCGTAAAGCTGTGGATGATCGTGAGGGCGCCTTTCGTCGTCATTTTGAAAACCGTTCCGCGATTGTAGGTGCCACCGTATTGCGTCGTTCCGTACAGATTGCCATCATTGCCGAAGATCAGCGGAGCCTGGGTTTTCGACGGAAGTGTCGCGATGACGGAGAACACACCGGCCGAAGTGATCTTGTAAGCCCGCCCCGGATTCGTGCCGTTGTAGGTCACCCCGTAGATGCTTCCATCCGGCCCCTGCACTGGAGGAGCCCAAGGATACGCGCTGTCGGTTCCGTCGGTGAAGCTATAGAGTTGGGTGAAAACTCCTCCGCTACTGATCTTGAACACGCTACCTTTGCCGTTCAGTCCGCCTGTCACAGTCGTGCCGTAGAAACTGCCGTCCAGCCCCAGCGTTAGTCCCGACTGCGGAGTATTGCCATCGGGTCCAGAGAAACCGTAGATCTTCGCGATTGTGCTGGTAGGCACTGACCACCCGAAGACCGAGCCATTCCCAGGAAAGGTAGTCTGAAGCGTGCCGTAGAGATTCCCATCCTGTCCCTGCGCCATGAGCGCCGGATTCATCGGATTGGACCCTTCCGAGTGGTAATTGAAGTTGTAGATTTCGGTGTACTGCGCGTGCAGTGATGCAGTCGCAAAAATGATGGCTGCCAACAGCACGGTGAGATATCGACAAATCGCCTTCGTCATAGACCTTCTCCTTGGGCCGCGAGGTTTTCCCCTGAAACTCGCGGCCCGGCGGCTGGTAAACTTCCTGCCTACTAACTAAGGCGGAAAGGTCGTGGCGAACTGGTTCAAAGTATAGGAAAATCAAAATCTCGTGTTTGGGTGAAAGAGGCATTGGCGCGTCGGCGGTGTCGTCTGTTGGAAGATTCAATTCTGGTCGATCCATACGGACCCAAGTTTTGTGTGTTGTTTAGAGCTAAGCGAGGACAGAATGCAGACGTTTTGCATCTCCTGTCGCCGGGATTAAAGTGGAGATCGTGATATTGGTGGCGACAAAGTCTGACTAGCGACTAGCCATTGGCGCTATTCGTCGCGTCCATTTCATTCTTTTCCCAGTGCGGTCGATGAGTGGATCATGTCCGAAGTCTCGTTTTACAGAATCCGCCCAGCGGAGGGGCTTGGGGCGTGGCCTTTGGTTCTGCCCTAGAAGAACAAAGATAACTGCTGAATTCTGCCAGACGGCGCGAGGACTAAACAGCCCAAAACTCCGAACCGCGTGTTGATAGCGCTCCGGTATGTGCTGGGTCCAACGATCGACGAACTCCTTGATTGAACAGTGCACCTCGACCCGGCGACACAGCTTTTTGTCTTTGTACCAAAACTTGACGGTTCTTTGCCCGATCCAGGTGATGCGGCGCTGCGCAATGGGAGGCCGCCTTATGTAACGGCCGGCGTACTGCAGGAAATGCCACTTGTCCTCGAACGATTGAATCTTGACGCTCCACCAGCATCTCTCCAGATGAGTCAGCAGGTCTCCCATCTGGCCGGCGGTTAGCTCCGTCCGGAGCTGCGCGGCTTGCAGTGCTGCTCCGAGAAGCGCGATCACGGCCCTCTGCCAAGCCCTCATCAGCAGGTCGCGATCGTAGTACACGCGAGCAGCCCAGATTTCGGAGGACTCGCACAACCCTCCGCCGGTGACCATGGTGTGCACATGCGAGTTGAATTCTAGCCGACCATTGAAGGTGTGGAGAATGGCAATCACGCCAACCCGTACGTCACGCCTAACACCCACCTGTGTCCGTATGACGTCCGCGGCTAGAGCTGGTAGAGCCTTAGCCAGCGCCGGATTATCGCGGAAAAAGGGCCAAAGCAGATCCGGCATGGTAAATGTAATGCCTTTATAAAGCGCGTCTGGCAGAGCGGCCCATCGCTCGCGTAGCCACTGTACGTTGGCGCGGTAGCCACAGCTAGGGCAGGCTCGCGATTTGCAGGTGTGGTACAGGACGAGTTCATGGTTCCCCGAGGAGTAAACCTCGGCGCCTAGTGCTGCGGTACGGCACGGCAAATCTCTACCATAGGCCCAGGCAACTGCGGATCGGCTATCCTCTCGCTTCCAATGCGAGATAGTGCGAGACAAAATCAGTTTGAGCGGATCTCTGTATCTCACTGCAGTTTCAACTCATGCTGAGAAGGGAGTCCGGCGGACAGATCTTCTCCGTTAAGAACCACCGTCCGTTTGTGGCGGCCGACCCGGACCGCAACGGATCCAGGCTGTCGGGCCTCCTGGCGCTGCAGGACGTCAAGTACCGCGAGAACATCGAGGCTGGCTTTTTTCTCTTTTGGCTGAGGAATCGACCGACGGATCACCCTGTTGGTGGCTCGCTCTTCGCTGTACCTGACGAACTGTTCCAACTGCTCGGCCTTGGGCAACTTGCAGAGTTGGTGCGCACGATTGATACTCAACGCTCCTTCTTTCAACGCTCTTACGAGAGTCGGGTGCGCCGTTTGGCGAATCGCCCTGACGTTGCTGACATTACGGTCACCAACGCCGGCGGCGCGAGCAATCTCCTTTCGCACATCAATGCGGTCAGCTTCTGGCAAATTTGCCAACCCCTTCAACTTGCCACCAGCGCGCATTTTGTCAAGTGCGTTCTGCTGAAGAGTGGTCTCCAAAGTTAGCGCCAAGCAAATGCGTACAAAATCATTCCATCCGCTCCGGGTTTGGTGGTGGGAGAGGATGAATTGCAGGGATTCGTCGTCATTGAACAGATATTCGATGCAGTTGATTTCAATGAGCCCGTTGAAAACCGCCGACTGCCAACGCCCAAAGCCTGAGGATCGTTCCGCTCGTCGTGATCAGAATTGGAGTGGTAACAGACAAGTGGCTCTGCCTGGCGGTTTGGTTGAACTCCTTTATTTCGCCGGTCCAGCCGAATTCCGCCAATGCCCGATGCAGCCTGAGTTGTTGTGGGTGCCGAACCACCGGACGCCCTTCCGGTCCGCTCGGCGCGGCCGGACTGAAAGACTGAGGCGGAACGAAAGAAGCAACCTGAACGGCCGCGCTCGCACCGCTCGTAACGAACTGTCCTGGATCGTCGCGGCTCTGAAGCGGATTTTCTGTTGGGTGAGGTGCATACTCAGGTGCATACATGTCAGCCGAATACCCTGTTTCGACCCGACTAGGGACACCTGAGATGGATGTAACTGATTGATTCGGCGAAATAGGCAGGGGACGGGTTGAATTTGCTAAACCGTTGTACGGGCTAACACCTGTACCGAGGGTTCGAATCCCTCCCTCTCCGCCAGTTTAAAATCAACAACTTGCCCATCGCTCTTGCTCTGCTTCAGTAGATTGACTTCCACAACCGTTCGAATCGTGCAGTAATCATGCAGTAGATCATGCAGTGAATCAATGGCCCGATCCGGCCTTGCACCATCGAACCAAACCCTTTGAAACCGGGCGGATTTCGCATCGCAGGCGAAGAAACAGAACCGCCGCAAGAAACTGCCGTAAATCGCTCTCCATTCGCTCCTAAAATTGCCACCGCCACGTCGAAGACTTCAGCAAGATCGTCGGGTTCATACGATCTGAGAGTGGAGCACCGTCTGGAAGGCGATGCGAAACTTCGTCCGTAATCACAAGATACTCACGTCAGCAGGCGCTCTTTTGGCCTGTTTCATTCTGTGGTCGGTGGTCTGGTCAGTTACGGCCTCGGCCCGAGGGGAGCTGATCACCCGCTACGACATATCCCGTGGGCACTACGAAGTGCAGGGCTATGGCCTGCCAGTCCCTTGGCGACCCGAGTACTCTCGACTTCTGCATGAGCGATATGGAATCGAGTTCCGCACTGTGGCTCTTTGCATCGTCTCTACAGAATTGGTCGCTTACGCCGACAGCTACAATGGCATGAGCACCGCTGCCGCCAACCGCAAGTTCGGACACGACGTCTTCAAGGAATGCGCCGAGGAAGCCCGTAAGAATTGGGAGCAAGCCCGCAAATTGGCGAACGCACAATCCCATTAGGCAAGCCTCTGCGACGGATCTATGCCTTGAGATTCTGAAATTCCATCTCGCTCACCCAAGTCACGTTTACAAAGACATCGCCTTCGTCAGCAAATTTGCGGTTGAATGCCGTGAGATAGGCTAACGTTTCCTTGGCTGCCCGAGCGACAAACGAATCCCACACCTCGTTGCTTTTGCGCTCAACCTTCTGGAAGTAAGGTAGGCTTTGGACCGACCCATTGTTAGTTAACCAAACTTCGGTTCCGAGCACAGCATATTCCACACGCAAGGCAAAGATCTACGGCGCATGGTTGGACGAGAGCACCAGCAGAGCGCTAAAGCTGATCTCGATGTTGTTCCAGGACGATACGCACCAATTGACTGCGCGTACGAACTCCTGTTTTGGAGAACAATTGCTGAAGTGTGGCTTTGACCGAGCTCTCCGACACTCCGATTCGTGCCGCGATCTCTTTATTCGCAAGCCCTTCGAACACGCAAGAAATCACCTGCTGTTCCCGTTCCGTGAATGGCCGTGTGCGACTGTCTGGTTGAGCGCCGACCTCAGTTCTCAGGGCCGTTTGCAATTGTTCTTGGTCCAGCCACACCTTGCCGGCCATCACCTCACGAATCGCTTGTGCCAGCAATGCGGCAGAATCGTGCTTTCGAAAAACTCCGGAAATCCCAGACCGGATCAACTCCGCAGCCACGCCCGCATCCACACCTGCCGTGACAACGAGAACTTTTCCCTGAAATCCTTGATCTCTTGCCAACCTCAAAAACTTCCGGCCATCGCCCTCCCCGAGATCAAAATCAAGGAGTACCACGTCGATCGCTCTGCGTCGCAGAATTTGCAGAGCCTCCGCAATTGTCCCGCAGTGAGCGGTCACATCGAATCCCGATTCCGCCGCGAGCAGTCGGCTTGCACTCTCTCGAAATAAGGTGTGATCGTCTAACAATAAGAGATGGACTGTGTTCGCCGCAGTTTCAGGCATTCACCACCTGCTCTTGTGTGACACCCAGGGGTAAGACCACGGCGAAGCAGCAGCCTTCCGACCTCGGCTCGTACGAAAGCTCTCCGCCAAAGCTGCGCATGATCGCGCGAGAAACGTATAGCCCGAGACCGCTGGACTCGGCACCACGTTGGAACGGCCGGAAAAGGTGCTCTGGCGAAGCGACGCCAGATCCTGTGTCTTCGAATCGGATTGCGACGTTCCCTTTCTCCTCTTGCGCCGTAATTCGAAGCCGCTTCATCCCACTAGAGGCCATGGCCCGGCGACTGTTCTTCGCCAGGTTCAAGAAGACCTGAATAAGTCCGTACCGGTCCGCCCAAACCAAGGGCAACGGTTCTCGAACGTCCCACTGCATCTCGATCTCGGATTCGTGATAGGTGGTTTCGATCAATATCCGGAACTCGTCTAGCACCGACCCAAGCTCCACGACCTCACCATTCTGAGATGCCGAAGAGCCCAATTCCAAAGCGGACACTCTTTCGAGGCTCTGGATCAAGTTCCCCAAGGCCTTGAAGTCTTCGTTCGACTCAAGTTCCTCAACTCGGGAAAGGTTCTTATGCACGACAAGCACGGCGCCGCAAAGGTTCCGAATTTCATGGGCCACTGCGCTCATCAGGATTCTCGTGTTCTTCAATAAATGTTCTAGGCTGAGATCCTCGCGATTCCGAAGGTCCTCAGAAAGATCCACAATGATGGCTGCTAACCGGGGCCCCGATATTGTGCTGTAGGTGGAAAACCAAACACCAGCCAGAAAGACTTCCCCGTCGCTCCTCTTCCCCGTGCACTGCAGAGTAGTCCGAAACACTCGCGGCTGTTGGTTCTTGAGGACTGTTTGCAAAGCGGGGAGATAAGAATTGATTTCCTGACCTTGCAAAGGCGTCCCTTCGGAGGCGAACAAGTGTTGAGCTGCTTCATTGGCCAATAGAACTCTGCCGGCTGCGCCAATTGTGACGATTGCAGCTGGACTGCTTTCGACCAGAGAACGCAACTGTTCCTCAGCGTCCTCGCGCAGCTTGATCTGCCCTTCGAGTTCTTCAACGTGCGCCATCGTAATTCGGCGATTACGGATCATCTCCGAAATAAACAGTCCTGTACCGACAAACCCTGCCGAACTGAACAGCAAGCGGATCACAGCTTCATTCTCGGGCAAATTGCTGAATGCTTCCTGCAGAACGGCACAAACAAGCGCAACCCCTACAAGCTGAGTTCTCGACAAAAACCCGCCCAGAATCATTATGGGGAACAAGTAAAGGAATCCCAAAGAGATGTAGGGCTTCGTCGCCCAGTCAACCACTGCGATCGCTGCTATCAAGAGACCAGCAACAAAACTTAGTCTGGCGCGATTGGCCGACGCGTAGATGGACAGAGGGTCTCTCATCGGTGGTGCGTAGATTGGCAGTGGGTCTTTCATGGCCATTCTAATGGTGCGCCATCTTCGCTGGACAAGGAACTGCTTTATCAGGAACTAGCCGAAAGATAGGGTGCATCAGCCGAAAGAGGACTCTGCTGCCCGAGAGATAGCGTTCCCATGCCTACGGCCGGCTTGCACAATGGCACAAGCAATCGGCACACATCCGGCATTGGCGCTTTCGCCGGGTTGTATTGGAGGCAGGCTAGTGAATTACGAAGCGCTTAACCGGGACGTCCTGATCGCGATAGCGCTCTTCGCAGTGCTCTTGTACATCGGGCTGATCTGTGCGGGCTTTGCCGAATTTATGAGAGCCATTCCAAAAAGGGCTAACCGAAAAAAACGTTCTCGGAATCGCCGTGAAACTCGCGGATTACGGAATACGAAACGATCATTCTGAGCATTTCTCCACGAGGAGAACGATAGGCGTAACGGGCGAACAACAATGATGAAATATCCGGCTCACATCAGCGATAAGACTGCCGTGGCGTCTGCGACGATCGCAACAATGGTCGTTGCAATAGCACTTCTGGAGTCCGGCTGCAGTCGTGGTCAAGCTGCGAACACGAATGCGCCGCAGGAATCAGCTCCAAAACCAAGCGTGTCGAGCTTGGAGCTGTCACCCAGCCAACTGAACTCCATCAAGATCGAGGCTGTGGGAAGCTACCCGTTCCGCGTTGAAAAGGAGGCGGTCGGAAACATTGATTTTGCCGACGATCTATCGGTCCAAGTCTTCCCGGCCTACCAGGGAACCATTATCAAGACTTTTGTGGAACTTGGCGTCAGGGTTCAGAAGGACCAGCCTCTCTATACGATTAAAAGTCCCGACCTCATTCAGGCCGAGTCAAATCTGATTGGTGCGGCGGCGACTTTCGAACTGACCAACAAAGAACTGGCGCGCGTCCAGGGTCTCGGTGGTATTGCCGAGCGGGAGAAGGAGCAGGCGACATCGGATCAACAGACCGCTGATGGCGCGCTCAAAGCCTCACGCGATGCCGTTCTCGTCTTTGGCAAGACGAACGCCGAGATCGATCAAATGATCGCCCTGCGCAAGACAGATCCTGCGCTCGTCGTACGCAGCCCCATTTCCGGCACGGTCACGTCCTTTAACGCCCCACCCGGACTCTTGGTGCAACCGGGGAATCTCCCAGCGCCTTACTCGGTCGCCAAGGTGACGATCAAATGGATGCTGGCGAATGTTAGCGAAACAGAGATCCCATTTTTTCACCTGGGCCAGCCAGTTCAAGTGAAGGTCATGGCCTATCCGGATCGCGTGTTTCAAGGCAAGGTTTCGAAAATCTACGCCACGGTGGATCCGAACACTCATCGAGTAACCATCCGTTCCGAGATTGCGGATCCGCACGATGAGCTGCGTCCCGGAATGCTCGCCAACTTCCTCATTCGCGTTCACGATCCGGTGGAAGCCATCGCCATACCGGCCAATGGCGTGGTCCGCGAAGCTGACGGCACGATGACCGCTTGGGTGACAACCGATCGCCACCGTTTCGAGCAAAAAATCATCACGATCGGTCTGCGCAACGACGACCGGGTTCAAGTTCTCGATGGCTTGCGGCGCGGAGAATTAGTGGTAACGGACAACGCCGTGTTTCTCAGCAACATGTTGTCGGCGCCACCAAGTGATTAAGTTGAGCGCAGTTCTATTTCAGTAAAGACGAGCCATCATGTTCAAATCTCTTCTCGCATTTTGCCTCAGCCGCCGCGCCATTGTGGTGCTGGGATTACTGCTGTTTGCCGGCGCCGGGCTGGTTGCCTTCAAAATGCTCAACATCGAGGCGTATCCCAACCCCACTCCGGTAATTCTAGAAATCACATCGCAGGCGCCGGGCCTCTCCGCTGAGGATATGGAGCGTTACTACACGATTCCCACGGAGATTGGGCTCTACACGACTCCCGGCATCGACGTTATACGTTCCACTTCGTTTTATGGCCTATCGTTTGTACGCGTCAGCTTCAAATATGGCGTGGACTATAACTTTGCCTATGCCCAGGCGTCGGTTGCGATGCAGCAGAACGTCAGCCTGCCCGGTGGACAGGTTCCGAATATCCAGGCGAATAGCTCGACCGGAGAAATCTATCGCTATCAGGTCGTCGGTCCCAAGCATTTTGGAATCACAAATCTGCGCACGGTTCAGGATTGGATCGTAGCGCGCCGCCTCTTGACCATTCCCGGCATCGCAGCCGTCAACAGTTGGGGCGGTCCGACGAAGGAATTCCAGGTAGAGGTGGACCCGCACAAGCTCGAAGCCTACAGCGTCACCATTCCACAAATCCTAACCGCGCTGGGCAATGCGAACGTCAATGTGGGCGGACGCGAGATTCGCATCGGCCAGCAGTCCGTAAACATCCGCGGCGTCGGTCTGATTGATGACGGCGGCAACTACGACGTCGCCCAGGGTTACAAGGTTGACGACATCGAAAACGTGGTGCTGACCCAGGCGAACGGTGTCCCCGTGTTGGTGAAGGATGTCGGTAAAGTTTCGGTTGGTTACAGGCCGAGGCTCGGCATTCTCGGACGGGACAATCAAAGCGATGTGGTTGGGGCGATCGTGGTGCAGCGGCGCACGGAGAAGACCGCCGACATGATTCCACAGGTCGAATCGGCAATCGAAAAACTGAATCGCGACGGGAGTCTGCCGCCCGGAGTCAAAGTAGTTCCTTTTTATGACCGATCCTCGCTGATTGCCCTCACTACGCACACGGTTCTGCACAACTTGATATTCGGGTGTCTGCTGGTGTTCTTGATCCAGTGGATTTTCCTCGGCAATCTCCGTAGCGCCGTCATCGTGGGATTAAACATCCCGTTCGCGCTGTTTTTCGCCACTATCCTGCTGGTGATTTTGGGAGAAAGCGCCAACTTGCTGTCGGTGGGCGCAGTGGATTTCGGAATCATCGTGGATTCGGCCGTCATTCTGGTCGAGAACATCTTCCGGAATTTTCAGAGAAACCAGGAAGAACGACAGGGTCTACTGCAACGTTTGGCGGAAGGCCACTGGGGGCCGGACGCGACGAGACTCTCCGCAGAAGCTGTAACACTGGGCCACGGATGGACGGATCGCCTGCGGCTGATTCTAATCAGCGCGCTTCAGGTGGATAAGGCGGTGCTTTTTTCTGCGCTCATCACCGTGGCCGGTTTCGTGCCGCTGTTCACCATGCAAGGTGTCGAGGGTCAGATATTTGGTCCGATGGCGCGCACTTACGGTTACGCACTGGCCGGGGCTTTAATTGCAACCTTCACCGTCACGCCCGTCATCGCCTCCTTCCTTCTCCCTGAGCGAGTGAAGGAAACCGAAACCATCGTCGTACGCTTCCTGCACCGCATTTACAATCCTGCGCTGCGCTTTTCTCTCAATCACCGCGCTCTCGTGGTGGGAATCGAACTAGCCATTTCTCTGGGAACCTTTCTTCTAATCGCTCCGCGGCTGGGCAGCGAGTTTCTCCCGCACTTGGAAGAAGGCAACTTTTGGATTCGCGCTTCCATGCCGACCACGCTTTCGCTCGAAGATGGTGAGGCAGCGTCGCGAAAAATGCGCGAGATTCTGCTGCGGCACCCTGAAGTCTTAACTGTGGTTTCTCAGCATGGCCGGCCCGACGACGGCAGCGATGCCTCTCCATTTTCGAATGTCGAACTATTCGCGCCGGTGAAGCCGCTTGACGAGTGGCCACACGGCTTGACCAAGGAGAAGCTAACCGAGCAGGTGCAAGAGGAGTTCGACAATGAGCTGCCCGGAATCGTCTTCAATTTTTCCCAATACATTGAGGACAACATCGAGGAAGGAATCTCGGGAGTGAAAGGTGTCAATTCGGTCAAGATCGTCGGCCCCAATCTCGAAACGCTAACGCAGTTGGCCGAGAAAATCCGCGACCAAATGAACCAGGTTCGCGGCGTTACCGACCTCGGCATCTTCCCCGTACTGGGGCAGCCCAACCTGAACATCAAGGTAGAGCGTGCCAAGGCCGCGCGCTATGGCCTCAATTCCGGAGATGTCAATTCTGTGATTCAAGCGGCGATGGGGGGAGCCGTCGCGACTTCGGTCCTGGAAGGTGACCGGCAGTTTGATCTGGTTGTCCGCTATACTCCGGCATACCGCGACACTATCGAAAAAATTCGCAACATCAAAGTTGCCTATACAACCAGCAGCGGCGCCAACGCCTATATACCGTTGAGCGAAATGGCCACGATCACGCTGGATACATCAGCAGCCTGGATTTATCACGAGAGCGTGCAGCGCTTCATCCCGGTCAAGTTCAGCGTCCGGGGCCGCGACCTTGGCGGCACGGTCGAGGAGGCGCAACAGCGAATCGCAAAGAACATCCAACTTCCATCTGGATACCGTCTGGTTTGGGCCGGAGAGTTCGGCGACCTTCAAGAAGCCAAGAAGCGGCTGGAGATCATCGTGCCCATCAGCTTCATCCTGATCGCCGGGGCGCTCTACAGTTTGTTCAACAACTTTCGCGACAGCATCCTGGCGCTCGCGGGGATTCCGGACGCGGTGGTTGGCGGCATCCTTGCGCTCTACCTCTCAGGCCAGAATTTCAGCATCTCGGCCGCCATTGGTTTCGTTTCGCTCTTCGGAGTGTCGGTCATGGACGGCATCCTGATGATTACTTTCTACAACCATGAAAGATCTCAGGGCCTAGCGCCGGTGGATGCGATGTACCGCGCCGCTTCAACCCGGATGCGCCCATTGCTGATGACCTCACTCTCAGCCTGCATCGGCCTGTTTCCCGCGGCAATTTCCACGGGTATCGGCAGCCAGGTGCAGCGTCCGCTCGCCACTGTGATCGTGGGTGGCATGCTGCTGGGCCCCGTTATGCTGCTGCTCGCCGTGCCCGCTCTGCGAATGATATTTCTAGGCCGCGACGAGCACCCGCACGTGCAGTCAGAGGATTCACTATGAAGGTCACCTGCCTCCTCTTTCTACTTCTGACGGTGAGTTGTGCCGCGTTAATGCAGGAGACAAGTTATGCGGCCTCACCACAGCACGCCTCTGACAAGAATCACACGCGCCTCCGTGCAGGCCTGAACGCCGAAAATCGTCCTAAGCAGACTGCGACAAGCCAGAAACGTCCCTTGCCTGGGAAGGCGACCAGTCTTCGCCAGCTGGAATGGCCTAGATCCGGCAGCGCTGCAAAAGGCGGGTTAATCCGGAACGAAACAGCCAACCGTGGCTTGCCCGTTCGTCCGGCCAGTGTTCGGCCCAGCGTGGCGACGCTCAACCTATTACCCAACAATGTGCACCATCGACCGAACCCGGCAGTCGTTAGTGGATCGGGGAACTCCGGTGACAGAAACGCTGGCGTCAATGGAACTGGTATGCACCGCAGGCCTTAAGGAAATCATTCGTATGATTCGCACACGCAAATCGTGCCTCACCAGCTTCATCGCGGCCTCGGTCCTGCTGCTCATGGCAGGATGCGCGGTTGGACCCAGGTACAAGAAGCCGGTTGCTCCCGACGTCGGCGGTTACACCTCCGCACCGATTACCTCCACGACCATCACGCCCAACGTCGCCGATGGAGAAACACAACACTTGCTTGAAGGGCACGACATTCCGGGCGAGTGGTGGACATTGTTTCACTCGAAGCCACTCAACGATTTGATCGAGCGCTCACTGAAAGCCAATCCCGACCTGAAGGCAGCGCAAGCAGCACTGATAGTCGCACGAGAAAATATGCTGGCTCAGCGAGGCGCTTACTATCCCAGTGTCACGGGCGGTTTCTCGGCGACCCATGCCAAGTCATCGGCAGATATTTCACCGGTAACCAACACCAGTGCCCTGACCTACAGCCTTTACACGCCTCAGGTGAGCGTTTCTTTTGTGCCAGACGTGTTCGGTCTGAACCGGAGAACCGTGGAGTCGTTGCAAGCGCAGGAACAGCAAACGCGTTTTGCCCTGGCCGCAACGCATATCACGCTGAGCGCAAACGTGGCTGCTGGAGCCATTCAAGAAGCATCATTGCGGGGACAGATTGCAGCGACCCAGGAACTCATCACCATCAACACCAACATGTTGAAGATCCTGCGGGATCAGTATGCGAAGGGATATGCGAGCGAGCTTGATGTCGCGGCACAGGAGTCTCAGCTCGCGCAAGTGGCCGTCACCTTGCCTCCGCTGCTGAAACAGTTGGCTCAACAACGGGATCTACTGGCTGTGCTGGCGGGCGGATTTCCCAACAAGGACCTGGCTGAAAAATTTGAGCTGTCGAGTTTGCAACTGCCGCAGGAACTGCCGCTAAGCCTTCCTTCACAACTCGTGGAACAGCGCCCGGATGTGCGCCAGGCCGAGGAAAACCTCCATTCAGCCAGTGCCCAAGTTGGAATTGCACGCGCCAACCGTCTTCCGAGCTTTGCGCTCACTGCTGATGCTGGCAGCATGGCGGTGGTTCTCGGCCGATTGTTCTCGGGCGGCAACGGCTTTTGGGATGTAGCTGCAGGGCTCACGCAGCCCATCTTTGATGGCGACACCCTCATGCATCGAGAGCGCGCCGCCAGAGCCGCTTATACACAGGCTGACGAACAATATCGCGGTACGGTCCTGACCGCGTTCCAGAATGTTGCTGACACGCTGAACGCGCTGCAACAAGACGCGGACGCGTTGAAGGCCGCCGCAGCCGCAAAAGATGCCGCCAGCATTACTCTCGACCTAACCAAGAAGCAGCTTGAATCCGGATACGCCAACTACCTTGCGCTTCTGAGCGCGGAGCAAGCCTATCAGCAAGCCCTGATGAACCTGGTGCAAGCCCAGTCGAATCGATTTGCCGACACCGCCGCGTTGTTTCAGGCTCTTGGCGGCGGATGGTGGAACCGCACTGATATCCTGAAGGGCTAACTTGAGGGGGCGATTGGTTCACCGGCACGGTACGAGTCGATCCGCTGTTTCAGGCACCTGATCCGCGAACCACAGCCATGACGCACATCGCCATTCAGGAAAAGAAGGAAGGCAGGGTGGTCGACTGGATGGAGCACGTCAGCGAACGAACAATATCGCGGAGAGAAATGACGGCCGTTTGAGATGGGAAGCCACGTCGATACCTCGAAGATTGCCCAGTTTGCGCTTCTTCATGCGCTACTTCGCGCTGTTATAGTCCTTATCGCTAACCGGCTCCAACCAAATGTTTTTCCCCTTTTTGTGTGAGCGTAAAAAAAGAACTGGTTTTCGAGGAACTTGCTCCGCCGGTTTCCGATTGCCCCTAACCCGTTTCCGGCGCCCTTGGTTTGAGGGCCCTCAGAACTACTTCTTCGCGCTTGGTTTCAGGTGGGCAGGCTCTTCGAGGATATCCCGTCGCGCAATAGACTCGGTCGCGCTTCGCATCGCCTACCCGTTTTACGATGCGCGCACGTTCCAGTCGTTCGATGGCGCGCTGCGCTGTCGTAAACGCGATCACCAATTTGTCGGCAACGCCTTTTGTAGTGATGAACGAATTTGCCTCCAAGAGTTCTACTACACGCAACGGGTTGTTGCTCGATTCTCCGGAGACTTTCTTCTGCCACTCGGTCAGTAGTCGGTTGATACGCATGGCTCGACTCAACGCATCCTCAGACATCCGAGCGACTCCCAGCAGGAAATACTCCAACCAATCGTTCCATGCCCCGCTTTCGCTGATCGCGCGCAAACCGTCGTAGTAGTCTCGCCTTGAGGCTTCAAAGAACGCCGACAAATAGAGCAGGGGTGTCGGGAGGATCTGGCGCTCGATTAGGAACAAGGTTATAAGGAGCCGTCCAACTCGGCCATTGCCATCAAGAAACGGGTGAATGGTTTCGAATTGATAGTGAGCCAACGCAATGGTCACGAGCGGCGGCAGGGTCGATTCTTGCAGGAACTTTTCCCATGCCGCGAGACACGGCTCGACCTCTCCCGGCGGGGGTGGAATGTACGAAGCAGTTGCGATCGTGCTGCCAGGCTTGCCAATCCAATTCTGACTCTTCCGAAAACGTCCGGGCGCAGCTTGGTGACCTTGAACGCCCGTCATGAGTTTTTCGTGCAACTCGCGGGTAAGCCTGACGCAAAGGGGAAGTTTCTTGAGGCGCGAGATTCCGTGCTCAAGAGCGACTACGTAATTGCCGACTTCCCGGAGATCCTCGGGACTTCGATCCACCATCGCTCCCGCCGTCAAAAGACCGAAAGGGGTACCAAGGCGCTACTGTGAGCGCGGATTCGGTAGTCCGCCTCTCCCCGAGAGCTTCAACCCCCGCGCTGGCGATCTGCTAGTGGAAATCCCGCAAGCGCCAACCAGCCCGTCTGCGAGTATTTTTGTGGTTGGACTTCGGTGTTGCTGCTCTTGCCTGCACTCGAACTGCTACTCGTAGCGCAGGGCTTCGATGGGATCGAGATAGGCGGCCTTTCGCGCAGGGTAATAGCCAAAGCCGATCCCGACCAGACCGGAGAAAAATACCGCGAGCAATACGGCGCCCGGGCCGACGGCTGTCGCCCATCCCGCCAGGCGTGAGATCACGGACGACGCAGCGATCCCGAGCACGATTCCGACCAACCCACCGGCGATGGAAAGCGTTACCGCCTCAACCAGAAACTGGGTGAGAATGTCGCGCGTCTTCGCTCCGATCGCCTGGCGCAATCCAATTTCTCGCGTCCGCTCACGGACGGAGATGAGCATAATATTCATGATGCCGATGCCGCCCACGACCAGCGAGACCGAAGCCACAGCCGCGAGCATGATTGCCATGATGCTCGACGATGCCTCTTGCGCAGCAAAGAGTTCCTGCAAGTTACGGATCGTGAAGTCGTCAGCCTCGACGGTTTGCAGATGATGGCGTTGCCGGAGGAGGGCCTGGGCCTCCTCCTGCGCAGCGGGAATCTGGGTGCCGGATTTTGCCTGCATCATGATCGTGTTCACGGCGTCAGCATTCGCGGCGTTGATCCCGATGACTTTTCGCTTGGCGGTTGAAATCGGAAGCAGAATGACATCGTCCTGATCCTGCCCTTGGGAAGACTGGCCTTTGGGGGTAAGGATCCCTACGACTGCGAAGGGCACATTCTTGATGCGAATGGTCTGCCCGATTGCGTCGGCGCCACCGAAGAGATTGTCCACCACAGTCTTGCCGAGCACAGCTACCTTGTTCGCACCGTCTACATCCTGCTGGGTGAACTCAGCACCGTCAGCGACCGAAAGTTCGCGGATTGTCAGATAGTCAGGAGTTACGCCATAGATGATCGTCGCCCAATTGTTGTTCCCGTACACCACCTGGGCTCCACCCCGTACTAGTGGCGCTGCGAGTGCGACGTCCGGGCATTGTGCCGGAAGTTCTTTTGCATCCGCTTCCGACAGCGTCACCGCATTGCCAGTACCCAAGCGCACCCCGGAAGTGGTCGTGCTCCCGGGGATCACGATGATAATGTTGCTGCCGATGCTTGCGATTTGGTCCTGAATGCGCTGGGTGGCGCCTGAGCCTATCGCCACCGTTGCAATCACAGAAGCGACCCCGATCACAATGCCCAGCATGGTCAGCGCCGAGCGCAGCTTGTTCATCGTCAGCGCCCGGAAGGCGATCCGCATTGATTGCCTTAGTTTTTTCATTGCGGCACCTCGACCGGCACCCGAAGAACAGCAACCACTTTCTCGCTGGTTTGCCTGGAATGGATTACTGGCGCATCGCTGACGACGAGTCCATCACGGAAACCGATGATTCGATCAGCGTGTGTAGCGATCTCATCCGAATGTGTAACCAGAACAATAGTGATGCCCTGGGTGCGGTTCAGTCGCTCGAAGATGTTCATGATTTCGGCGCTGGTGCGCGAGTCAAGCGCCCCGGTGGGCTCGTCAGCAAGAATGATCTCTGGCTTGTTGATCATTGCGCGTGCGATAGCCACCCGCTGTTGCTCGCCACCCGAAAGCTGCGCGGGGAAATTGTGCTCGCGGTGGGCCAGACCGACTAGCATCAGCGCGTGTTCCGCCAGGTCGTCCGCATCTGGCGTGTCATGATCCTGGTACAGCAGAGGCAGTTCCACGTTCTCCAGT
>Ga0075030_100002293_pt1 | contig 17352 bp, 17 predicted proteins | sample LitLauG_LLR_2012_FD_71393 | JGI IMG/M metagenome (GOLD analysis project Ga0075030, IMG submission 71393) | Freshwater sediment microbial communities from Pennsylvania, USA - Little Laurel Run_MetaG_LLR_2012 | ecosystem: Environmental > Aquatic > Freshwater > Creek > Sediment | place: USA... | reverse complement strand
AGGCCCCTGGGGGCCGGGAGGTCCGGCTGCGGGGTCCGCGGGCGCGTACGGACCGGGGAAAAGGGACCTGGTCGGGCTCAGGCGCTCGCGATGACGAAGAGCATCGCGGTCTGGCAGGCGACCTTGCCGTCCACCCAGGCGGTGGCGGTGGCCTTGCCCGCGCTGGAGCCGAGCTGGCCGAGGACCACCTCCATCTCGAGGGTGTCGCCCGGGGAGACCTGGCGACGGAAGCGGGCCTTGTCGATGCCGCCGAAGAGCGGGAGCTTGCCGCGGTAGCGCTCGTCGCTCAGGAGGGCGATGGCGCCGAGCTGGGCGAGCGCCTCGACCATGAGGACGCCTGGGAGGGTCGGTCGGCCCGGGAAGTGGCCGGCGAAGAACGCCTCCTCCCCGGTCAGGGTCCAGCGGCCGCGCGCGGAGGTCGCGGGCACCAGCTCGGTGACCTCGTCGACGAAGAGGAACGGCGGCCGGTGCGGGAGGAGGTCGGTCGGACGGGGCAGGGCGGGGTCGGCCATCAGTGGCCCATCCCCAGGCCGCCGTCGACGGGGATGACGGCCCCGGTCACGTAGGCCGCCGCGTCGGATGCGAGCCAGGTGATCGCCCCGGCCACCTCCTCGGCCCCGGCGAGGCGCTTGAGCGGGATCTGCCCGAGCACCTCCTCGCGGCGCGCATCGGGGAGGGACGCGGTCATGTCGGTCTCGACGAAACCAGGTGCCACGACGTTGACGGTGATGCCGCGGCTGCCGATCTCGCGGGCGAGGCTGCGGGCGAACCCGATGAGGCCGGCCTTGGAGGCGGCGTAGTTGGTCTGGCCGCCGGAGCCGCTCAGCGCGACCACCGACGATACGAAGATGATGCGCCCGCGACGGGCCCGGAGCATCTTGTGCACGGCCCGCTTGGCCAGGCGGTAGCCGCCGGTCAGGTTGGTGTCGACCACGTCGGCGAACGCGTCCTCCGACATGCTGAGCAGGAGCCCGTCGCGGGTGATCCCCGCATTGGCGACCAGCACCTCGACCGGTCCGAGACCGCTCTCGATCTCGCCGAACGCGGCGTCGATCTGCTCGGCCGAGGTGATGTCGCAGCGCAGCGAGGTGAAACCCTCGACCGGCTGGTCGCGGTAGGTCACCGCCACCTGGTCGCCCAGGGCCGCGAACGCGTGCGCGGTGGCGAGGCCGATCCCCCGGTTGCCCCCGGTGACGAGGACGACCCGTCCGGCCACCTCAGGCGCCGATCGCGTGGTAGCCGCCGTCGACGTGGATCATCTCGCCCGTCGTCATCGGGAACCAGTCCGAGAGCAGCACGACGCACGCCTTGGCCACCGACGTCGAGTCGGTGATGTCCCACCCGAGCGGCGCCCGGGCCTGCCAGGCGTCCTCGAACGCGGCGAACCCCGGGATCGACTTGGCGGCCATCGTGCGCATCGGTCCGGCTGCCACCAGGTTGACGCGGATGTGGTCCGGGCCGAGCTCGCGGGCCAGGTAGCGCGCCGCTGATTCGAGCCCGGCCTTGGCCACGCCCATCCAGTCGTAGGCGGGCCAGGCGACCCGGGCGTCGAAGTCCAGGCCCACCACGCTGCCGCCGCCCGCGGCGCGCAGCAACGGCAGGAGCCCGACGGTCAGGGCTTTGAGCGAGTAGGTGGACACGTGCAGCGCCACGCTCACGTCCTCCCACGGCGCGTCCAGGAAGCCGCCTCCGAGGCACGACGGCGGGGCGAAGCCGATGGCGTGGAGCACCCCGTCGATCGCGCCCCATCGCTGTTCCAGCGCGCCCCGCAGGGCGTCGAGGTCGTCGGGCTCGGTGACGTCGACCTCGAAGACCTCGGGTGGGCGGGGCAGGCGCTTGGCCACGCGCTTGGTGAGGTTGAGGCCGCGCCCGACGCCGGTGAGGACGATCTCGGCGCCCTCCTCCTGGCAGCGGGCCGCGACGCCGAAGGCGAGCGACTGATCGGTGAGCACCCCGGTGACGACGATCCGCTTGCCGTCGAGCAATCCAGACATGGATCGGCACCTTAATGGTCCGCGCCGTCCACCCGACGGGGGCAGAGGCCCGGTCCCCGGGGCTCAGCGGGCGGGGTCAGCCGCCGTAGTTCATCCCCGTCGAGCGCAGCAGGAGCGGGGTCACCGCCGCGTCCCGGACCCCCGCACCCACGACCTCGGCCACGAACACGGTGTGGTCGCCGCGCGCCACGGTGTCGGTGACCCGGGCCTCGAACCAGTACGGCAGGTCCACCAGGACCGGCGCGCCGGTCTCGGGACCGCCTTCGAAGCGGTACCCGTTGATCGTGTCGCCCTCGACGGTGCTGGTGCGGAAGAAGGCCTTGCCCACGTCGAGCTGGTCCTCGCCGAGCACGTTGACCGCCAGCACCCCCGAGCGCTCGATGAGCGCATGGGTGTCGCTGTCGGACTTGACCGCCACCATGATCAACGGCGGGTCGAAGGATGCCTGCGAGAGCCAGTTGACCCCGGCCGCACCGACCTCGTCGCCGTCGATCGACGTGAGCACCGAGAGCCCGTAGTTGATGGCGCGGAGCGCGACCTTCTTGTCCTGAGGGTCCACGTTGGCGTACCTCCTCGTCCGACGCGTGGGTGCGGGTGCCTCCCGGCTGCTCACCGTACCCGGCGCACGCCCGGCGGACACACCCGGCGGACACACCCGGCGCCGGTCAGCAGTCGGAGGGGTCCGCCGCCTGCTCGAGCAACGACAGCAGCCGGGCGCGGTCGTGCGCCGACATGCCGGCGACCGACGCCGGCAGGGTCGACAGGGCACGCCGCAGGTCCCGGCGGACGGCCTCGCCGGCGGCGGTCACCTCGACGAGCTTGACCCGCCGGTCGCTCGGGTGGGGGTGGCGCTCCACCAGCCGGCGCTGCTCCAGCGAGTCGACCATGGCGGTCACCATCGACGGGTCCACGAGCAGGGTCCGGGCCAGGTCACGTTGGGCCTGCGGCGCGTCGTCCAACTCCAGCAGCAGGTGCAGCGCCGGTGGGGACAGGCCCAGGTCGCCGGCCACGACACGCAGGTGGTCGCGCACGACCGTGGCGAGGCGGAACAGGACCGTCCAGAACCGCTCGCCCTCGGTCGGCTCCTGGGGGATGGCCGCGGCGGTCATCTTTGGCGCCCCCCGGTGTTGCTGGGCCACGAGGGCGCGATCGTTGTGACAATCAACCTTGGATGGGAAATATGGTTGAGTAGAGCAACGATCTCGGTAGCATAACCCACATGAGCTCGCGACCGGCGGTGCAGGTGGAGGGGATCAGGAAGCGCTTCGGCAAGGTCGTCGCACTCGACGGCGTGAGCTTCGAGGTCGCTCCGGGGACGGTGCTCGGCCTGCTCGGCCCGAACGGCGCGGGCAAGACCACCGCGGTGCGCATCCTCACCACGCTGCTGATCCCCGACGAGGGTCGGGCGGAGGTGGAGGGGCTCGACGTGGTCCGTGACACGGTCGCCCTGCGGGCGCGGATCGGCCTCGCCGGCCAGTACGCGGCCGTGGACGAAAACCTCACGGGCCGGGAGAACATCGAGCTGGTCGGGCGCCTGTACCACCTCTCGCGGGCCGAGGGTCGGGCCCGTGCCGCCGAGCTGCTCGAGCGCTTCGACCTGGTCGACGCCGCCGACCGCACGGTGCGCACCTACTCGGGCGGGATGCGCCGCCGCCTCGACCTCGGCGCCAGCCTGGTCGGGAGGCCGAGCGTGCTCTTCCTCGACGAGCCCACCACCGGCCTCGACCCCCGCAGCCGCATCGACCTGTGGAAGGTCATCCGGGAGCTGGTCGCCGAGGGCACCACCGTGCTGCTCACCACCCAGTACCTGGAGGAGGCCGACGAGCTGGCCGACCGCATCGTCGTGATCGACCACGGCCACGTCATCGCCGAGGGCACCTCCGACGAGCTCAAGGCGCGCCTCGGCGGCGACGTGATCGAGGTCACCGCGGCCCGCCCCGCGGATCTGGCCCGGGTGGCAGAGCTGCTCGGGCAGGCCTCGGCGGGTGCCGCGGTGGTCACCGATGAGGTCGCCGCCACCGCGACCGCCCGCGTCAAGCGAGGGGCGACCGTGCTCGCCGACACCGTGCGCCTGATGGATGCCGCCTCGCTCGAGATCGCCGACCTGTCGCTGCGCAAGCCGACGCTCGACGACGTGTTCCTCACCCTCACCGGCCGGCCGAGCGATGATGCGGCCGCGCCCCATGACGACGGCGGGGGCAGCGGTCCGGGCCGACGGGCGGCGCGCCGGGAGGGGGCACGCGCATGACCAGCGTGACCTACGCCGTCTCCGACGCCCTGGCCATGACCCGGCGCAACCTCACCCGCTACATCCGCATCCCGACCCTGCTCGTGTTCTCGACCATCCAGCCCGTCATGTTCGTGCTGTTGTTCGTCTACGTCTTCGGCGGAGCCGTCAAGGGGTCGCTCCCGCACGGCGTCAAGTACGTGGACTTCCTGATGCCCGGCATCTTCGTGCAGACCGTCGTGTTCGGCTCCACCCAGACGGGGGTCGGCCTGGCGGAGGACCTGTCCAAGGGGATGATCGACCGGTTCCGGTCGCTGCCGATGGCCCGCTCCGCGGTGCTCGCGGGGCGCACCCTCGGCGACGGGGTGCGCAACACCTTCGTCGTCATCCTCATGACGCTGGTCGGGCTGCTGGTCGGCTTCCGGCTCCACGCCGGGGCGCTGCCCGCCATCGCCGCGCTCGCGATCGCCGTCGGGTTCGGGTTCGCCTTCTCGTGGATCTCGGCGACGATCGGCTTGGCCGTGCACGACGTGGAGTCGGCGCAGACGGCCGGGTTCATCTGGGTCTTCCCACTCACCTTCGCCAGCTCGGTGTTCGTGCCGTTGCGCACGCTGCCCGGGTGGCTGCAGTCCTTCGCCCGGGTCAACCCGATCACCAACACGGCCAACGCTCTGCGGGCGCTCACCCTCGGCGGGCCCACCACGCGGCCCGTGCTCTACACGTTGCTGTGGATCGTCGGGATCCTCGTGGTGTTCATGCCGTTTGCCACCCGCAACTACCGCAAGGTGGCCTGAGCGCCGCCTGCGCCCCCCGCGCCGCCGGCGCCCCCCGCGCCGCCTGCGCCCAGGGAGCCGTCTGTGCCACCGGAACTCTCCGCTTCGCCGGCCGGTCGGGGCGCGACCGCGACGAGCGCATGGACCTCACTGCCGTCCACGGTCTCTTTCTCCAGCAGGAGCGCGACGAGCTGGTCGAGCGCCTCGCGGTGGTCGCCGAGCAACGCGGTGGCCTTGTGCTCGGCGTCGCCGAGCATGCGGGACACCTCCTGGTCGATGACGCGCTGGGTCGCCTCCGCGTAGATGCGTCCGCGGGGATCCTCGATCCCGAGGAAGTTGGGGCCATCTTGACCGAAGCCGACCGGCCCGAGGGCGGGGCTCATGCCCCAGTCCCTGACCATGTGGGTGGCGAGCCGCGTGGCGCCGGAGAGGTCGTTGGCTGCGCCGGTCGATGACTCGCCGAGCACGAGGATCTCCGCGGCCCGACCGCCCAAGCGGACAGCGAGCGAGTCGTAGAGGTAGCTCTCGGGGTACAGGTGGCGCTCCGCCTCGGGGAGCTGCTCGGTCACGCCGAGCGCCATCCCGGCGGGCAGGATCGTGACCTTGGCCACCGGGTCGGCGTGCGGGCACAGCGCGGCGACCAGGGCATGGCCCGATTCGTGGACGGCGACCGCGTGCTTCTCGTCGGGCAGGAGGGCGTTGGAGGCCTCGCGCCGGCCGAGCAGGATCCGGTCGCGCGCGCCGTGGAAGTCCTCCGCGGAGAGCACCTCGCGGCCGTCGCGCACGGCGAAGATCGCGGCTTCGTTGACCAGGTTGGCGAGATCGGCGCCGGAGAACCCCGGGGTGCCCCGAGCGACGACGTCGAGGTCGACGTCTGCGCCGAGCTGCTTGTCCCCGCCGTGCACCGCCAGGATGGCGCGCCGCTCGGCCTGGTTGGGCAGCGGGATCTCGACCGTGCGGTCGAAGCGACCGGGCCGCAGCAAGGCGGGGTCGAGGCTCTCGGGGCGGTTGGTCGCGGCCATGACGACCACCCCGGTGGCGGGGTCGAACCCATCCATCTCCGCCAGGAGCTGGTTGAGGGTCTGCTCGCGCTCGTCGTTGCTGCTGAACACGCCCGCGCCGCGCCGGCCGCCGATCGCGTCGATCTCGTCGATGAAGACGATCGCGGGCGCCCGCTTGCGGGCGTCGGTGAACAGATCCCGCACCCGCGCCGCGCCGACACCGACGAACATCTCCACGAAGCTGGATCCCGTCAGCGCCAGGAACGCCACCTCCGCCTCCCCCGCGACGGCCCGGGCCAGCAGCGTCTTGCCCGTGCCGGGTGGCCCGACGAGGAGCAGGCCCCGTGGGCCCACCGCGCCGGCCCGGCGGTACTTGTCCGGGTCCTTCAAGAAGTCGACGACCTCGCCCACCTCCCGCTTGGCCCCCTCGTAGCCCGCGACGTCGGCGAAGCGGGTCTTCGGGCGGTTGTCCACGTCATAGACCTTGGCCTTCGAGCTGCCCACGCCCATGATCCCCCCACCCGCGAGCTGGCGGCGCGTGGCCCGGCCGATCCAGAGGAAGAACCCGAGGAAGAGGACCAGGGGCAGCAGGTCCAGCAGGATCGTGAGCAGTGAGGTCCCGCTGCTCGGGGGGGTCCCCTTGACATCGACCTTGTGGTCGCGCAGCAGGGTGGCCAGCTGGTCATCGCGCAGCGCGGTCGGGATCTGGCTCGTGTAGTTGCCCGCGCCGCCCTCCAGCGCGCCCGACACCTTGCCGTTGGCGTCGATGGTCGCGCTCTGGACCTTGTCGGCGGTGACCGCTGCGACGAACTCGCTGTAGGTGTAGCTCTTGGTGGGCGTGGTCTTGCTCATGTTCGGCGTGAAGATCAGGAGGAGGGTGATCAAGATGCCCGCGACCAGGATCAGCACCCGCCAGCGCGGCGGGGGCGGCGGCGCGGGCGCCGGTGGACGCTCCCTCGGCGGCCCCGGCTTCGCGGGGCTGGACCGGTGCAGGTGCCACTCGTTCACGGATCCTCCTCTAGGCAGATCGCAGACGGACCCCGACGCGCACCCTACGCTCAGTGGACCATGCTTCTCCCGCGCAGGACCCGGCTCCGGCATCGCAGCGCCCCGCTGCGGACCTCGCAGCCGGGCGGGCCGGCAACGAGAGGGGACGGGACGTGAGCGGACGCATCCACCGTGTCGGGGTCGTGGGCTGCGGCCTCATGGGCTCCGGGATCGCCGAGGTCTGTGCCCGGGCGCAGCTCGACGTCGTCGTGGTCGAGGCCAACGACGAGGGCCTCGACGCGGGGCGCCGCCGGGTCGAGCAATCGATGTCCCGGGCGGTGCGGGCCGGCAAGCTCTCCTCCGAGCAGCTCGACGCGGCGCTCGGCCGGATGCGCTTCAGCGTCGACATCGACGACCTGGCCGACCGGGAGCTGGTGGTCGAGGCGGTCATGGAAGCCGAGGCGGCCAAGCTCGAGGTGTTCGGCCGCCTCGACCGGGTCGTGGATGATCCGGCGGCGATCCTCGCGTCCAACACGTCGTCGATCCCGATCATGAAGCTGGCGATGGCGACCAAGCGGCCTCACGCCGTGCTCGGCATCCACTTCTTCAACCCGGTCCCCGTGCTCAAGCTGGTCGAGGTGGTGACCTCGCTGCTCACGAGCCCCGACACCGAGGCGCGCGCCGACGCCTTCGCCGCGGCTCAGCTGGGCAAGCGGGTCATCCACTCCAAGGACCGCGCCGGCTTCATCGTCAACGCGCTGCTCGTGCCGTACCTGCTCTCGGGGATCCGCATGCTCGAATCGGGCTTCGCCACCGCGGATGACATCGATGCGGGGATGGTCGAGGGATGCGCCCACCCGATGGGTCCCCTGGCGCTGTCGGACCTGATCGGCCTCGACACCATCAAGGCGGTGGCGGAGTCGCTCTACGGGGAGTTCAAGGAACCGCTCTACGCGCCGCCGCCCCTCCTGCAACGCATGGTGGAGGCAGGGCTGCTCGGACGCAAGACGGGACGCGGCTTCTACGAGTACGGCCGCTGACCATCGGTCATCCGACGGACCGGGAGGTGCCCTCCCAGTAGGGCGCCCGCAGCTCCCGCTTGAGCACCTTCATCGCGCCTGAGAGTGGGAGGGGTTCGGTGCGGATCTCCATGCTCTTGGGCACCTTGTAGCGGGCGATGCGGTCGCGGACCCACTCCTGGAGCTCCGCTTCGGTGACGGTCGCGCCGGGCTGCGGCACGACGATGGCGTGGACGGACTCGCCCCACTGCTCGGAGGGGACGCCGATCACCGCCACCTGGGCGACCGCGGGGTGCGAGGCCAGCGCGTTTTCGACCTCGGCGGAGTAGACGTTTTCCCCGCCGGTCACGATCATGTCCTTGACCCGGTCGACGAGGTAGAGGTAGCCGTGCTCGTCGAGGTACCCGGCGTCGCCGGTGTGGTACCAGCCTCCGGCAAAGGCGGCTTCGGTCTCCGCCGGGCGGTTCCAGTACTCCTGCATGAAGTTGCCGCCCTGCGCACAGATCTCGCCGGTCTCACCGGTCGGGACGACGTCGCCCTCGTGGTCCACGATGCGCACCCGGCACCCCGGCAGGGGGCGGCCCGCCGAGCGGAGGAGGTCGCCGCCCGCCCGGTGCTGCTCGGGGCCGAGCATCGTCAAGGTGCCGCAGCACTCCGTCATGCCGTAGCCCTGGAAGAGCTGCAGTTCGGGGAGCTGCGACATCAGCCGCTTCAGCAGCTCCGTCGGCATCGGCGAGGCGCCGTAGGCGAGGATGCGCAGGCTCGAGAGCCGCTCGGGCGCGAAGTCGGGGTGGTCGAGCAGCATCTGGATCATGGTCGGGACCATCACGGTCATGTCCACCCGGTGCTGCTCGATGGTGTCGAGCACGTCGTGGGGATCGAAGAGGCCGACGAAGGTCGACGTGGCCCCGATGGCGGGGATGGTGAGGATCCCACCGAAGCTCGCGGCGTGGAACATCGGCGTCTGGTGGAGGTAGACGTAGGAGTCCGACATCGGGAACACGGTGCCGACCTTGTACATCTCGAGCATGGCGGCCCGGCTGTCGATCACCACGCCCTTGGGCCGCCCGGTCGTGCCGCCGGTGTACATCAAGATGACGGGGTCGTCCTCCTCCGGCTCGTCGGGCACGACCTCCTCGCCGGATGCGAGGAGCTGGTCGTATCCGACGCTGTGGGGGGCCTCGCCCCCGCCGATCAGCACGACGTGGTCGATGCCGGCGCGCTCGCGCACCCCTTCGACCACCGGCGCGAAGAGGGCGTCCACGAACACCGTGCGGCACCCCGAGTCCTGCAGGATGAACTCGAGCTCCTTGGGCGCGAGCCGCAGGTTGAGCGGGTTGATGATGCCCGCGCCGAGCAACCCGGCGTGGTAGAGCTCCAGGTACCGGTGGCTGTTGAGTGCCATCACGGCGAAGCGGTCGGACCGGCCGAGGTCGAGCTGGCGGCGCATGCCGTCGCCGAGGCGCAACACCCGGGACAGGTGCTCGCCGAGGGTGGCGCGGAACGCGCCGTCGATCACGACCGTCTTGTCGGCATAGCTGCCCGCAGCACTCAGCAACGAGTGGTGGAACACGAGATCCTTCATGCCGACCCTCCCGTCCGGATGGGCGAAGCCTAGGAGCTGGCCGTGCGCCCGGCCTATCGTCTGGCCGTGCCCCGATCTCCCCGGCTCGCCGTGGTCCCGGCCGGTGTCCGGCCCTGGGCGGCCGACGCCGTGCTCGCCGGCGGGGGCACCGTGGTGGACCTCGACGACGCCGAGGCGTTGGTGTGGACGGCGACCGGCTGGGACCCCGGGTACGGGCCCGCCGATCTGCAGGCCGCCGTCGCCGCCCACCCGCGGCTGCGTTGGGTGCAGCTGCCCTGGGCCGGGGTGGAGCTCTACGCCGAGGCCGGGGTGTTCGACGAGGCCCGGATCTGGACCTGCGGCAAGGGGGTCTACGCGCCGCCCGTCGCCGAGCACACCCTGGCCCTCGTGCTCGCCGGGATGCACCACCTCAAGCCCTACAGCGAGGCGCGCAGCTGGACCGCGCAGGCGGGGCGCACGCTGGCCGGCGCCCGCGTCACGATCTTCGGGGGTGGTGGGATCACCGAGGAGCTGATCCGGCTCCTGTCACCGTTTCGGTGCCGAACCACCGTCGTGCGCAAGCGACCGAGCCCCATGGGGGGCGTCGAGCAGGTGCTCGGTTGGGAGGACCGCGACCGCGCCCTGGCCGGCGCGCAGGTGGTCGTGCTCGCGCTCGCCCTCACCCCCGAGACCGGAGGATCGTTCGGTCGGGCCCAGTTCGAGGCCATGGAGCGCGACGCGTGGCTGGTCAACGTCGCCCGTGGCGGCCACGTGGTCACCTCCGAGCTGGTGGATGCGCTGGTGCAGGGCTCCATCTGCGGCGCCGCGCTCGATGTGACCGACCCCGAGCCGCTGCCGGCGGATCATCCGCTGTGGGCGCTGCCCAACTGCATCATCACCCCGCACACGGCCAACACCTACGAGATGGCGATCCCGCTGCTGTCGGCGCGCATCGCCGACAACGTGCGCCGCTTCGCCCTCGGCGAACCCCTCGTCGGAGCCGTGGCCGCGGACCTCGGGTACTGAGGGTGGCGAGCCCCGGGAGCTCGGCTACCACTAAGGGGCCGAGACCTCCCAGACTGTGGTGATGGACCGATCACCGCCACTGACGCTGCGCGAAGCGGCGCAGCGGCTGGGGGTCCACTACCAGACGGTCTACCGCTGGGTCCGCCGGGGTGAGCTCGTGGCCAAGAAGGTCGCCGGCACCTATCTGGTGGAGCCGTCGGACCTCGACGACTTCGCGCTCGCGCGCCTGCAGCCGGTGCCCCCGCCCAAGCTGCTCAACGTCCGGGACTGGGATCGCCCGGCCGATCGCCTGCACGGCGCGCTGGTCGTGGGCGACGAGCTCGCGGCCCGCGAGATCCTCGACCGCCTCCGCGACGGCGGGGTCTCCATCGCGGCGATGTGCGATCGCGTGATGACCCCTGCCCTGGCCCGCATCGGCGAGGACTGGGCGTCGGGGCGGCTGAGCATCGCCGAGGAGCACCGGGCGTCGGCGATCTGCGAGCGCCTCCTCGGCCGGCTGACGCCCGCTCCCCCCGGACGACCCCGTGGCGTGTGCGTCGTGGTGTCTCCTCCCGACGAGGATCACGAGCTGCCGGGCGCGATGGCGACCGCGGCGCTCCGGGAGGATCGTTGGCGGGTGCACCACCTCGGCACCCGCGTCCCGCCAGAAGCCATCGAGGCACTGGTCGTCGCCGAGGACGCCGAGCTCGTCGTGGTCCCCGTCACCTACCCGCCGGCGCGCCTCGGTGCCCGCCTCCTGGCCGATCGACTGGCGGTGGGCGGTCGGCGCGTGCTCGTCGGCCAGCCCGGTCTCCGCCTGCAGGTCCTCCTCGACCTGGCCCGGGGGGGCGAAGGCGGCGACCTCGCCCCCCGATGATGGCCCCGCTCGCGGTGCCGGTGCCTCAGGCCGCGTCCGGTGCGCCCGGCCAGCCGGCCGGGCCACCCTCGCGCCAGCGCGCCTCGAGCCGGCCGAGCGCGGTCGAGGGCGCGGCGTCGACGAAGGGCCAGATCTCCTCGGCGATGCGACGCCAGTCCGCGGTGGCGCCGAGCCCCGCGAGCACGGCGTAGAGGCCCAGGTTGATGCGTTGGAGGATGACGAACTCCGCGGGCACGTTGGCCCGCTTGACCACCTCGTTGCCGGCGTCGAAGAAGGTCCGCACGGTCTCCGACGCGTACTCCGGAGAGAAGCTCACCGGTCCCGCGTCGATCACCAGCTCGTAGTAGTGGCTGAAGTACTCGCGCACCTGCTCGTCGCTCAGCGCGGGGTCAGGCCGCAAGAACCCGGCCGCCTCCACCGCCCGGCGGAAGGCCGCGCTGTCACGCCCGAGCACCATCGTCTTGATCATCTCGGCCAGCACCGACACGTCCCGGTCGCTGAACCACTTGACCAGGCCGAAGTCGAGCACGGTGATGCGCCCGCCTCCGTGGAAGAGGTAGTTGCCCGGGTGGGGGTCGCCGTTGAAGGCGCGGAGGCGGTAGAGGCACCCGAACACGAAGCGGAAGATGGCCTCGCCCGAGCGGTCGCGCTCGTCCTGCGGCCAGTCGAGCACCTCGCGGTAGCGCGCCCCGGCGACCAGTTCCGTGGTGAGCACCCGATGCGAGGAGAGATCGCCGCGCACAGAGGGGATGTGGATGAACGGGTGGCCCGCGTAGGCGCGGGCGAAGCGGGTCTGGTTGTCGGCCTCGCGGCGGTAGTCGAGCTCCTCGCCCACGCGGGCCCGCAGCTCGTCGACCATCGGTCCGGCCTCGAGGCCGGGGAAGAGGAGTGAGACGACCTGCATGAGCAGGGCGGAGTTGTCGAGGTCGGAACGGATGGCGTCGTCGACGCCGGGGTACTGGACCTTGACCGCGACGGCCTGGCCGTCATGGGCCATGGCCCGGTGGACCTGCCCGATCGATGCCGAGGCGATGGGCTCGGGGTCCCACTCGGCGAACACCCGCTCGGGCGCGCCACCGAGCTCGCGCTCGATGACCTCGCCGGCGAGCGCCGCGCTCATCGGGGGCGCCTCCTGCTGGAGGCTGGCGAGCGTCTCGCGCACCGCTTCGGGCAGTCCCGTGTCGAGGTAGCTGGCCATCTGGCCGAGCTTCATCATGGCGCCCTTCATCGAGCCGAGCGCGGCGGTGACCTCCGCCGCGCTGCGCAGCTCGTGCTCGGAGCGGATGCGCTGCTTGTCGGCGGCGGACGCGAAGACCTGCCGGGCACGGGAGCGTGCGTAGGAGCGGCCGATGCGGGTCGCGACCCCCGCCATCTGCGCGCCGCGGGCGCGACGACCGGTCACGCTGACGACTCCGGCCGCGCCGGGCGTCCTGACGACTCCGGCCGCGCTGGGCGCTGCGGCTGACCGGGGCCGCCTGCGGCGCCAGGCGACGGCGGCCGCGCCGCTGGCGAGGCCGCCTGCCAACACGACGAGCAGGGTCCTCCCGCCGCTCCGCCGGGGTGGCCGTGTGCGGTCGCGTGAGGTTCGGGCTCGCACCCGGCTATGGTGCTGACCTCGTGCACCCAGCTGCAAGGCGGGGGCGGTCCGCTCCGTCGCCGCGACCCGTCGGTACGGTGGTGGTGGTGGCACCTCGGCAACGGATGTTGCGCGCGTGTGGCGCCGTTGCCGCGCTCGCTCTGGTGTGCGGCGCGCTCGCCGTCTTCGCGCGCCGCGGCACCGCAGCGCTCGCCAGCGGGGTGACCAACCGCGTCATCGTACCGAGCGGCTCGCGGAGCGCGACCGCCCTGCCACCGATGCCGGTGCCGACGCCGACCGCCGCCGCCACCACCACCGTGGTGCCGGCGCCGACGGCTCCGAGCGCCTCGTCGGTGGCCGCAGCTGCGGTCACCTCCGTGGCCCCGGGCACGTCCAAGACCACCGTCGCCCCGACCTCGGTCGCGGCCACGACGACGACCGGTCCCGCGCCGCGGTGGGGCACCGGGATCCTGAGCATGACCTTCGTCGACCACTCCCGCTCGACCCCACCCGCCGGCTCCGATCCTGGAGGGCCGAGCCGGACGTTGCCGACGATCGTCCGCTACCCCATCGACGCGGCCGCGGGTGCCGGCGACGTGGCCGGCGCGGCGGCGAGCCGGCGAGGGCCCTTTCCGCTGATCGTGTTCGCCAGCGGGTACAACACGACCGCGGACGAGTACGCCACCCTGACCCGGTCGTGGGCCGCGGCGGGCTACGTCGTGGCGATCCCCGCGTTCCCCCGCAACCAGATGGGCGCGCCGCTCAACGAGGACGACGTCGCCAACGAGCCGGGCGACATCAGCTTCGTCATCACCGGCATGATCGCCGCCACGCGCGGCAGCGGCCCGCTCGCCGGGGTGATCGACCCGGCACACGTGGGCACGGCCGGCCACAGCGACGGCGGGGTCGCCGCCCTCGGTGTCGGGTACAACAGCTGCTGCCGTGACCCGCGCATCAGCGCCGACGTCGTCGGATCCGGTGACGAGGAGCGCTTCACCGGGGCCTGGTACCCACCGGGTTCGCCCCCGCTGCTCGTGATCCAGGGCAACGAGGATCCCATCAACCCGCCGACGTCCGGCCAGCAGGTCTTCCAGGACGCCCACTCGCCCAAGTACTTCCTGTGGTTGCTCGGAGCCGGCCACCTGGAGCCCTTCACGACGGACCTGCCGCACCTAGGGGTGGTGGAGGCGACGACGCTGGCGTTCTTCGACCGCTACCTGAAGGGACGGGCGGGCGCGGCGGGCCAGCTCCAATCCTCGGCGACGGCCGGTCTGGCCACCCTGACCGCAGGCTGAGCGCGCGCGGGCGCGGCGGTGAGCGCGGTGGGGGATCGCGACGGCTTGGACGAGGTGATCCGGCTCGTCGAGGAGCGCCGCCGGGACCGGCGGCTGCGCGCCGGGCGACCGGCGCCGTTCACCATCGCCGTGGCGGGTTGCGTGGCCGTCGGCAAGTCGACGCTCGCAGCGGCCATCGCCGCCCGCTTGGCGGGCCCGCCGGACCGGGCGCGCGTCGAGGTGGTCAGCGGCGACGGCTTCCTCCTGCCCAACGTCGATCTGGAGCGGCGCGGGCTGATGGCTCGCAAGGGGTTCCCCGAGACCTACGACCTCGCAGCGCTCTGCCGCGTCCTGGCGGCGCTCGGCGCGGGGGACGGCGACGTGGCTGTCCCCCGGTACTCGCACGAGCGCTACGAGGTCATCGACGAGGTGCAGGTCCTCGACCGCCCCGACGTCGTCGTGTTCGAGGGGCTGCACCTGCTGCATCCCGCGGTGGCGGCGACGGCGTTCGACCTGTCGATCTACGTGGACGCCGACGAAGCCGCCATCGAGGCCTGGTACGTCGAGCGCTTCGCCGCGCTCTGCTCGGCGGCGGCCGACGAGCCGGCCAGCATCTACCGCAACTTCTCGGGGATGACGCCCGCCGAGATCGTCGCCCTCGCCAGGCACGTGTGGGCCACGATCAACGCTCCCAACAACCGCGACAACATCGCCGCGACCCGCACACGCGCGGACGTGGTCGTCGAGAAGGGCGCGGACCACGCCATCGGGGCGGTGGTGGTGCAGGCCGGTTGACCCGTCTTCGGCGCTGCGCCCGCCGTTCACGCCCGGCCGTCACTGGCTCCGGGTAGCGTGGCCGCCGCTTCGATACGGGTTGTGCACCCCAGGTGATGCACAACCCGTGTCGAAGCGGGATCCGGCCCGTCGGGTCGGCTCCTCCTCGTCCGGGCGGTCGTCCGGGCCTGCTTCCCGGCGGCGACGAGGAGGGCGTAGGGTGCACGGCGGCGTCGACGGAGGGGCCCGGGGCGAGCGGCGGGTCATGGGCGCGGCCTGGGTGTGCCCGGTGTGCGGGCAGGACGTCGAGCCGGGCGCCACCTGCCGCAACGACTGGTGCCGCCGGGGTGACCGGTGGTGGTCCGAGGTGTGGTCGGTCGCCCCGCACGTTGGGGCGCTCCGTGTCGCGCTGGCGGATTACAAGTACCGGGCGCGCCGGCACTGGGCGGAGGTCTTCGGGCGGATGCTCGCCGAATTCCTCGACGCCAGGATGCCCTTCTTCGAGGACTTCGACGCCCTCGTCCCGGTACCTGCCTACCTCGGGCCCGGCGCCCGGCGGGGATGGGACCCGGTGGCGGAGCTCGTCGGGTGCGCGGCCCGCCTGGCCGGCCCGTGCTGGCCCGTCGAGCCGGCAGTGGTCAAGCGGGCCGAGACGCCACCGATGGCGGGGCTCGGGCTCGGCCGTCGGCGGGGGTGTGCCGAGGGTCGGCTGCGCCAGGCGCTGGAGGTGCCGCAGCGGGCGCGGGTCGACGCTGCGCGCCTGATCGTCGTCGACGACGTGTTCACCGAGGGCAGCACCATGCGGGAGGTGGCGAGGGTGCTCTGCCTCGCAGGCGCAGCGGAGGTGATCGGCGTGACGATCGCCCGGCAGCCCTGGGGCCCGACGAGGTCGACCGCCGAACCGGGAGGCCCTGGGCGGGCCTAAGGTTCGTCCGTGGGCTCCGAACCGATCAAGCTGCGGGTCAGCGACGTGGTCCTCACCGTTCCGGCATCGGCGGGGATCGAGGCCGGCATGGTGGTCCTGACCGAGGACCAGTCGCCCGGGCGCAGCCTGCGGATCATCATCGGCCAGCCCGAGGCGCGGGCCATCCACTCGGCCTGGGACGGCTCGATCCCGAGTCGTCCCTCGACGTGGGACCTGTTCGTGTCGGCCGTCGCGCTGCTCGGCGGGAGCGTCGACCGGGCGGTGATCACCGGCGTGGAGCAGGAGCGCCACTTCTTCGCCCGACTCGAGGTCGTGCAGGCCGGCGAGCGCCGCACGCTGTCGTGCCGGCCCTCCGATGCGGTGGCGCTCGCCCTGCGCTCCTACACCGCCGGGATCTACGCCGATCAGGAGGTGCTCGACGAGGTCGGGGTGCTCCCCGATGGGACCCGGCCGGGCCGCGCCGGGGCCGCCGTCGCGGCGGAGCCGGATGCGACGACCGGGGCGCGGGCGCAGGACCTGGCCCTGCGCGAGGCGGCGATCGCGGCCAAGGAGCGGGAGCTGGCTGCCCGCGAGGCGGCGCTGGCCGATCCCGCGCGCGACGCGGATCCGCACGAGGGCGGCGCGTCGCCGGGCGAGGGCGCCTCCTCCTGACCTGAGCCAGCGGGGAAAGGGGGCCTGGAGCGGCTCGGGCCGGGTGGGGGCGCGCTTAGGCCAGGGGCGGGTGCCGCCCGGCGCTCAGGCGCGGTAGCTGACCTTGCCGGCGTCGATGACCGCGTCGCCGCCCTGGGTCGAGGTCCGGAAGACCGCCTCGCCGCCGCCGAGCTCCCAGATCGACACCGTCAGGGCGTCGCCCGGGAAGACGGGCTTGGAGAAGCGTCCCGCCATCGACACGAAGCGGTCGGGATCCGAGCCGCACAGCGCGTGGAGCAGCGCCCGACCGGTGAAGCCATAGGTGCACAACCCGTGCAGGATGGGTCGCTCGAAGCCGGCCCGGGTTGCGAAGGCCGGATCGGAGTGGAGGGGGTTGCGGTCGCCCGACAGCCGGTACAGCAGGGCCTGGTCGCTCCGGGTGGTGTAGGTCACCTCGTGGTCGGGCTTGCCCGAGGGCGGCTCCGCCTTGGCCGACGGGCCACGGTCGCCGCCCCAGCCGCCCTCACCGCGGATGAACAGCGAGGCGCTCGTGGTGTACAGCGGGGATCCGCTGGCCAGGTCGGTCGCGTCCGACTTGTAGGCCACCACTGCGGCCGATCCTTTGTCGTAGATGCCGGTGATGGTGCTCACCACGCTGATCCGGCCCTCGACGGGCAGCGGGGCGTGCAGCTCCACCGACTGCTCGCCGTGCACCAGCATCGCCGG
>Ga0075030_100002292_pt1 | contig 17352 bp, 10 predicted proteins | sample LitLauG_LLR_2012_FD_71393 | JGI IMG/M metagenome (GOLD analysis project Ga0075030, IMG submission 71393) | Freshwater sediment microbial communities from Pennsylvania, USA - Little Laurel Run_MetaG_LLR_2012 | ecosystem: Environmental > Aquatic > Freshwater > Creek > Sediment | place: USA... | reverse complement strand
TGATCGGCCCACACCGGCACGTTGCCCTCGTTGTAGTGCGAATCGCCAGACGGAGTGCCGAAGAAAAAGACGTCTTGCTTGGTGGAGATGAAATGCGGGCCAATCGTGTTTTGAAATAGCTTTCCGAGCCACGGGCCGCAGGCGAAGACGTAGCGATCGGCCGTGATGGTCGAGCCGTCCGAGAGCTGCAGAGCCTTCCACTTACCATCGAGCTCTCTCGCGTCAACCGCGGCTTGACGATACTCGCCTTTCTCCGCGATGAATCGATCGACAACGGCTTGAGTGGAAGCCCGCGCCAGCAGGTATCCGCTGTGCGGTTCGTAGATACCCCACTCGACATTTTCGAAGCTGATCTGAGGCCAACGGTGCACCAGTTCCTTTGTATCGAGTTGCTCGAAGGGAACCCCGGCTTCCTCGAGGAAGGGAAGCGAGCCGCGCTCGAAGATGCCGTCGCCTTCGACCATCCACAGGACTCCGATGGGAAAGAAGAATTTCTGTTTCCACTGGGCCTGATGTTCTCGCCAGAGTTCGAGCGCGCGGGCTGCGAGTTTCGTGTACGGCTGATCGGGACCGTAGGCTCCGCGAATGACCCGGGTTTCGCCGCCGGACGAGGCCCGCGAATTTCCCGGGCCCCAGGCATCAAGCAGAGTCACTTTCGCTCCGCTGCGAAGAAGATAAAGAGCGGTCCAGCCACCGAAGGCGCCCGCCCCGATTACGACGATGTGAGGCTTTTTATTCATAAGATTCGATGCTCGTTGAGAATCACCGTCGATTGTCAAAGGCAGCAGCGACCGCAGAACGCCATGCCCCTCTCGTCCCGCTGTGACGAGAGCGGCGATTGCTAACTGGCACGCGGCGCGCCGCGAAACCCTAGGATGCGCAGAAGGATCGTCAGGCATAACCGAGCTATTTCCCGGCACCGGGCTGCTGCAGCGTGAAATTTTCCTTCTGCTTCGCCTCTTTCACCATGCGACGCACATCAGCGAGGAGTTTGGGTGCGTCGTACACGATACCGTCTTTAATGGTGTAGCGGACGCCGCCAACGCGCGTGATTTCGTTGTTCTCGTTTAACTTGATGGCGCCGGTCCCGTAGAGGGCAGCGATGTTCTCCAGCGGATTCACCGGGACGACGACCAGGTCGGCCAGCTTTCCTACTTCAACGCTGCCCAGGTTCTTGGACACGCCAAGCAATTCGGCTCCGTTCAACGTGGCGGCGCGGAAAACTTCGAGCGGATGGAATCCGGCTTCCCGTAGCAGTTCCAGTTCGCGAATGTAGCCGAATCCATAAAGGCTGTAGATAAAGGCGGCGTCTTCGCCAGTGGTGACGCGTCCGCCATGATTCTTGAAATCGTTGATGAACTCCATCCAGCGCTGGTAATTGTGTTTCCACGCGACTTCATCCTCGGTGGTCCAGTAGAACCAGTACGAACCGTGATCGGTGCGATTTGGCGCATAATGCCGCCACAGGTCGGGCAGCGTGTATTCATCATGCCATTCGGCGCGCCGGGCGCGCATCAGGTCGCGATTCGCTTCGTAGATGGTGAAGGTCGGGTCGATGGTGAAATCGAGTTTTACCAACTCATCGCGAACCTCATTCCACTTGGGGCTCTCAGGGGCTGCCGCCTGCAGCCATAGACGGCCGGCATATCCGAAGCGGTTCTGCTCGTTGGAATAGTTGTAGTCGAGGGGGAAATCCTGAACGGTACGCGAGTCGAACAGCGCCTCGGGCAGACCGTACCAGTGTTCCATGGAATTGAGGCCCCAGCGTGCGGTGTCCAGTGCGTTCGCTCGCGCGACGAAAGTTTGAGAGAGATGAGCGGCGGTCCCCAGGTGACGCCTCTTGGCTTCGTCGAGCGCCGCCTGGAAAACATCAGGAGGCGCGCCGATGAACTTGATGCCGTCGGCTCCGCGATCAGCTAAGGCATCGACCCACTTTCGGGCGGCCTCGGGCGTAGAAGGATCGGTAATCTCGTCGTTGTCGGGATGCATGCCAAAAGCGATGTAAGCCTTGATACGCGGCGCGGTAATTTCGTTGCGCTCGCTCTTGTCGCGCTCATCGAGCGACCAAGCGATGCCATTCTCGCCCCAGACTTCGCGGACGGTGGTGATGCCATGTCCGAGCCAAAGCTTGAAAATGTACTCAGCTCCGGTACTGTGAACCGGACCGAAGTGAACGTGAGCATTGATGAAGCCGGGCAAGACGTACATGCCAGTCACGTCGAGTTCTTTGTCGCCGGGGCCAGCTTTCGGACGGAACGACTTGGAAGCCGGGATCTTGTCGGCGAGGGGAACACCGGGGAACCCCACATTCACAATCTTCGTGATGCGATTCTTTTCGATGACGATATCGACTGGGCCCACGGGAGGCGCGCCAGTGCCGTCGATCAGGGTGGCGCCGCGCAGGATGAGGTGGGGGAAAGGACCTTCGCCTTCGGCGCGCGGCGGCGCTTTTTGTATGACGTCAGAGTCGGCGTCGGATTGCTTCGTCTGCGCCTCTGGGCCGATCGGGAGCATGGCCACGATTGTGAATAGCGCCAGGCATGTCAGGAACCGCCACATGGTTAATTGCACACAGACTCCTCTCTGCTCACCAAGGCTCGCTAAAATTTCTTGCGAAGAAATTCGAACAGAACGTATCCGATCAGCGCGGCGACCAGAGCAATTTCAAAATTGGTTACGGTGCATATCTCTCGGATCGCCCATGCCAAGCCCCTCTTTTGTCCTGGACCGGAGCGTTCAAACTCTCCCATCAAAAGATTGGAATAGAACAGAAAGATAATGAAGGCTACCTCGATCACCGCCCTCCAGACGCTTTGCTTCATGTAAAAAAAGCTCCTGCGCTTCTAGAAGCGGAACAATTTCTGGGCATTGGTGCGCGCGATTTTGAGTCGTTCTGGTTCGCTGATCGGGGCGCGGTCGAACCAGTCTCGGGCAGCACCCATATCCTCGAAAGGATAGTCGACCGAGTACAAAACGCGGTCGACACCAACTTCGGAGATCACGTTGGTCAGGGCTGGTGTATGGAAGACACCGCTGGTCGTGATGTAGAAGTTTTGGCACAGGTATTGGCTGATGGGCCGTTTTGCCTTTGTTGTAATCGCGCCTCGCGCGATGCGATTATCAATCCGCCACATGCCGAAGGGCAGGCCTTCGCCCATGTGGCCGAGGATCACTTTGAGGTTCGGGTACTCATCGAACAGGCCGCTGCTCATCAAACGGAGTGCGTGAATCGAGGTCTCCACCGCAAATCCCCAGGGTGATCCGGTGATCCAGGAGTGTCCTTCGTAAGACTGCTGGCGCGAGGCCAGCGGCGTACGCGGATGAAGATAGAACGGCACATCCAGTTGCTGTACGGTTGCCCAGAATGGCCGGTACTGCGGCAGATCATAGTAGACGGCCGAGTCCGGCTGGCCGATTTGTGAGAATCCATGGACCAGCGCGCCGCAGAAACCGAGTTCCTTCACGCAGCGTGTCAATTCCTCGGCGGCTGCCTGCGGATCTTGCAGAGGCAGAGCCGCGAAACCCTTCAGGCGCTTGGGGTTCTTGGATACGTGCTCAGCCAGATAGTCGTTCGCTTTGCGCGCAATTGCAATGGCCTGCACCGGGTCGGAAATGCCCTGTATCCCGGGAGCAACGAGCGAGAGAATACAGATTTCCACGCCTCCGCGATCCATTTCGGCGATGCGTCCGGTTCCCATGTCAAGGATCTGAAGCCGCGCTTCCGGCGTGAGTCCGGATGCGCTGCTGGCACCGATCGTTTCCGCGAGCGCGAAATGTTCTTCAAGGGTGATCTTGCCGTTCGTCGCCAGCATCGTGGAGGCAGCGTTGGCGGCATCGGACTTCTTGGCTGCATTGGGCTCAGCGCTTGCCGGGCTGCCACCGGCGAGAACTCCAGCGGTTGCAAGAGCGGCCGAGCCGAGTTCGAGAAAGTTGCGGCGGGTGATCGTGGGTTTCTTGCTGGTTGGTTCCATTTGGAAGTCAACTCTCCGGCGGAAAGTGAAAGAAGTCTACACCAGGTGGGGGGTGTCGAGGGACGGTTCGGAGGCGGGGAATGTCCAGAAAAAACGCAAAGGCAGCCCACCTCCGTTTGTTCCTAACCTGTTAATCCGTAGCGGCACAGAATCGCAGATTCGCGTTGTGCCAGACATGCGTAAAGAGTGCGTTATGTTAGAAACGCAATGCCAATCGCCGTACTCATGCAAGAATCTGGTTTTCCGATTGATGTGAGATATGTAATTCGGGGATTATTACTTCTAGAAATCATAGATTTCCACTTGTATTGTTGTGCTCTTGTGACCACAACTTTCCTTTAACCTACAGCAGAATCAGTAAATTGCGAGGAGCTACAAGTGACTCTGCTGGAGGTACCAAGATTGCACTGTTATTGGGTCTACAGCGGGTTCTCGGAAGGTTGATAGGAAACGAAAGGGTGACTATGACGCGAAATCTTGGATTGTTTGTTGTGGCTATGACCTTGTCAATGGTTCTCGTATGCACCGCAGGGGCGCAAACCGCCTCGATCACTGGCACCGTCGCCGACAGCACGGGTGCAGTCGTGGCGGGAGCGGAAATCTCTGTCCGTAACATGGGGACCGGTGCGGTTCGCACGACGGTTTCGGGAAGCACCGGCGTCTACTCGCTTACGAATCTTGAGGTCGGCAACTATCAGATCGAAGTTAAGAAGCAGAACTTCGCAGTTTCCAAGATTACCGGCATTGTGCTCTCGGTCGATCAAGTTCTCGCCGCCAATGTGACCCTGAAGCCCGGCGCCGTTTCGGAAGAAGTCAGTGTGAACGGGGCGAGTTTGCCTCCTGTTGACCTCGAGTCCTCGCAGGTCAGCAACGTGGTGGATGCGCGGCAGATGAAGGATTTGCCTTTAATTGTCCGCGACCCATACAGCTTGGTCCTATTGTCGCCGGGTACGTCGCAGACCAATGCCTTGGGTGGTTTTACGGTCAACGGTTCACGGGAACGCAACAACAACTTCATGTTGGATGGCGTTGATAACAACGACACCTCTGTACCTGGGATTCCGGGCGGTGTTCTGGGCGCCAACCCGGACTCGACCGAGGAATTTCGAGTCATTACCAACAATTTCAATGCCGAATATGGTCGCAACACCGGCGCCATTATCGACGTTGTAACCAAGAGTGGAACGAACACGTTCCATGGCGGGGTTTATGAATTTGGGCGCTGGAATGCTTTCGGCGGAGCCCGTGACTGGTTTAATGCGGCCCCGAGCCCGATGAACCCCTACGTTCGGAATCAGTTCGGCTATACCATTGGCGGGCCGATTCGCAAGAACAAGACGTTCTTCTTCTTCAATGAGGAGTTTGACCGTTTCCGCACGACGCTCACAAATACGGTGGTGGCACCGACAGCGGCATTCAAGACTGGAAAATTCAACTATACCAACAATGGTCAAACGATACCGATAGATCTGACTCAAACCGGCGCCAACAATGGATTCGGTACTCCCTTGGATCCGACGATGCAAAAGATTCTTGCACTCTATCCAACACCCGCACAATCGGCGGATGGCCTGAGCGGTTTTGCGTTCTTCCCCAGTAGTTCGGCGCAGAACAGCTACAACACGGTGGCCAAAATTGACCACCGCATTACCGATAAAGAGTCCCTCAGCCTGCGCTACGGCTATGACCATTTCTATGATCCCAACCCGTTCCACGCCGACATTCTACCTGGGAACGTCGGAGGGGTGGACTCAAAGAGTATTAACCAGGGTCTGTCCGCAAACCTCACCTCGACCTTCACGCCGAACCTGATCAACAGCTTCAGTTTTGGCTGGAACAAAATCTATGCGTTTTTCGGCTGCACCGGAACCAGCGTCTTGGACAGCGTGAGTCCGAAGGATTCTTTTGGGAACGGCATTGACTACCTGTTCGATGCTCCCTTTACTAATTTCGGCTGTAACGCGTTGGCATCGGACGGACAATTTCGAAGAACCGGAACGATCAGCTACTCCGACAATGTCAGTTGGGTCCGGGGGAATCATACCTTTAAGTTTGGCGGTGATTTCCGCAACATCGGCGAACAGGGGCAAAATAGTTTCTTTTCCCGTCGTGAGCTGAGTGCGAGCACGTTTATTAACCAAACCGGGCTAAGCCTGATTAACGCCCCGGCCAACGATCCTTGTCTTGTGGACTTCTCGAACTGCAACCTCGATAATGCTGCGATCGCCCTTTACGGCTTTATGGGGAATGACTTCGCCGGGGAGTACTTCAATAAGGCGGCGGCTCGGCAAGGGACAGACAACAAACACTTTCGACAACATGAGTATGACTGGTTTGGACAGGACACGTGGAAAGTAAGGTCGAACCTCACACTTACCCTGGGGTTGCGCTACCAGTTGGACGGTGTTCCGTACGAGGAAGGCGGTAATTTTTCGAATCTGCTGGCGGATCCAGGCTCGTTCCAAGCGGGGCAGCCGGTCGTGATGTCAGTTGTCGGTCCAGGCACTGGCAAACAGCTCTACAATACAGACTACTCCAACATCGAGCCGCGGATTGGCTTCTCCTGGGATCCGTGGAAGGATGGAAAAACGGCAATTCGAGGAGCGTTTGGCGTCTTCCACGATCGCATATTTGGTAATCTTTTCGGCAACGCGCGGGGCAATCCACCCTTTGAGCAGGATTACGTGAATAATCCTTTCGACACGCTCAGCCACTTCTTCGGTCCCAATTTCTTCTTCACTGGTAGCGGCTTTCTTCCGGCTGTGGTGCCGGACACCACGCCCTCCGCGACCATTCCGGATGGTTCTCATCTTGCACCCGTGCTTTTCGATACCCACTTTCGCAATTCGGCAAGCAATAACTGGAACTTTGGCATCCAGCGTGAACTCCCCGGCAACAACACCATTGACCTGAGCTATGTTGCTTCCGCCGGTTTCCACATCTATCGCCAACGGGACGGAAACCCTCCCGACCCCGCGAAGGTAGCTCAACTAGTAGCCGACTGCACGCCCCAACCCAACCCGTTCGGCTGCACGCCGTCAGAGGTCTCTGGCATCCTGTTGTACGAGGGGGCGGACGTATACGGTATTCTGCCGTTCAATGCAGTAGCCAACAACGCGCTGGTTCAGCCCTTCTATCAACAATCCGTCGGGAAAGCTAACTACAACTCTCTGCAGGCAAAGTTCACACACCGGTTAAGTCACGGACTGCAGGCGCAGGTATCCTACACTTGGGCGCATGCGATCGATAATTCCTCCGATCCGCTGGCTCCAGCCCAGGGTAATCGTACTTTTCCGCGTAATTCCCGCAATCTCAATCAGGACTACGGGAATTCGGATAACGACGTCCGCCATATTGCGGTGATCAACTACGTTTGGGAGGTTCCGCTGGGCCGCGGCAAGGGCTACCTTAACAGCGGCGGATTGGGGCGAATCTTCGAGGGTATGCAGTTCTCGGGCATTACCACTGCCCAGACCGGATTCCCGTTTGAAATTCGCTGCACCAGAGACAGCCAGAGAACGGGCATTTCCGCCTGGTGCGACCAGGTGGGAAATCCGTTTGCGGCGGGTTCAAATAGCCAACCCGGTCTCAAGACCTACTTTACGAACACGGCGGCGTTTGCGACCCCGGCCTTTGGCGGTCCCGGCAATATCGGTCGGAACCACTTTTATGGACCGGGATACGTGAACTTCGATATGGACTTCTCCAAGAAGACGAAATTGACGGAACGAGTGGACCTCGAGTTTCGCTTCGAGTGCTACAACATCTTTAACCATCCACACTTCCAGCAGCCTGATAACCTCCAGACTGACTCGACCTTCGGGCTGATCAGCGCCACGGTGCAGCGTCCAGATGCGACCACTTCTGCGCGGCAGATGCAAGTGGCGCTGAAGCTGAACTTCTAAGCCATCTTGAGCCTATAACGGCCGCCTGCGGAAACACAGCAGGCGGTCGCCTTTTTGGTCTAGAATTCCATCAGTTCCTCCGAAAGGAAACACTCATGCGCTCGGCAAGGACTCTGACGATTCTCGCGGTTCTCCTCGGCTTCACAAATTGGTCCGCAATGCACCTGTATGCGGGCGACTCAGTTCCGAAGCCTGAGGAACTGTTGGCGCGTCACCTCGATTCCATCGGTTCCGCGGAGGCCAGGGCAACGGTCAAGGATCGAGCAGTTCAGGGGACGGCGTCGTATCGAATTCTGGTCGGTGGTGCGGGCAAGGCCGATGGAAAGACGGGGCTCGTCAGTGAGGGGCAAAAGCTTCGCTTTCTGCTCAAGCTTCCCTATCTCGACTATCGCGGAGAGAATATCGTCTTCAACGGAACCGCGGTCGGAGTGGCTTTTGCTAACTCCAATCAAAGCCGGTCCCCATTTGCTAATTTTATCTCGACCCAGGACGTGATTGTACGAGACGGTCTTCTAGGCGGCGTTCTCTCGACCGCCTGGCCACTCTTGGATATGGGCGATCGCAAACCGAAGCTAGTTGTGGAGGGCCTGAAGAAGGTGGACGGCCGCCAGCTTTACCAGGTGCGCTACGAACCCGCGAAGCACACGGAGGCGACGATCATCCTGTTCTTCGAGCCGGACACCTTCCGCCACGTGAAGACCGTTTATTCGACTTCGGTCGCCAACAATGTCGGCGCGACCATCACAGAGTCGGTGAAGCTACTGCCAGAGCGCACTTCGCTCGAAGAGCGATTTAGTGACTTCAAGGCGGTTGATGGCATAACCCTGCCCACTCATTGGAATATTCTGTTCACTCGGGAACTACCGAACGGCAGCACCTCGGTGACGGAATGGGATTTGAAGGAAGACCAGATCACCAACAACATTGGCCTGGACCCGAAAAACTTTGAAGTGAAATAGAGCGAGGTTGGCCTTTGAGTTCTCGCTCACGACCGCACAGTTGAGCAACTCTATCTCCTATCCCCCAGCCTTTCCTTGACACCCTCGCCAGCGCTTTCTAGAATTTCTCCAGTGGCGACGCGAATCTCTTATCTAAGCCGCTGCATCTAAAGAATTTAATGGGGTGTTCGTGCCCCGCGCTTGGTAGACTAACGACATGCCTCCTGGACCAGCCGGCGGACGGGAACGCGAAATCCTGACCGCCATCGTCGAGACGTTCATAGCTAGTGGAGAGCCGGTGGGGTCGCGCACGCTCGCGCGCTCCAGCCGCGAGGGACTGAGTGCGGCTACGATTCGCAACGTGATGGCGGATCTGGCCGATGCCGGATTTCTCGAGCAGCCGCATGCTTCGGCGGGGCGCGTACCGACAGCGGAAGCCTATCGCTATTACGTGGAGCAATTGAGCGGCGAGACGCATCTATCACACGAGAATCAGAGCATTATTCAGGACACGCTGACGGGTGTGACCGATGTGCAGGAGTTCATGGAGCGCACCTCGCACGTGCTCTCGCTGATTTCGCACAGCGTGGGTATTACGGTGGCGACGACGGGACCGCGCAACGCGCTCGAACACGTTTATTTTTCGCGGCTCAGCGATCAAAAAGTACTGGCCGTGGTGGTGACGCGCTCGGGAGTAGTTCGCGATCGCGTGCTGCGGCTGGATATTCAGCAGGCCGATCTTGATCTGGCGGCACGCTACATCAATGAGAATTTTCGCGGCTGGACCATGGGCGACATGCGTGCCGAACTCGCCCGACGCCTGGAAAAAGAACGCAGTGAGTACGACAGGCTGATGAAGTCGATCGAGCAGTTATATCAACAGGGCGCGCTGGCGTCGGCCGACGATACCCAGGCGGTGTTCGTGGAAGGCGCGGCGAATCTGGTGACTGGCGAGGAGGATCGCCAGCGTCTGCAGGATATGCTGCGCACGCTCGAGGAGAAGGAGAAGGTTGTGAAGCTGCTCGGCGCCTATCTCGACACGCGGCAGGAAGCCGTACGCGTCGTCATCGGGCTGGACCAGGCGCTGCCAGCATCGAACTTGCAGAATTTCGTGCTCATTGGTGCGCCGGCGCGTGTTGGCGACGAGGTGATGGGGTCGCTGGCGGTGATTGGACCGACGCGGCTGGACTATCAGCACACCATGTCGGCCGTGTCGTATATCGCGCGGCTATTCGACAAACTTTTGAACGAATCGGAGTAGGAAGGCAGTATGGGTAAGGGAAACGGAAAGAGTGAAGTGAATCTCGACCTGGAGCGCGAGCTGCCAGCCGGACGGAGTGAGGATGATACTGCGCCGGTTGCAACTGGTCCGGCCGACGCCAGCGCAGTGACGGAAGTGGAGAAGATAAAGGCGGAGCGCGATGCGCTCCTTGACCGGCTGGCGCGCCTGCAGGCGGAGTTCGACAATGCGCGGAAACGCGCGGTGCGCGAGCAGCAGGAGTTTCGCGAGTTCGCGGCGGCTGACGTGGTCAAGAACATTCTGCCCATTCTCGACAGCTTCGAGAGGGCACTGAAGGCGGGCGGCGACGCCGGTGATTTCCGTAGTGGCGTCGAATTGATCTACCGTCAATTTCAGGATGCGCTGCAGAAAATCGGCGTCCAGCAGATCCCGGCGGTAGGGCATCCCTTTGATCCACGGTTTCATGAAGCGATTGAGATGGTGGATACGACCGAAGTTCCGGATCATCAGGTGTTTGAGGAATTGCAGCGTGGCTACAAGTACAAGGAGCGTCTGCTGCGTCCTGCCATGGTGCGGGTTGCGCGCAATGCCCGCGGATAACACGACTTAAACTTGACGAATTAAGACTTGCCGTAGTGGGGGAATTTCTGGCTGCAAACACAAAACGCGATTATTACGAGGTGCTCGGTGTCACCCGTGCGTCCACGGATGTCGAGATCAAGAGCGCCTATCGCAAGCTCGCGATGACCTATCATCCGGACCGCAATCCGAATAATCCGGACGCGGAAGACAAGTTCAAAGAGATCACCGAGGCGTATGCGATTCTCGCGGACAGCGAGAAGAGATCATTGTATGACCGGTTTGGTCACGCCGGTGTGGGTGGCGGAGCTGGTGGTGGTGCCGGGTTTGATCCGACCGTGTTCCAGGATTTCGGCGATATTTTCGGGGACATCTTCGGTTTCGGCGACATGTTTGGCCAAGGAGGCCGCCGTCGCAGCCGGGCGCAGCGTGGAGCTGATCTGCGGGAAGATCTGCATCTCGAATTCGGGGAAGCGGTATTCGGTGCCGAAAAGCAAGTCACGGTACGTCGTCACGAGACGTGCGAAACATGCCACGGTAATGGTGCGGCTCCAGGCAAGGCTCCGGTGGCGTGTAGATCATGCCAGGGACGGGGTCAGGTTCGCTATCAGCAAGGGTTCTTCAGCATCGCGCGGACGTGTCCGACGTGTCAGGGCGCGGGCAGCGTGATCACGGATCCCTGTCCGAAATGCAAAGGCGAAGGCCGATTGCTGCGCGAGAAGATGGTTGAAGCCAAGGTGCCCGCAGGAGTTGAGGACGGCACGCGAATTCGCTTTACCGGACTTGGCGAAGCTGGAGCGTTCGGTGGTCCAGCGGGCGATTTGTATGTTGTGCTGCATGTCAAAGAGCATCCATTCTTCGAGCGCGAAGGCAATGATATTCACTGCGTTGTGCCAATTTCGTTTCCGCAGGCAGCGCTCGGCACAGAGATCACAGTTCCGACTCTCGACGGAGAGCACAAGCTGAAGATTCCGGAGGGCACGCAGTCGGGAACATCATTCCGCGTCCGAAATAAGGGTGTGCCAGTACTCAATGGCCATGGCAAAGGCGATCTTTACGTCGAAGTGCGCATTCAGACGCCGGGCAAGCTGAATAAGCGCCAACGCGAACTGTTGGGCGAACTCGGGGAACTGTCTCCAGTGGAGAACAAGCCGCAGAACCGGAGTCTGTTGGGGCGAGTGAAGGATATGTTCGTGTAGGGCAGCTGTCAGCCGTTAGCTCTCAGCAAAATCAAATGCCTACTGACTCAAGCAAATCCGCCTTTGGTGATAGCTGAAGGCTGATGGCTGAAAGCTGGGAATGACACGCCGCCGCTGGATTGCCGACGAGGTTCACGAAGATACCGCCGCCCTGGTCGGCGAGCATGCCGCTCATCTGGCTCGCGTTCTGCGGGCCGAGGTCGGCCAGGAATTTGACATCGCCACTGGAGACGAAGTTCGTCGCGGAACCATCACCACGATCTCCTATGATCGCGTCGAGTTCGCCCTCGACAAGAGGCCCTACCGACGGCCAGGGGCCAAGCCGCTAACCGCTCCGAAGATCACGCTTGCCGTCGCTATCTTCAAATTCGATCGCCTGGAGTGGGCGATCGAAAAGTGTACAGAGATCGGCGTGGCCCGCATCATTCCCGTCATCGCGCGGCGAACCGATGCCCATCTGGCCAGCGCTGCTTTAAAGCGGCGCGAACGATGGCAGCGACTGGTTCGTCAGGCAGCAGAACAATCCCGACGTTCGGCTCCACCGGAAGTTTCAGAGCCGGTCAAGCTAAAGGACCTGCCGAACGCCTTGCCCTCAGCCGCGATGACGCGTGTCGTTCTTGCAGAGACCCTTGCTGACGAAGAGGAGAATCCGCTGGGGGATGTTCTGCGATCTTCGTCCAGCGAGTTAGTGCTTGCCATCGGTCCGGAAGGCGGATGGGCCGATGGAGAACTCGCGTGGTTTGTTGACGAGGGATGGTTGGCAGCCTCGCTCGGCCAAACCATTCTGCGGGCTGAAACTGCGGCCATTGTGGCCACCGCGCTCGCTTTTGAAGCGCTGCGATAATCCGCACAGCCTTCCACAACCGACCTCTGATATTCTCCGGCTAGTGAGTACTGTTGCCTCATCCGCGACCAAGATTTCTCCCGACGAGCGCCAGCAGCAAGCCATCGCGCACGTCCGCGGCCCGATGCTGGTGATCGCGGGAGCAGGCACGGGAAAGACTACCGTTCTAACGCAGCGCGTTGCCAACCTTATTCGTGAAGGCCACGCCCGGCCTGACGAAATTGTGGCGCTGACCTACACCGACAACTCAGCGGCGGAAATGTTGAGCCGCGTTCGCGGTGAACTGGAAGGCGCGTCGATCGACGGCCTGCAGGCCAAGACGTTCCATGCCTGGTGCAACGAGTTCCTGCAGCGTCATGGTGCCGGGTTTGGCGTGCTCGACGACAAGGACCTTTGGGTGTTCTTGCGCCGTCGCATTCGCGACCTCCGGCTGAAACACTTCGTGCGCGCCGCCAATGTCAGCCAGTTTCTCACCAGCCTGCTCGAGTTCACGCGCCGTTGCCAGGACGAACTTGTTGGCCCGGCTGAGTATGCGCGCTACGTTGAACGCCTGGAGCGCCATGAGATCCCGCTGCCACGCGTAACGAGTTCTAAGAAACAGAAGGATCTGGAAGATGCCGAGATTCTCGATCGCTGCCGCGAGATCGCGCGCGTTTTTTCAACCGTCGAAAGCATGCTCGAAGAAAAGAAGCTGGGCACTTTCGGACACATGATTACCCGGGCCCACGCCTTGCTCAAGAGCGCCCCCACATTGCTCGAGGAGGAACGCCGGCATACTCGCTTCCTGCTGGTGGATGAATTCCAGGATGCGAATTTCGCGCAGGTCGAAATTCTTACCATGCTTGCTGGCGAGGAGGCGAACGTTTTTGCCGTCGGTGACCCCGACCAGGCAATCTACCAGTTTCGTGGCGCATCAAGTGAAGCGTTCGCGTTATTCGTGAAGCAATTTCCGAAGCCAAAGGTAGTGGTGCTCGGAAAGAATCGTCGCTCGCTTACTCCGATTCTGCAGTGCGCGTTCGGCATCGTGAACGAAAATCCGCCAGTGTTTGGACAGAGGGAAGCCGCAATCTCTTTCCAGCGGACGCCTCTCACATCCCTGCGCGATGAAGATGCGTCCAAGAGCGGGATTTTTTCGTCAGCGCCGCTGCTTGAGATCGTCACTTGGGGAGATAAGGAAGTCGAGGCCGCCGATCTCGCTCGCCGCATCCAGAAAAAACAGAAAGCGGAGCGCTGTGCCTGGAAAGAGTTTGCCGTTCTTTACCGCTTGCACAGCCATCGCGATGAACTGGTGACGGAACTTGCCGAGCGCGGCATTCCGTTCTCCATTGAAGGGCTCGACGTTCTGGACACTCCCGAGGTTCGCGATGCGATCGCCGGCCTGACGGCTGCTGTGTCTCCGAATGATGCCGCCAGTTTGTTTCGTGTCGCAGCGCTGCCCCAATTTGAGGTCAATGCCACGGAATTAAGGGCAGCCATGATGGCCATGCGTCGGGGTGAACTCGATCTACCTGCGGTGCTCGGCAAACTTACTGGCGGCCGCGCGGTGCTCGAAAGCGTCGAGGATGTTCACCGGGACATCGAGAAAGAAGAAATTCGCGCCGACGAAGCCGTGAAAATGGTGATCCGGCATTTCGGGCTTCAACGATCCGCGCTGATCAACGCCCTGGTGAAGTTTGTGGAAGACTGGCACCGGAAACCTCTGGTTGAAACCGGAAGCCTCGCGGAATTTCTCGACTATCTCGACTACTTCATGCAGGCAGGGGGTGCGATTTCTCTCCCCAGCAGCGAAGAAGACGCGGTGCACCTTCTGACCGCGCATGCCGCCAAGGGGATGGAATTTCGGCACGTCGCGGTTATCCGCGGATCGTCCACCTCGTTCCCCGGGACTTATAAGGAGCCGCTGGTGGCCTTTCCGGCGGAACTGCGCCGGTCTGACACATCCCTGGGTGATGACAAGACACTGCATGAACACGAGGAGCGCCGCCTGTTCTACGTTGCGATGACGCGCGCCAAGGATACGCTCGCCATCTACGCCAAACAGGGAACGGGGAAGAAAGATCCCACGCCTACGCAGTTCTTGCGCGGCTTCATGGCGAACGTCGCGTACAGAAAATTCTGGGCGACTCATTCGGCGGGGGCGGTCCAGGATTCCTTGTTCGCCGAAGAAGAACAGAGAATCGCATTGCAGAAATCGAACGTGGCTGCGTGGTTGATGATGCAGCCCGCGGCGAACTTCTTTACCGGGTTGAGCGCATCAGCGATCGAGGTCTATGAAAATTGTCCGCTGCGCTTCAAGTTGGAACGGGAATGGAATTTGCCGCGCGAAGTTCCGGCGGCTCTGCACTACGGAGCGGCGATGCATGGCGTGCTCCGCACCTTCTACGATGCGCAGCGCTATCAACGCGACGTCAGCGACGCGGAACTGCTCGAGCAGTTCCGTTCCACGCTGGCTTTGGCCGGAATCGCGGACCGCTATCAATACGAGTTATATCTGCGGCAGGGCATGGAGCAGTTACGGCAGTTCCTCGAGTGCGCCCGGAGCACTCCGCTGCCCGAGGTCGCTGAAACCGAACACCGCTTTGAAATGAAGGTCGGCCTGTCGAAGGTGACGGGACGGGTGGATCGCATCGACAGCACCGGTCCGGATTCGGTGGCCATCGTCGATTACAAGACCGGCAAGCCGAAGACGCAGGACGATGCCGATGAGAGCCTGCAACTCTCGCTCTATGCGCTCGCGGCAAAAGAAACGATGGGAAAGCGCGCCGACCGTTTGATCTTTCACAACCTGGAGAACAACATTGCCATCAGCACCACGCGGAACGACGCGCAACTGGAAGAAGCGAGACTGCGTGTGCATAAGGTGTCGGATGGAATAGCGAAAGGGAAGTTCGACCCGAAAGTGGGCTTCCAGTGCTCGTTTTGCCCGTATCGGAATTTGTGTCCAGCAACGGAGAAAGCCGTCGCTGCACCGCAGAAGAAACCGACTCACCGCGTGAACTAGAAATCAGAAAGTGCCACAAAAAACTTTGGGGACGCTCATCGCGTCCCCTTTGTCGTTGCCTGTTGCAGGTGCTTAGTGCTTTTTGCTGCTTTTCTTCTTTGCTTTCTTTTTGGTTGCCATGGATCTATTCTCCCTTTCCATTCTTCATGGAATTTCGCAACGGTGTTTTGTTGCAACTAGTTGAATGTATAGAGTCAACGCGAAACGAAGTCAAGAGAAAAATGATCGAAACAGTCGCGCGCAACGATGCACCAAAGTCACTTCGAATGTCGCGCGAGAAAAAATTGTGGGGATGTCAGCTTCATTCTGACCATCGTTGTTTGTGGTCGTTCGTCGGTGGTCGTTCGTCGTTCGCAAAACCACGAACCACCGGCGACTAATTCTTCGAAGGCTGCCGCGCACCCGCACGAGGCTTTCGGCCATCTATAATGGAGGCGATTTGTGCGCCCGTCTTTCTTCTCAGGCGCGTAGAAGGAGCAATCATGGCCGGATCTAATGACGCTGTCATCATCGCGGGATGCCGTACCCCGATCGGAAAATTTCAAGGAAGTCTGAGCGACTTGACCGCTCCGCAGATTGGCGCGATCGCCGTGCGCGAAACGGTGAAGCGCGCAAACATACAGGCGCAACAGGTCGACGAGTGCATCATGGGCAACGTCGTCTCCGCTGGGCTCGGGCAAAATCCGGCGCGGCAGGCGGCGATCTTCGGAGGACTCGCTCCCGAAGTAGGTGCCATGACAATCAACAAAGTTTGTGGCTCCGGATTGAAGGCAGTCGCACTCGCAGCGCAAGCGATCGAAACCGGTAACAGTTCGATTGTCGTCGCAGGCGGCATGGAGTCAATGACCAACGCGCCGTATCTGCTGCCGAATGCGCGCAAAGGCTTTCGCCTGGGCAACCAGCAACTTGTCGATTCAATGGTGCACGATGGCCTGTGGGATATCTACAACGACTACCACATGGGCATCACCGGAGAGAACGTCGCCGAGAAATATGGCATCACGCGCGAGGAGCAGGATGAGTTCGCGGTGAACTCGCATCGCAAGGCCATCGCCGCGCAAAAAGAATGCCGGTTTAAGGCGCAGATTGTTTCGGTGGAGATTCCGGCTAAGAAGAAGGGGCAGCCGCCGGTCATCTTCGATAAAGACGAAGGGCCGCGCGAGGACACGACGATCGAAGTCTTGCGCGCGTTGAAGCCCGCTTTCAAGAAGGATGGCACCGTCACCGCCGGCAATGCTCCGGGAGTCAATGATGGGGCGGCGGCGTTAGTTGTTACCAGTGCTGTGCGCGCGAAAGAGCTGGGCGCAACGCCGATGGTTCGCATCGTGGCGCAGGCGACCAGCGGAGTCGAGCCGAAGTGGGTGATGATGGCTCCCGTCGGCGCGGTGCGGAAAATTTGGGAGAAGACGGGCTGGAAGAAAGACGATGTCGATCTCTACGAACTGAATGAGGCCTTCTCGGTACAGGCGCTTGGGGTCTGCCGCGAACTGGGACTCGATATGGACCGCGTGAACGTGAATGGGGGCGCGGTGGCTCTGGGCCATCCGATTGGGGCCAGCGGAGCGCGCGTGCTGGTCACTTTGATTTATGAAATGATTCGGCGTGATGTGCATCGCGGAATTGCCGCACTTTGCCTGGGCGGGGGGAACGCGGTGGCTATGGCGGTGGAGCGATA
>Ga0075030_100002288_pt1 | contig 17366 bp, 14 predicted proteins | sample LitLauG_LLR_2012_FD_71393 | JGI IMG/M metagenome (GOLD analysis project Ga0075030, IMG submission 71393) | Freshwater sediment microbial communities from Pennsylvania, USA - Little Laurel Run_MetaG_LLR_2012 | ecosystem: Environmental > Aquatic > Freshwater > Creek > Sediment | place: USA... | reverse complement strand
TGACCGTGACGATGCCGCCTGACGATGCCCAACAACGATGGCGCGTGACGACGCAGCGCGACGCAGCGGCAGATGACGCGCCGCTCAGCTCCTGGGTTGCCAGAATGAAATGATCAGTCCGCCGGCAATCACCAGCGTGCCGCCCAGGATGATGGGCAGCGTGGGCGCCGTGCGGAACGTGATGAAGTTGATGACCTGCCACATGACGAACAAGGTGGCGATATACAGGCCAACCACCCGGCCGAACTCCAGCGGCGCCAGGTTCAGGAAGAAGCCGTAGCAGAAAAGCAGCAGCCCGCCGCCCAGCAGAAAAGCGGCGCGCGCGACCCCCGCATGGTTGAAGATGCCCAGCCGCACGATGGCATCGCCGCTGACTTCGCAGGCGGTAGCGATCACCAGCACGACAAGCGGATTAACCGTCTTGAAAAATTCCAGCATCAAAAATCTCGCAATTCCCCTGCCCCGGAACCGCCGGGGCAGGGCTTCTTGTCACGCTTCAGGAAGAAGGGGCTGCGCCCCTCCCCGAAACCCCACCCGCGGCCACGACAACGGTCGCAGGCGTTCCGGGTAAAACGCCGCCAATCCCGCCGCTACGCCGCATACCCCAGCGCCGCCACGAAGTGGCAGCCCGTTCCGGCCATCACGAAACTATGCCAGACCGCATGGGCAAATTTCACGCGCGAATCGAGTACGAAAAAAATCACACCGAATGAATAGAAAAGCCCGCCTGCCACCAGCCACGCCACGCCGGCAGCCGGCACATGCTTGATCAGCGGTGCCGCAGCTATCAGCACCAGCCAGCCCATGGCAAGGTAAAGACCCGTGGACAGCCAGGGATGCGAGAGTTTGTCGAAGGCCTTGAGCGCCACTCCCACCGCGGCCATCCCCCACACCACGCCGAACAGCGACCACCCCCAGGCGCCGTGCAGCGCGCCCAGGGCAAACGGCGTATAGCTGCCGGCGATGAAGATATAGATGGCACCGTGGTCGAGCTTCATGAAAAGCTGCTTGCCCCGGCCCGGCGGCAGGGCGTGGTACAGGGTGGAAGCCAGATACAGCAGCATCATGGTGCCGGCAAAAACGCTGGCGCCGACGATATTGGCCGGCCCGAATTTGCAGGCGGCAACGATGAGGAAAGGGGCGGCGACCATGGACGCCAGCAGTCCCATTCCGTGGCTGATGCTGTTGGCGAGTTCCTCGCCCAGGGTTTGTTCGCGTGCGCCCATGAAAGAATTGTCCCGCCGGCGGGTGGCCCTCAGTTCTTGATCCGGTAGCCCGTCCGGAAGATCCACCCCACAACCACCAGGCAGACCAATAGAAACCCGACCGTGGCGGCAATGCTCGCCTCTACGCCCACGTCCGCGGTGCCAAAGAAGCTCCACCGGAAGCCGCTGATCAGGTACACGACCGGGTTGAACAGCGTCACGGTGCGCCAGGCGGGCGGCAGCATGTCGATGGAATAGAACGCGCCGCCCAGAAAGGTGAGCGGGGTCATCACCAGCATGGGGATGAATTGCAGCTGCTCGAAGCTCTTGGACAGTATGCCGATGATGAATCCGAACAGGCTGAAGGACGCCGCCGTGATCAGCAGGAAGGCAACCATCCACAGCGGGTGCGCGATGTCGATGTGGATGTAGAGCGTTGCCGTGCCCAGGATGATGGCACCCAACACCACCGATTTGGTGACGGCTGCGCCTACATAGGCCAGCACGATCTCCATCGGGGAGAGCGGCGCCGAGAGAATTTCGTAGATCGTCCCCGTGAACTTGGGCAGGTAGATGCCAAACGCCGCGTTCGACAGGCTCTCGGTGAAGATCGTCAGCATGATGAGGCCGGGAACGATGAAGGCGCCGTAGGCGATACCATGCACCTGGCTCATGCTGGACCCTATGGCGGCGCCAAACACCACGAAATACAGCGAGGTGGTGATCACGGGCGTGAGCAGGCTCTGCAGCACCGTGCGCAGCGTCCGCGCCATCTCCATCCGGTACACCGCCCAGACCCCATGGCGGTTGAAACCCACGGCGCTCACCTGCCGGCCCCCGCCGCTGGCGGCGTATCCACCGCGGCCCCCGCATCCGCCGGTGCGCCGGGCGCGTGCACCAGGCGTACAAAGATTTCCTCGAGCGAGCTTTGTTGCGTATTGAGATCCACGTAGACGATCCCCAGTTCGGCCAGTCGCTGCAGCAGCGTAGGAACGCCGGCACCCGCATCGCTGGTGTCGAACCGGTAGTCGATGACGCGGCCCTGGTCGCGCAGCTCAAGGCGCCAGGGATCGAGCGCAGCAGGAAGGGCCGTCAACGGTTCGCGCAACTGCAGCGTGAGCTGGCGGCGGCCCAGCTTCTTCATGAGCTGGGCCTTGTCGTCCACCAGTATCAGTTCGCCCTTGCTGATGACGCCGATGCGGTCGGCCATCTCCTCGGCTTCCTGGATGTAGTGCGTGGTGAGGATGATGGTCACCCCGCTGGCGCGCAGGCGCCGCACCAGCGTCCACATGTCGCGGCGCAGTTCCACGTCGACGCCGGCGCTGGGTTCATCCAGGAACAGTATCTGCGGTTCGTGGGACAGCGCCTTGGCTATCATCACGCGCCGCTTCATACCGCCCGACAGCGTCATGATGCGGGCATCGCGCTTTTCCCAGAGCGAAAGGTCGCGCAGCACCTGCTCGAGGAAGACCCGATTGGGTCCCCGACCGTAGACCCCCCGACTGAAGGCCACGCTGTCGTAGACCGTTTCGAAGGAGGTGGTGGCCAGTTCCTGCGGAACCAGGCCGATCTTCATGCGTGCGCGCCGGTAGTCGGTGGCCACGTCGTGACCATCGGCCAGGACGCTGCCCTCGCTGGCCGTGACGATGCCGCAGATGATGCTGATCAGCGTCGTCTTGCCGGCACCATTGGGGCCCAGCAGCGCAAAGATTTCGCCGCGGCGGATCTCGAGGTTGATGTCCTTGAGCGCCTGTAGGCCGGATGCATAGGTCTTGGTCAGGTTGCGCACCGTCAGTATCACGGCGCTGCCCGCGACTTCATCCGGCAGGCGAGGCGACGCGACAGGCGCGGGTGGCGCAAGGGCGGTAGTTTTCATGCCGCCCATGGTATCGGATTGAGGCTTCAGGCCGCTGACGTCTCTTGGGTTTCGGCGCTGTCCACCTGGGGTGGCAGCGGACAGTCGAGTGCTGCGCACAGGGTGCGCAGGCAGCTGGCGGCTTTCCAGTGGGAATGACCGTCGGTGAAGGCGATGGCAAAGCAGGCCTTCACCAGCAAGGGTTTCTCCAGGGGCGCCAGGAGCGCAAGGCGATCGAAGGCACCGGATACCTGCGCCAGTGATATGGACGCCTGGGGCAGCAGTCCGCCGGGCACCGCCAGAACCGCCAGCCCCGCGGCGTAGGCGCGCTGGGGCTCCTGCGGCAGGCGCACATTGGCGATCAGCGACATGACCACGTTCGATTCCGCGCCAAGCTCGCCGATCCGCAGTGCCCGCCCCCCGGGTTTGGGAGCAAGCAGGCGCCGCTTGAGCACCGAATACAGCAGGAACTCGGCGAGGGTCACGCGACCGTCGGCCTGGATGAGCACATGGGTCAACTGCAGCAGCGCATCGCGCTGCGCGGGCACCAGCGTGCGCAGCGCGGGCATGGCCAGGTCGAGCAGCGGCAGGCGCCAGCCGGGCGGCAACTGGTTGATCGTGCCGGCGTATTGCTCCAGCGGCGCCGCGGCGCCGCCACCAAAGCGCTCGACAACCGCGGTGCACTGCTGGCTGCGCACGGCGGGTTCGGGGTCCAGCAGCATGGCCAGGGCCAGATATTGCGCGTGGGTGGCATTGGACAGCGCGGGCCGCAGCCCCAGGGCGTCGATGCGGTTCTGCATGCTGGCGGCAAACGGCAGGTTCGCAGCGGGCGTCTGGCCGATGGATGCCCGCAGGGCTGCGGCGCCCGCTGCTCCCACCGCAGGGGCGGCACCGGTGCCGGCGCCCACTGCGCCGGCCAGCGGACTGAGCAGGCTGGCAGCATGGCCAGCTGGTTCAAACTGCCCGTATTGCAGGGGTGGCAGGTCTGGTTCGGCCGCTGGAGCCTCGATCCTGGCCTCGGACCCCAGGTATTCGACGGCTCGGCCGTAGATGCGGTGCAGGCGCTCCATCAAGGGGGGGTGGGAGGCAAGCATGCCGTCTGCCAGTCCCAGGCTGACCGGCGCCATGAACATGTGCGACAGGGTCTCGGCATGCAGGTGCACGACCACGCCGCCGCCTTCGGCGCCCAGCCCGCCGATCTTGCGCAGTGCGCCGCCGATGCCGTCCGGATTGCGGGTGAACTGCACGCTGCTCGCATCGTCCAGGAATTCGCGCTGGCGGGAAACGCTGGCCTTGATGAGACGGCCGAAGAACACGCCGATGTAGCCCACGGCCAGGATGGCCAGGCCGCCGATGAACATCACGCGCGTGATGTTGTCGCGGGAGTCCCGGCCATCGCCGATGGACATCAGGAAGCGCCCGAACAAGGCCAGCATGAGCAGGCCCTGCACCACGCCGATCATGCGCACGTTCAGGCCCATGTCGCCATTGAGAATATGGCTGAATTCGTGGCCGACGACGCCCTGCAGTTCATCGCGGCTGAGGCGGGTGAGCGTGCCTTGGGTCACTGCCACGATGGCATCGGACGGATGGATGCCCGCGGCGAAGGCGTTGATGCCTTCCTCGCCGTCGAGCACGTAGGCGCGCGGCGCGGGGATGCCCGATGCGATGGCCATTTCCTCGATGACATTGCGCAGGCGCCGTTCGGCCGGATCGCGCGTGTCCGGATCCACCGCCCGCGCCCCAACCATCTTCGCCACGGCGTCCCCGCCGGCCTCGAGGTCCAGGATTTCTATGAAACTGCCACCGATGATGATCAGCAGCACGACCCCGGTGGTGGTCTCGAAAAAATAATTGGGCAGTGCGTGCACGCCATAGCGTGCCCAGGCGCCATGCGGGGCGAGCAGGCCCAGGAAGAGGGCGGCCAGCACGCCGTTGACGGCGAGGACGATGCAAACCACCGCCAGCAGGAACAGACCCACCAGCAGCCGGCTGGAGCGCCGCGCCGCTTCCTGGTGTTCGAAAAAATTCATCGCCATGGCGGCAGGGCCCCGGCGCGTAAGGCTAGAACTGGACCTTGACCGCTTTCTTTTCTTCCGGCGATTCGGTCGCGGCCAGCTGCTCGGCGGTCTTGAACCCGAAGCCGTTGGCGATCAGGTTGCCCGGGAACTGCTCGACCGCGATGTTGTAGCCCATCACGGTGTCATTGAAGGCCTGCCGCGCAAACGCAATCTTGTTCTCGGTGCTGGTGAGCTCCTCGCTGACCTGCAGCATGTTCTGGTTGGCCTTGAGGTCCGGATAGGCCTCGGCAACCGCGAAGAAGCGCGTGAGGCTGGCGCCCAGCGCGTTCTCGGCTGCGCCCAGCTGGCGCACCGCGCCGCCGTCCGTGGGGTCGGCCGCCGCGGTCGCCTGGGCCGAGACCGCCGTGTTGCGCGCGGCAATCACCGCTTCCAGGGTTTCACGCTCGTGCTTGATGTAGCCCTTGGCGGTTTCCACCAGGTTGGGAATGAGGTCGTACCGGCGCTTGAGTTGGACGTCGATCTGGGCAAAGGCGTTTTTCACCTGGTTGCGCAGGCCGACCAGGCCGTTGTAGGCGCTCATGGCCCAGACGGCGATGACGATGATCAATCCCAGCAGTACGTATCCCACCATTTTGGACTCCTTGACTAGGCCTGCAATGCGTCGGACCGGGGTTGGCTTCGGCGAGTGACGTTACTATGAAAAGCCCGGGTCCGAAAGCTCAAGGAATGCCGTCAGGGGCCGGTGCGGCTGTCGACGCTGCTGTCGACGCGGCAGCAGATACTGGCAACGGACCCGCCGCAGGCACCACGGTGGCTTTAAGGGCCTCCGGGCGTGACGCGGGTTGCCCGGAGCAGCACTGTGGCATGCGGATGACCGCCGTGCGGCCGGTAAAGCGTGCCCTGTACTCGTGCGGTTTTGCCGTTATAGGCCACGGAAAACCCCGTCCGGGGAATGATCTGCACCAGATCGACGTGGTCGGCGGCGGCGTTGTTCGCGTCCCCCGGGGTGGCATCGATGCAGACCGGCACGGCGAGGGCGAGCAGCCATACGCTCTCGGGCCGGTCGCCGGTCTCGAAAGATTGGTAGTGGGGCGGGCCTGGCACGACATCCATGCGCAGCGTGCCTGCCAGGATCACTTCTTCTGGCTCGAAACGCAGGCAATCGCCGGCTTGCGCGGCGTCCGCGGCCGCAAGCGCCAGGCCCGCGCACAGCAATGCGCCCGCCCCGGGAAATGGGCCGGGCATGCGCCGCGCAAGCCCGCGCGGTTCAGAATTCACTGCGCAGGCTTCACTGCGCAGCCGGTGCCGGGTGGGGCTCGGCGGGCTTGGGCTTGAACGTCTCCAGTTCCGCGTCGCTGAGAATTTCGAAATATGCCACCACGCGCTTGACCCCATTGACGTGGCTGGCGGCGCGCTTGGCCAGTTCGGCCTCGTTGCTGCCCACCCGTCCCATCAAGTAGATGTTGCCGTCGGTGCAGATGGTCTTGACCACGCCCTTGTCGAGCCCGGGCACGTCGAGCAAGGCTGCCTTTACCTTGCCCGCCAGCAGGGTGTCATCGGACGCGCTGTTGAGGCCGGCCAGCGAGCCGATGGCGAGCTCGTTGTGCACCCTTTGCACGTCCTGCTGCACCGCCGCCAGCCGTTCGGCGTAATCGCGGTCTTTCTCGCTGGGCACCTGGCCCGTGAGGAGCACCTTCTGGTCGTATGAGCTGACCTCGATGTGAACGGACTGGCGCGCAAAGTGCTCGTCGAGCGCATTGTTGACGCGATGTTCAATTTCCACGTCCTCGATCTGCTTGCCGACGGAGCGCCGGTCCGTGCCGACGATGGCAGTGCTGACCGCCGCGCCACCAAACAACACGAAGCACGCACTGGTGCTGGCGGTCACCACGCCGAGCAGCGCAAGCAGGCTCAGGCGACGGACCATTTTGCTGCGGACCACCCCACACTGCACTTGACGCATCACCATTCCTCTTCTCCAGTAAACGCGGACGGTAGCCATTCGATCCGGCCGTCCCCGACGACCACCACGTCGAAGCGGCACGGCGGCCAGCGGTCGCCAAAGCGCCCCAGCAGGTAAAGCTGGGCCGCGCGCCGTATTTTGCCGCGCTTTCGCGCGTCGATGCTGGCAATGGCGTCTCCGGGCCGCGCCCGTGAGCGGACTTCGACAAATACCCAGGTGTCGCCATCTTTCGCAACCAGGTCGATCTCGCCCGCACGGTAGCGCACATTGCGCGCGGCGATTTGCAGGCCGCACTGGATCAGGAATGCGCAGGCGCGGTCCTCGGCCGCCGCGCCCCGGCGTTGCGAGGGTGCGGCGCCAATGCCATTGGCGCCTGCCGGCGCCGCGCAGCCCGGGCGGGGCTTCACGCTATGCTCCCTGGGCCCGCGGTTGCGGTAGGCCGTAGACGAAAAGGATGGGGGCGATCATGGAGGAACCCGCAATCGAGGGTGCCGGGGATGCCTGGTCCGGCCAGTTTCCCTGGCGGGAAGCGGGCATCGCCGAGCAGGAGTTCGCGCCGGGATTGTATGTAGTCGCAACACCGCTGGGCAACGCCGCCGACGTGACTCTGCGCGCGCTCTGGGTGTTACGCGCCGCCGATTGCGTGGCCGTCGAGGATACGCGCACCACGGCGCCGCTGCTGGCACGCTTTGGCATCACCCAGCGCCTCATCGCCCTGCACCAGCACAACGAAGCCGAGCGCATCGATCCCATCCTCGAACGGCTGCGCCGTGGCGAGCGCGTTGCGCTCGTCAGCGACGCCGGCACGCCGGCCATATCGGACCCCGGCGCGCTGCTCGTGCGCGCCGCGCGGGCGGCCGGCGTGCGCGTGATTCCGGTGCCCGGCCCCAGCAGCCTGACCGCAGCCCTCAGCGTCGCGGGGGTACGCGCAGGCGATATCCGTTTCACCGGGTTTGCTCCCACCCGCACCCAGGCGCGGCTGCGCCACTGGCGTTCGCTGGCCGCCGACCATGGCGCGCTGGTGATCTTCGAAGCGCCGCATCGCATGGCGGCCACGGCGCAGGAACTGGCCGAGGCGCTGGCGCCCGAGAGGCGCATCCTTGTTGCGCGGGAACTGACCAAGAAATTTGAATCCCTGGTGGAGACGACGGCGGCGGACCTGCCCGCACTGATTGCGGCGACCCCGCCCCGTGGGGAGTACGTGCTGGTGATCGATGCCATCCCCGCGGGTGGCGAGGCAGATCCGGAAGCGGCCGGGGAGCCGGTGCAGATCGACCCCGTCACGCTGCGCTGGCTGCTCGAACTGGGTGCCCATCTGCCCGCCTCGCGCGCGGCGGCTATTGCCAGCAAGGTCAGCGGCCTGCCGCGGGCGCTGCTCTATAGCGCGCTCGGGCGGCAGGCGTCCACGGACTGAGCAATGCGGCAAGGCCTTTCCGGGCTGATAGCTCGTTAAGTTTGAATGGCCAAGGTCGCCGCAGAACCCGGCCTAATCCCCGCTACTGGCGCGCGCTCGCCGCGCGTACCTTTAGTGCCGGCAACCCGTACTCCCCATGAATTCATCGTCCATCGTAATACCGGCCTTCCTGGCAAGTGCTGGCGTTCTGCTGTGCAGCGGCGCGCACGCACTCGCCACGCGCCTCGTCGCCCGGCAACGGCACCTGCATCACTTCTATGCGCTGATGTGCGTGTGCGCGGCCGGCTACCAATGGTCGACAGCGAACTACTACCTCGCCGACGGCGTACCGGACGCCGTCCTTGCGCTGCATTGGCAGATCGCGTCGCTCGGCGGACTGAGCGTCGCCTTCTTCGGGTTCGTCGCCTGCTACACGGGGCAGCGCCATGTCTGGCCGTGGCTGGCACTCGTTGCCGCGGTGGCGTCCGCCCTGGTTGCCGGCGACCTGCTGTCGCCCTACGGCATTCGCTTCGATAGCATCCATCCCAGCCCGCCGCTTACCCTCCCCTGGGGCGAAAGCCTGGGACATGTCACGGGTACGTCCTTGCCCGTCAATCGCGCCGCCGTGTTCGGCCCCACGCTGGTCGTCTCGGTCTGGGCCTTGGTCCGCGCGCGCCTCCAATTCCGCAATGGCGACCGGCACATGGCCGTTTATCTGGGCGGCTGCATTGTCGTCCTCATTGCGACCGGCATTTGGGGGGCAATGATCGACACGGGCGCCGTGCGCTCTTTCTACGTGGCCGGCTTTGGATTCATCGGTTTGGTCGGCCTCATGAGCTTCACCCTGCGCCGCGCCCAGGCGCGCACTCTGGAAGCGCTGCGGGCCGAACGCGACCGCCTGCAGGACGCGCGCCGCCGCCTCGAAAGCAGCGAATTGCGGTTTCAGCTGGTCCTGAGGGGCAGCAACGATGGCTGGTGGGACTGGAATATCGTCACCGACGAACACACGTATTCGGCCCGCGGCTGGGAGACCCTGGGATATTCCACGGACGAACTGCCCTACAACGACCAGCTCTGGGACCGCCTGATCCATCCGGACGACCGTGCCCCGAGCTGGCGTGCCATCCAGGAGGCGATGGATAGCGGCCGTGACAACTACAGCTTCGAGATGCGGATGCTCCACAAGGATGGCCACGCCGTGCCGGTCCTGTGCCGCGGCTATATCCTGCGCGACGGGTCCGGCACGCCAATTCGCATTTCGGGCACCGACACCGACCTCACCGACCGCAAGCAGGCGGCAATGGCGCTCAAGGCCGAGCGCCAGCTCAATGAGCAGATCTTCGCCAACGCACCCATCGGCATCATGATTTGCGACGCCGACGGCAATTGTGTTGCCGCCAATGAAGCCATGGCGCGCCAGGTGGGCGGCACCGTGCAACAACTGCTTGCGCAGAATTTCCACACGATCTCGTCCTGGAAATCGTCGGGGCTCTACGATCTGGCCTTGCACAGCCTGCAGACCGGCGAGGCGGTTTCCGCCGTGCGCAAGGTGACCAGCACTTTCGGCCGCGAATTGTGGATCAACGCCAATTTCCGCCTGCTGCCCGCTGCCGCCGGCGACGACGACAGCCGCGTCCGCCTGATGCTCATGAGCGATGACCTCACCGAAGTCAAGCGCGTGGAGCTCGAAAGCCGGGACATCCACGAAATCTACGAGCGCGTGTTCTCCAACAGCATCGACGGCATATTGCATACGCGGCCCGATGGGGCCATCCTCAAGGCCAACCCGGCGGCGTGCCAGATGCTGCGCCTGGATGAGGCCGAACTTCTGCGCCGTGGCCGGTCGGGCGTCATCGACATGAATGATCCGCGTTGCGCCACCCTGCTGGCGGAGCGGGCCCGCACCGGACGCCTGCGTGGCGAAATCACCATGATCCGGGGTGATGGCGAACGTTTCCAGGCCGAAATCAGCTCATCGCTCTACACCAATCACGACGGCGAGCTGATGGGCAGCACCATTTTTCGCGACATCACCGAGCGCAAGCAGGCCGAATCCGAGGCCTACCGCCTGGCCTATTTCGACGAACTCACCCGCCTGCCCAACCGGCGCCTGCTGCTCGATCGCATCGGCCTGTCGCTGGAAACGGCACGCCGCACCGGCAGGTTCGGGGCGCTGTTGTTCCTCGACCTGGACAACTTCAAGCGGCTCAACGATGCGCGCGGTCACTCCGTAGGTGACAGCCTGCTCATGGAAGTGGCGCTGCGACTCACCCAATTGCTGCGCTCGGCCGACCTTGTCGCCCGGCTGGGTGGCGACGAATTCGTCGTGCTGGTCGACAATCTTGGCGAAGAGATCGACACGGCGGCGCACACAGCCATGGCCGTTGCCGAAAAAATGCGTGCCGTGCTGGAGCGGCCTTTCCTGGTCGACGGCAACCTCTACAGCGGCACGGGCAGCATCGGCTTGACGATGTTCCCCAAGGCCCGCGAGGGTGTGGACGATCTGCTGCGCGAAGCCGACACCGCCATGTATCGCGCCAAGTCGATGGGCCGCAACCGCATCGCCTACTACGAAGCCGCCATGCAGGCCGAAGTGGAAGAGCGCCTCGCCCTCGAACAGGACCTCAAGGTGGCGCTGCAAGCCGGCCAGATCGCGGCCCATGTCCAGCCGCAGGTCGACGCCCGCGGCGCGCAGGTCGGCGGCGAGTTGCTGGTGCGCTGGATCCACCCCACGCGTGGCGTGGTATCCCCAGCGGTCTTCATACCCATCGCAGAGGAATCGGGCCTGATCCTGCAGCTGGGGCAACAGGTGCTGCAGACTGCCTGCGAGGCCTTGGCGCGCATGGATGCTGCCGGCTCCACGCTGTCGCTGTCCGTCAACATCAGTCCGCGCCAGTTCCGCCAGGACGACTTCGTCGGTCAGTTGCAGTCCCTGCTCGACGCGACGGGCGCGCCAGCCACGCGCCTCATCCTGGAAGTCACCGAGGGCCTGCTCATCGAGGACTGGAAGGATGTCGCTTCGCGCATGACGGAATTGGCCGCGCTGGGCATACGTTTTTCCATCGACGATTTCGGCACCGGGTATTCGAGCCTGGCCTATCTGAACAAGTTGCCGCTCCACGAGATCAAGATCGACAAGAGCTTTGTCCAGAATACGCCGGACAACGCCAAGGACTGCGCCATCGTGCGCTCCATCCTGGCGGTTGCCCAGACCTTGAACCTGGTCGTGGTGGCAGAGGGCGTCGAGACCCAAGCGCAGGCCGACTTCCTCGTCGGCCTCGATTGCCATCGTCTCCAGGGCTATCTGTTCGCGCGCCCCGCTCCGCTGGCGCAATGGCTCGCGGCGCACCTCGCAACCGTAACGGGCTGACCGCGACTCAGCGACGGTACAGGGCCGCATCCCGCGACAGGACACGCTGCACGACGCGGGCAATTCGCTGCGCTTCGGGGCGCGCATCGAATGCGCCCACCACCACGTGGTGCAAGTGCCCGTCAAATTCGATGCGGGGCGTGCGGCTGTCGGCGGGCAGTTCATCGCCCTCCGGCTTGGCCAGTAGGGATGTCAGCTCGTCACGCAGTGCCTCCGCGTTGGCCTGAACGGCGAACGCGCCCAGTTGGACCGACCATTTCCCGACCGTATCCGCCGGAGTGCCAGACTTTGCCCGGACCGGTGGCGCTGGGCTCACCGCTGGCGCGGCACGCGCGTCCGCAGGTTTTTCCGCGGTCGTATCCGCAGGTGTATCCGCGGGCATACCCGCAGGCGCCAACGCGGGCTCTGAAGGCGCCGCGGCGGTGGGCCCGGCGGCCCCCGCCGTTGCCGGCTGGCCGGGCGTTGCCGGTGCGGTTACGCCTGCTTTGGGCGCGTCAACGGCAGCGCCAACCGGCTCGGGCACCGGTGCGGCTGCAGGCCCACTTACCAGTGCTGTCACAGGGCCAGCCACTGGAGCCGTCTGGGGACCCGAGGCTGGGGCAGGCACTGGAGCGGACACGGGGGCAGATACGGGAGCGGATACCGGGGCAGTTCCCGAGGCCGCTATCGCAGCGGTCGCCGGAGCAGGGACAGTTGCCGGAGCCGTTACCGGTGCAGGAATTGGGACCGGCGCCGGCGCTATTACCGTCACTGGGGCGGGCTGCGGAACGGGCACCGTAATGGCGGATGGCGCCGCTGCTGGCGGTGTTCCCGCACCCGTCGATCCAGCGGCGATATCGCGCGCGGTTATCTTGTGCACGAGAACCTCTGCACTGCCCGGCCCGACGATACCCAGGCGGGTGGCGGCGGCATAGGAGAGGTCGATGACGCGGTCCTGCAGGAACGGGCCGCGGTCGTTGATGCGCACGACAACGCTGCGCCCATCGCTCACGCGCGTGACGCGCGCGTAGCTGGGAATGGGCAAGGTGGGATGCGCTGCCGACATCGCATACATGTCGTAGGGTTCACCGCTTGCGGTGGGGTTGCCGTGGTACTGGCGGCCGTACCAGGAAGCCACCCCGCGCTGCTCGAAGGGTGCATCGCTGGTGTCGGGTGAGTAGCTGTGGCCCAGGGCCTGGTACGGTCGGTTGGCGCGCAGGTTCAGGGGTTCGATACGGGGCACCGCATCGGGCAGCTGCGCCAGGCCGGCGGGCGGGTGTTCGGGCGGGCCGTCATCCTGGTAGTAGTGGCCCGGGCGCGACGCACATGCTCCCAGCGCAAGGCAGGCCAGCAGCAGGAGGCGCCGGCCCGCCAGCGCAAGGCGTGATTGGCGCACCGCTGGCAATGGATGCTGCATGCGGCGCGTCCCTCAGCTTTGCACCAGCTTGCGGTGGCGCTGTATGGTCATCAGCATGCCGCAGGCCATGCCGATCGTCACGAGCGCCGTGCCGCCGTAGCTGATGAGCGGCAAGGGCACGCCCACCACGGGCAGTATGCCGCTGACCATGGCCATGTTCACGAAGGCGTACGTGAACAGGATCATGCCGATGGCCGCCGCAAGCAGTCGCGAAAACGGCGTGGCCGCGTTGCCGGCGATCGCCAGGGCCCGCGCCACGAGCACGAAGAACAGCACGGTCAGCACGAGGTTGCCCACCAGGCCGAATTCCTCGGAATACACAGCGAAAATGAAATCAGTGGTGCGCTCGGGAATGAATTCCAGGTGGGTCTGCGTGCCCTGCATCCAGCCCTTGCCGAATACACCGCCGGAGCCGATGGCGATCATCGATTGCAGTGTGTGAAAACCCTTGCCCAGCGGATCGGACATCGGGTCGAGCAGGGTGAGGATGCGGTTGCGCTGGTAGTCGTGCATCAGGGTCCAGACCACGGGCAGCGCCGCCAAACCGGTGGCGCCCATGCCCACCAGCCAGCGCCAGGGCAAGCCGGCAAAGAAAATGACGAAGAAACCGGCGGCGAGCACGAGCAGCGCCGTGCCGAGGTCGGGTTGACGGGCGATCAGGCCCACCGGCAACAGCACGATCAGGAAGGCCAGCAGGAAATCGAGAGACCGCAGGGTTCCGGCCCGCCGGTCGAAGTACCAGGCCAGCATCAGGGGTACACCCAGTTTCATGATCTCGGCCGGCTGCACGCGCGTGAAGCCGATGTCGAGCCAGCGCTGCGCGCCTTTGACCGACACCCCGGCGACCAGAACGGCGAGCAGTGCCGCAAGGCCAAACGCGTATACCGGCACGGCAACGCGCTTGAGCACTCCCGGCGAAAAGCCGGCGAAGACCAGCATGATGGTTGCGGCGAAGGCAAAATTGCGCAGCTGGCTGCCGAAGTTGCCGGGGTGATCCGATGCCGCGGAATACAGCGTTATGAGCCCCACGAGCGTCAGCGCGCCCAACACGGCGAGCAGGGTCGGATCCAGCGACCGTCCAAAGCTGACCAGTCGGAACCGAAGGCCGGTGGTGGCGTTCATGATCAGTTTCCGGGGTCCGAGCTCTTGAGGTTCACCGCGGCCGGCTCCTTGCCGGTGAGGTAGTAATCCATCACCGCGCGCGCGATGGGCGCCGCTGCCAGCGCTCCCCAGCCGCCGTTTTCCACCAGCAGCGCAATGGCGATGCGCGGTTGCGCGCCCGGCTCGGCCGGCGCGAAGGCGATGAACAGGGAATGGTCGCGGTGGCGCTCCTCGATCGCGTGCTCGTTGTATTTCTCATTCTGGCCTATGCCCACCACCTGCGCGGTGCCGGTCTTGCCGGCCGTCTCGTAGGGCGCACCCTTGAAGGCCGCATATGCCGTGCCGCCGGTTTCCGTCGTCACGCCCACCATGGCCGAGCGCACCAGGGCGAGATTGTCCGGGCGCAGCGCGATACGGCCGGACTCCGAACTGACCGTGAGCGTGCGCGTGCCGGTCACTGCATCCTCGATGGCCTTGACGAGGTGCGGCTTCATGATCACGCCGTTGTTGGCCAGCGTTGCCGTGGCGTGGGCCAGCTGCAGCAGTGTGAACGCGTTCTTGCCCTGGCCGATGCCGATGGAGATGGTCTCGCCACCGAACCACTTCTGGTGGAAGCGCCGTTCGTTCCACTCGGTGGAGGGCAGCACGCCGGACAGCTCCCCCTCCATGTCGATACCGGTGATTTCGCCGAAGCCGAAGGGCTGCATGAAGTCGTGGATGGCGTCCACGCCCAGGTCGTTGGCCAGCACGTAGTAGTACACATCGCTGGATACGACGATGGACTTGCGCAGGTCGACCGCTCCGTGACCGCCCTTGGGACCGCCCTCGCGGAACAGGTGGCCGCCGTAGGACCAGAAGCCGGGGTCGTAGGTGATGCTGTCGGGCCGCCGCTTGCCCAGCTCGAGCGCCGCCAGGGCCAGGAAGGGCTTGTAGGTGGAACCGATGGGGTAGGTGCCGCGCAGCGCGCGGTTGAGCAGCGGCTTGTCGATGGAACCATTGAGGGCATCCCAGTTGACGGGGTCTATGCCCTCGACGAAGAGGTTGGGGTCGAAGGTCGGCTTGGAGACGAAGGCCAGGATGTCGCCGGTGGCGGGTTCGATGGCGATGAGCGCCCCGCGCCGGTCGCCGAAGGCGCGCTCGACGATCTGCTGCAGCTTGATGTCCACCGACAGGATGAGATTATTGCCCGGCACCGAGGGCGTGCGCGCCAGCGTGCGCACCGGGTGCCCGCCGGCGGTGATCTCGACCTGTTCGTAGCCGGTGGTGCCGTGGAGCTGTTCCTCGTAGCTCGATTCCACGCCGATCTTGCCGATGTAGTCCGTGCCGTTGTAGTTGGCGGGTTGCGCGAAATGATCGATCCGCTCCTCGTCCTTGGTGCTGACCCGGCCGATGTAGCCCAGCAGGTGCGAGGCGGTCTCGCCCAGCGGGTACTGGCGGAACAGCCGCGCGCGCAGTTCGACGCCCGGAAAGCGAAAGCGTTGCGCGGTGAACCGGGCCACCTCCTCGTCGGTGAGGCGCGTGCGGATCGGCACGGAGTCAAGGTGCTTGAAATCGTCGAGCGTCTTGTGGAAGCGCCGCCGCTCCTTGGGCTGGATTTCCACCACGGTGGCCAACTCGTCGATGGTGGCATCGAGGTTGTCGACCTTGGCAGGCTCGATTTCCAGCGTGTAAGCCGAATAGTTCTTGGCGATGATGACGCCGTTGCGGTCCTTGATAAGGCCGCGATTGGCCGTGACCGGTACCTGGGCGATGCGGTTTTGCTCGGCGCGCGCCTGGAATTCCCCGTGGCGCACCACCTGCAGCCAGGCAAAGCGCAGGCACAGCACGGCAAAACCCAGCGCCACCACGACCGAGGCCGTTACCAGCCTTTCGCGAAAGTGCAGGACTTCTCGTTCGGGATTGCGCAGCGGCTTCATCCGGTCTTCCTGGACGGGTGGCGTTTGACCCGAGGCCGCAGGAACGACCGCAGGCTACCTCCCTTGCCGCATATTTTAGGTCATGGGGTCCGGTCGTGCATTACTCCAGCACCCCGGCGGCAATGGTGTTGTTGCTCACCGGGTCGATCAGGATGAAGCTGCCGATGGCGCGGAAGGCTTCGTAGCGATCGGCGGCGATGGGGTTCTGGGTGCCCAGTTGCAGCCGGACGATGTCATTGGCCTGGACGGGCGCAGTGGCATCGCCGCTTTGCCATTGCAGGTTCTCGATGTCCAGGCGCGCCGCCACGGCGGCGACGCGCACGCGCGTTTCGCGCGTGGCCTGGCGCAGCAGGTACTCGCGCCGCGGCTCCAGGGGAGTCTGGTTCAGCCAGCAAACCCTGGCCTCCACGCGCGATACGGGAACCGGCGGCGAGTGTTCAGGGTTGGCCAGCAGGTCGCCCCGCGAAATATCGACTTCATCGGCGAGCGTGAGCATGACCGATTCGCCCACGACGGCGCGCTGTCGCGCCTGCGGGCCGATGGCCAGGCTGGTCACGCGGGACCGGGCGCCGGACGGAAACACCACGATCTCGTCGCCCACCGCCACACTGCCCGACTCGACGCGCCCCGCATAGCCGCGGAAATCCGACTGTTCCGGGCGGCACACCCATTGCACGGGCAGGCGCAGCGGCGCCGCCACATCCAACTCGTTGGCCGGCAGCCGTTCGAGCAGTTCGATCAGTGTCGGCCCGTCAAACCACGCCAGGCGCGGATCCCGGTCCACCACATTGGCGCCCTCCAGCGCGGAGAGCGGCAGAAAATCGACAGCCACCCGCAGATCGGGTTGCTGGTCCAGCCAAGCCCGGAACTCGGTGGAAATCTCGGCGAAGCGCGCCGCGTCGTAATCGACCTGGTCCATCTTGTTCACCGCAACCACCAGGTTGCGCACACCCAGCAGGCAGGCGATGGTGGCGTGGCGGCGCGTCTGGGGCAGCAGGCCCTTGCGGGCATCCACCAGCAGAACGGCCGCATCGGCTGTCGAGGCAGCGGTGAACATATTGCGCGTGTACTGCACGTGCCCCGGGCTGTCGGCGATGATGAACTTGCGCCGCGCCGTGGCGAAGTAGCGGTAGGCCACGTCGATGG
>Ga0075030_100002287_pt1 | contig 17367 bp, 12 predicted proteins | sample LitLauG_LLR_2012_FD_71393 | JGI IMG/M metagenome (GOLD analysis project Ga0075030, IMG submission 71393) | Freshwater sediment microbial communities from Pennsylvania, USA - Little Laurel Run_MetaG_LLR_2012 | ecosystem: Environmental > Aquatic > Freshwater > Creek > Sediment | place: USA... | reverse complement strand
CCTCTATATAGAGGTTCGGCTGAAATCGCCGGAGCGAGAGGGGGAGGGCCTCAGGATCGAACGGGTTGCGGCCGGGCGCCGATCGGCTAAACTGTGACATCGTCCAACCCTTAGAGCCCGGGTGTCCCGCCAAAACCCGGACCCGGGGGCCGAAAAACCCCAGAAAAGGCGATCCCCCATGACCAAGCACGAGCGGCTCGAGGCCTGGGTCAAGGAAATGGCCTCGCTGTGCCAGAGCGAGCGCATCATCTGGTGCGACGGCTCGGAGCTCGAATACCAGTCGATCCTGCGCCAGATGGTGCAGTCCGGCGCCGCGCTCACGCTGGACGAAAGCAAACGTCCGAACAGCATTTATGTGCGATCGGACCCCGCCGATGTCGCGCGCGTCGAGGAGTTCACGTTCATCTGCTCGCGCACCCAATCCGAGGCCGGCCCCACGAACAATTGGCGTGACCCGGTCGAGATCAAGGCGACGCTCACCCAGCACTTCGCGGGCGCGATGAAGGGCCGCGCGCTTTACGTGATCCCCTACAGCATGGGGCCGATCGATTCGCCGATCGCGAAGATCGGCGTCGAGTTGACGGATTCCCCCTACGTGGTCGCGAGCATGCACCTGATGGCGCGCGTGGGCTCACGCGTGCTCGAGAGACTCGGCGCCGACGGCGAATTCGTGCGCGCGCTCCACTCGGTCGGCGCGCCGCTCGCGCCAGGCCAGCCGGACGTGCCGTGGCCGTGCAACGCCACCACCAAGCTGATCTGCCACTTCCCCGAGACGCGCGAGATCTGGTCGTACGGCTCGGGCTATGGCGGCAACGCGCTGCTCGGCAAGAAATGCCATGCGCTGCGCATCGCCTCGGTGCAGGCGCGCGACGAGGGCTGGCTCGCCGAGCACATGCTGATCCTCGGCATCACGAATCCCGCCGGCAAGAAGATCTTCATCGCCGCCGCGTTCCCGTCCGCCTGCGGCAAGACCAACCTCGCGATGATGAATCCCACCCTGCCGGGCTGGAAGGTCGAGACGGTGGGCGACGACATCGCGTGGATGAAGTTCGGCGCGGACGGCCGGCTCTACGCCATCAATCCCGAGGCGGGATTCTTCGGCGTTGCGCCGGGCACCAGCATGAGGACGAATCCCAACGCCATGCTGACCGCGTCCGCGAACTCGATCTTCACGAATTGCGCGCTGACGCCCGAGGGCGACGTATGGTGGGAGGAGATGAGCGAGACGCCGCCCGCCGAGTTGAGCGACTGGCTGAGGCGTCCGTGGACGCCGGCCTCGGGCCGCAAGGCCGCGCACCCCAATGCGCGCTTCACGACGCCGGCGCGGCAGTGCCCCGTGATCTCGCCCGAGTGGGAGAGCCCGGGCGGCGTGCCGATCTCGGCCATGCTGTTCGGCGGACGGCGCGGCGGCGTGGTGCCGCTCGTGAACGAAGCGCTGTCGTGGCGGCACGGCACGTTTCTCGGCTCGATCATGAGCAGCGAGACCACCGCGGCCGCCGCGGGCGCCGTGGGCACGCTGCGCTTCGATCCGTTCGCGATGCTGCCGTTCTGCGGCTACAACATGGCGCGTTACTTCGCGCACTGGCTGAAGACCGGCGAGCGCGCAGACGCGAAGAAGCTCCCGCGCATCTACTACGTCAACTGGTTCCGCAAGGGCGCCGACGGCAAGTTCCTGTGGCCGGGCTATGGTGAGAACTCGCGGGTGTTGAAGTGGATCCACGAGCGCGTCACCGGAACGGCGGAGGCCGTCGACACGCCGATCGGACGCCTGCCCGCGCGCGGCGCGCTCGATACCAGCGGCTTGAAGCTCGCCGAGTCGAATCTCGAGCAGCTGCTGCGCGTGGACGTCGAGGGCTGGACGGCCGAGCTGCCCGCGATCCGCGAGCACTACCGCCAGTTCGGAGGCGATCTGCCGGCCGGTTTGAGCGAGGAGCTGACGGCGCTCGAGCGCCGGCTCGGAGCGGGAGTTTCGGCGAGCCGGTAGGGCTTTCGACTACGAGGTCTTCGGCGCGGGCGAGCCGCGCATGCCGATCGCGAGTCCCGCCATCACGAGCGCCGAGCCCGCGAGCATCGCGAGCGTCAGGCGTTCGTGCCGCAGCAGCGCGCCGAGGACCAGCGCGATCAGCGGAATCACCACGCTCACGTACGCGCTGCGGCTCACCGGCCAGCGCTGCACCAGCCACGAGAACAGCACGAAAGCGCCCATCGAGCCCGCGAACGTGAGGTAGAGAAGCGGCCCCATCGCGGCGAGCGTCATCGGCACCTCGTGCGATTCGCGCAGCAGGAAGCTGGTCGCGAGTGCGATCGGCATGCCCACCGCGCACGCGATCGCATTCGCGACGATCGGACTCTGCCGGCCGCCGCGCTTGAGGAGCGTGGCGCCCGTGGGCCCGCAGATCGCGGCGGCCAGCACGGACAGTAGGCCCGCGGGCGAGACCGCGCCCGCGAAGCTGCCCGAGAACAGCGCGGCCACGCCCCCGAGCGCCACCGCCGCGCCCAAGAGCTTCGCGCGCGTGAGCACCTCCATCCCCAGCGCGCGGCCGAGCAGCGCGGAGGTGAGCGGCGTGGTGGCGAAGAGCACAGCGGCGAGCCCCGAGGGCACGCCCTTCTCGCCCCAATAAAGAAGAGGAAAATTGAATCCGAGTGCGAAGACGCCGTAGAGGATCGCCCCCTTGAGCGCCGCGCCCGTGGGCCAGGGCAGGCGCGCCAGCAGCGCCCAGAGCCCGAGCAGGACGGCCGCCAACGCGAGGCGCAGCGTTGCGGCCCACACCGGCGGCAGCGCGTCGTTTCCGACGCTGATGACGAGGAACGTGCTGCCCCAGATCACGCTCGCGCCCGCGAACGCGAGCCAGGGCGCGAGCGCGCCCGGCTCGTTGCGCTCCTCGGCGCGCGCGCTCAACGCGGCCTCCGCCTCATCCGCTGGACTTGAGCCAGGCGCGAATCCGCTCCGCCACCTTCTCGGCAGTGAAGCCGAAGAAGTCCTGGATCTGATGGAGCGGCGCCGATTCGCCAAAGCGATCGATGCCGATCGCGAGGCCCGTGAGGCCCACCAACCGGTGCCAGTAGTCGGTGGCGCCGGCCTCGAGCGAGACGCGTCGTCCCTTGGGCGGCAGGACGCGCTCGCGCATCGCCCGATCCTGGGCGAGGAAGAGCTGGGGCGCGTAAAGGCTCACCACGCGCATCGGCTGGCCCGCGGCCTCGAGCTTCTGGGCCGCCTCGGCCGCGAGCGCGACCTCGGATCCGGTCGCGATCAGCGTCACCGCGTCCTCCGACTTCGATTCGCGCAGCACGTAGCCGCCGCGCCGCAAATCGACGGGATCGAAGCCGGCCGGGCGCTCGAGCGCCGGCAGGCTCTGCCGCGTGAGCGCGATCAGCGTCGGGCCGCCGCGCCGCTCGAGCGCGAGCGCCCAGGCCGCGGCGGTCTCGAGCCCGTCAGCGGGACGCGCGACCATCAGATTCGGAATCGCTCGCAGCGCGCCCAGATGCTCGATCGGCTCGTGCGTGGGGCCGTCCTCGCCGAGGAACACGCTGTCGTGCGTGAACACCCAGATCACCGGCAGCTTCATGAGCGCGCTCAGGCGGATCGCCGGCCGCGCGTAATCGGTGAACACCAGGAACGACGAACCGTAGACCGTGAAGCCGCCGAGCGCGAGGCCGTTCAGGATCGCGCCCATGCCATGCTCGCGCACGCCAAAGTGGAAGTTGCGGCCATCGAACGAGGAGCGGCCGACCGGCGGCGAATCCTTGATCCAGGTCTTGGTCGAGGGCTCGAGATCGGCGCTGCCGCCCACCAGCGTCGGAATCAGCCGCGCCGCGGCCTGCAGCACGGCGCTGCCGTGCGCGCGGGTCGCGCCCGCGCCGGCGGGCGCGGCGCGCATCAGCTGTTCGTGCCAGTCGCCGGAGCGTTCGCCCTCGACGAACGCGCGCCAGCGTACCTCGTGACCGACGTCGGCGGCGCGCCATTCACGCACCGACTTCTGCCACGCGTCGTACTCGATCCGCACCTCCGCGGCCCGTTGCGCGAAGCGCTCGCGCACGCCGGAGGGTACGAGGAATGACGGCGTTTCCGGCCAGCCGAGCGCCCGCTTGGCCGCCGCGAGCTCGGCGGCGCCGAGCGGCTCGCCGTGCGCCGAAGCGGTGTCCTGCTTGTGCGGCGCGCCGTAGGCGATGTGGCTGCGGCACACGATCAGGCTCGGCCGATCCGCCTCGCCGAGCGCGCGATTCAGCGCGCGCGCGAGATCGGCGTGATCGTAGGGATTCGCGTGCTCGGTGTGCCAGCCGTAGGCCTCGAAGCGGCGCGCCACGTTCTCGGTGAACGCGAGCGCGGTGTCGCCCTCGATCGTGATGTGGTTGTCGTCGTACAGCATCACGAGGTTCCCGAGTCCCCAGTGTCCGGCGAGCGAGGCAGCCTCGGCCGAGACGCCTTCCATGAGATCGCCGTCGCCGCACAACGCGAAGACGCGCTGCGTGAACGGCGTGAAGTCGCCGTCGTGAATACGCGCCGCCAGCATGCGCGCCGCGAGCGCAAAGCCCACCGCGTTGCCGACGCCCTGGCCGAGCGGGCCGGTCGTGGTCTCGACACCGGGCGTCAGGCCGTGCTCGGGATGGCCGGGAGTGCGTGAGCCGAGTTGACGGAAGCGCTGCAATTCCTCCATCGGGAGGTCGTAGCCCGAAAGGTGGAGCAGCGCGTAGAGCAGCATCGAGCCGTGGCCGGCCGAAAGGACGAAGCGATCGCGCCCGGGCCACGCCGGATCCGCGGGCTGCCAGCGCAGGAAGCGCGTCCACAAGAGATACGCGGCATCCGCCATGCCCATCGGCAAGCCGGGGTGCCCGCTCTTCGCCTTCTCGACCGCGTCGGCGGCGAGGAAGCGGATGGTGTTGACGCAGGTCTGATCGATCGCGTTCCAGGTGGCGGCCGCGGCGCGTTCGGTGGTGCTCAAGGAAGACCTCCTGGGACGATCGCTTGGAGCCGGGGCCCCGAGCCGGAAGTGGAGCGTGCGCTCACACGCGCGCTCCCGCGCCGAGGGCGAGATGCGCGGCGCCCCAGAGCGCCGCGCGCGAATCGAGAATCAGGTGCACCGGAAAGCGTCGCATGAGATCAGTCATCGGCGCCTTGTCGCGGAAGGCTTCGAGAAATCGCCGGCCGGCGAGCGCGGTACGAATGCGTGGCGCGATCCCGCCGCCGAGATACAGCCCCTCGCCCGGCAGCACGCGCAGCGCGAGATTGCCGGCCTCGGCGCCGTAGACCTCCACGAACATGCCGAGCGCGAGTTCGGCGCGCTCGCACGAGCGCTCGAGTCCGGCCTCGCTCACGAGCGCGGCGGGATCGTCGGCGGCCATGAACGCGTCCGCGAAACCGGGCGACTCGCTCCCGCGCGAGGTGGCGGCGAGGAAGCGATAGAGATCGGCGAGCCCGCGCCCCGACAGCACGCGCTCGACGCTGGCGCGCCCGTGGCGCTCGGCGAGCCAGCCGGCGAGCTCGCGCTCGAGCGCGGTGCGCGGCGCGAAGTCGGCGTGTCCGCCCTCGGAGGGCTGGATCACGCGCTCATCGCCCTCGCGCGAGACGCTGACCATGCCGAGCCCGGTGCCGGCCGCGAGCACCGCGCGCGTGCCGCGCTCGCGTTCGCCGGCCTGAAGCGTCTCGAGATCGGCGTTCTCGAGCACCTCGAGGCCGTGCGCCGTCGCGGCGAGATCGTTGAGCAGCAGGACGCGCGCGCCGCCCAGGGCCGCGGACATCTCGGCGCCGTCCACGTGCCAGGGGAGATTCGTGGTCTCGCAGCGATTGCGCACCACCACGCCGGCAATGCCGAACACGGCGCGCGCCACGGCTTCGCCGGGTGCCTCGGCCAGAAATCCGCGGACCAGCGACTCGAGCGAGGCGTGCTCGTGGCTCGCGAAACGCCGCTCGCGCTGCGGATGGCGAGGGCTCGCCCCCGGCGCGAACAGCGCGAGATGGGTCTTCGTGCCTCCGACGTCCCCGGCGAGGATCACGCGCGCATCCTAACCGCGCCGCGCTTGGCCCGCCAGCGTCGAGACGCCGGGTGAGTGATGCCGCGTCCGCGGCTGTCCGGCCTTGACGGCACTAGGGCGCGGGTCGACGTGGAGCGGCCTCCGCTCTAGACTTCCGGCATGAGCGATCCCGTTCTCTCCCGCGAAGAGCTGCTGCGCTATGGCCGGCACCTGGTCCTGCCGCAGATCGGGCTCGAGGGCCAGCAAAGGCTCAAGGGCTCGAGCGTGCTGATCGTGGGCGCGGGCGGCCTCGGCTCGCCGCTCGCGCTCTACCTCGCCGCGGCAGGCGTCGGGCGGATCGGTTTGATCGACTTCGATCGCGTGGACGTCAGCAATCTGCAGCGCCAGGTGCTGTACGGCACCTCGGACATCGGCCGCCCCAAGCTCGAGGCGGCGGCCTCACGGCTCTCGGATCTCAACCCCTTCGTCGCGATCGAGACCCACGACGGCCCGCTCACGCGCGACAACGCGCTCGCGCTGCTCGCGCGCTACGACGTGATCGCGGATGGCACCGACAATTTTCCGACCCGCTACCTCGTCAACGACGCGTGCGCGATGCTCGGAAAGCCCAACGTGCACGGCAGCATCTTCCGCTTCGATGGCCAGGTTTCCGTGTTCGACGCGCGCGTGGGCCCCTGCTATCGCTGCCTCTATCCCGAGCCGCCCCCGCCCGGGCTCGTGCCCTCGTGCGCCGAGGGGGGAGTGCTGGGCGTGCTGCCGGGCCTGATCGGAACGCTTCAGGGGATCGAGTGCCTGAAGTTGATGCTCGGCCTCGGCGAAACGCTGGTCGGCAGGCTGCTCGTGTTCGATGCCCTCGACATGCGCTTCCGGGAGCTCAAGCTCAAGAAGGATCCGGCCTGCCCCTTGTGCGGCGAGCACCCGACCATTCACGAGCTCGTGGACTACGAATCGTTCTGCGGCCTTTCGCCCGGCGAGCAGGCGATGGCGCACGCCGCCGCGTCCGAGATCGGGGCGCGCGATCTCAGCGAGAGGATCACACGCGGCGAGCGGCCGATCCTGCTGGACGTCCGCGAGCCGCACGAGCACAAGATCGCGCGGATCGAGGGCGCCGTGCTGATCCCGCTGCGCGCGCTGCCGGGACGACTCGGCGAGCTGGATCGCGCGCGCGAGATCGTCGTGCTCTGCCATCGCGGCGCGCGGAGCCTCAACGCGCTCGAGATTCTCAAGCTCGCCGGCTTCCCACGCGTCTCGAGCTTGAAGGGCGGGATCGAGGCGTGGTCCAAGGAAGTGGACGCGAGCGTCCCGCGTTATTGAGCGCGCGCCCGATGCACGATTCGCGCGCTGACTCGGCTGATCCGCGTGCCCGCCTTCCGGGCCTTTTCGCGCTCCTCGCCGTCGCATGCGTCATGCTCGCCGGCTGCGCCACGAATCCGGTCACCGGCAAGCGCGAGCTCTCGCTCGTCAGCAGCAGCAAGGAGATGGAGATCGGGCGCGAGGGCTATCCGGCGGCGATCGAGGAATATGGCAAGTACGACGACACGGCGCTCGCCGCGTACGTGGACAGCGTTGGCCAGCGCGTCGCCCACGCTTCGCACCTGCCGAATCTTGAGTGGCACTTCACCGTGCTCGACGATCCGACGGTGAACGCGTTCGCGATGCCGGGCGGCTACATCTACATCACGCGCGGCATCATCGCGCACCTCAACTCGGAGGCGCAGCTCGCGGGTGTGCTCGGGCACGAGATCGGGCACGTCACGCACCGCCACACCGCCGAGCAGATGACGCAGCAACAGCTGGTCGGGCTCGGCTACACCGCGCTGCAGATCGGCGTGCCGCAGCTTCAGCAGTACGACCCGCTCGCGCAGCAGGCGCTCGGCCTCTTCTTCCTGAGCTACAGCCGCTCGCACGAGAGCGAGGCCGACGAGCTGGGTGTCTCTTACGCGACGCTCGCGGGCTACGATCCGCGCGAGATTCCGTCCACCTACGCGATGCTCAAGCGCGTGAGCCAGGCGTCGGGCTCGAACATTCCCGCTTTCCTCTCGACCCATCCCGATCCGGGGAACCGCGAAACCCGCACGGCGCAACTCGCGTCGCAGGCCGCCGCCGGCAAGAGCGGACTGCGCATCGGACAACGTGATTACCTTAGGCACGTCGAGGGCGTGGTGTACGGACGTGACCCGCGCGAGGGCTACTTCGAGGGCCAGCGCTACCTCAATCCCTCGCTCGATTTTCAGATCGATTTTCCGCCCGGCTGGAAGGCGCAGGACTCGCGCTCCGCGGTGCAGGCCGCCGAGCCCTCGCAGCGCGGCGTCGTGCAGCTCTCGCTCGCCAAGGCGGGCGACGCGTCCCCGGCGGCGTTCGCGCAGTCGCTCCTCACCTCGGGGCAGGCGCTCGCGGCCGAGGGCGGGGGAGAGACGATCGGCGGTTACACCGCCTGGACCGGCCGCATCGTAGTCAAGGGGCAAAGCGGCGCGGTCCATCTCGACGTCGCGTTCATTCGCGTGTCACCTCAAACCATGTTCGAGATCCTGGGCGAGAGTGCGGTGGCGGGCGATCCCATCGAGGGCGCGATCTTCGGCACCATGCGCACGTTCCGCGCGATCGAGGAGCGTGCGCGCCTCAATGTCCAACCGGCGCGCGTCCACCTCGCCGAGGCGCTGTCGGCGGGGACGCTCGGCGCGCTGCTGCCGGGGCTCGGCGCGAGCGGCGCCACGCCCGATGAAACGGCGATCCTCAACAACCTCGAGCTCGATCAGCCGCTTGGCGCGGGCAAGACCGTGAAGGTGGTCCGTCCCAGCACGCTTCGTTGAGGTTCGCGGGCGCGCTAGCCCCTTCCGCCCGAGCGGCTTTCGTCCGCCATGTGCCTCTTTTCACAAACCCGTTGACAGCCCGTGAACACGCCATGTAGTTTGCCGGCGACCTCCCATGAAAAAGCCGATGGCGGTTCTCCTCATCGCTTTGCTGATGCCGGCCGCCTTCGTGGCCCACGGTCAAACGCTCAAGGCCCAGCCCGACTCGGTGATCCCCGGCCAGGCCAACGTGCGAGAGCCGATGACGGCGCCCAACGTCGCGGTGCAGATGGGCGACACGCTGTTCCTGCGCCAGCCCATCAATTTTTCCCACCAGATTCACGCCGGAACGCTGGGCATCAACTGTCTTTACTGCCATTACGGCGCCGAGAAATCGCCGGTCGCGAATTTGCCCCCGGTCGGCACGTGCATGGGATGCCACAAGCTCGCGATGACGGACCGCCCCGAGATCCAGAAGCTCACCGGCTACTGGGAGCGGGGCGAGCAGATTCCCTGGGTCGAGGTCTATCGGCTGCCGGACTACGTCAAGTTCAACCACAAGCGCCACGTCAAGGCTGGCTTCGCGTGTCAGACCTGCCACGGGCCGGTGCAGGACATGCCGAGGATGTATCAGTATCCGCCGCTCAAGATGGGATGGTGCGTGAGCTGCCATCGCGCGAATCTCGACAATCCGAACTTCCCGGCGACGATGGACTGCATCGCCTGTCACCACTAGAGAGCCCTCATGTCCGACTTCGTGTTCAATCGTCGTGACTTCCTCAAGCTGATCGGCATCGGCGCCGCGGCGACGGCCGCGGGCTGTGCGAAGGCGCCGCCCGACAAGCTGATTCCGTATCTGGTGCCGCCCGAGGACATCCTGCCGGGTGTCTCCTACTGGTACGCGAGCACCTGCCGCGAGTGCCCGGCGGGCTGCGGCACGCTGGTCAAGGCGCGCGAGGGACGCGTCGTCAAGCTCGAGGGCAATCCGGCTCAGCCGCTCTCGCGCGGCGGACTGTGCGCGCGCGGCCAGGCCGGACTTCAGGGGCTCTACGATCCCGATCGCATCCGCACGCCGCTCATGAAGCAGAACGGCGCGTGGCAGAAGACCACCTGGGACGACGCGCTCGCGCAGGCGGCGGCGAGAATCGGCGCGGCCGGCAAGGGCCTCGCGATCCTGACCGGACACGAGACCGGCTCGCTCGGCACGCTCGCCCGTGCGGTCGCCTCGGCCGCGGGCGGCACCTATCTCGCGTGGGAGCCGTTCGCCTACGAGAGCCTGATCGAGGCGAATCGTCGCACGTTCGGCGTCGCGGGCGTTCCCTACTACGACTTCGCGCGCGCCAACACGGTGGTCACGTTGGGCGCCGACTTCCTCGAGACCTGGCTCGCGCCGGTTCAGCACGCGCGGGATTTCGCGGCGATGCGCGCGCGGCCCGACTCCTTCGTCATCTCGGTCGAGCCGCGACTCTCGCTCACCGGCGCGAACGCGGATCAGTGGGTCGCCGTCAAACCGGGCGGCGAGATGGCGGTCGCGCTCGCGATGGCGCAGGTGATCCTGGCCGAGAATCTCGGCCCCGCGATTTCCGAGCGCGGCTCGCTGCTCGACACCCTGTCGGCGTTCAAGCCCGAAGCGGCGGCGGCCGCGAGCGACGTGCCGGCGGATGACATCCGCGCGATGGCGCGCCGCTTCGCGAAGATGCGGCCCTCGCTGGCGGTCGCGGGCGGCATCGCGAGCCAGAGCGAGCACTCGGTGGCGCTGATCGCGGCGTCCAATCTTCTGAACTACGTGGCCGGCAATCTCGGACAGACGGTGCGCTTCGATCGCGGCCTGAACCTCGAGGGCCTGGGCGGCTTCGCGGCGCTGCAGTCGCTGATTCACGCGATGTCGGACGGCAAGGTCGGGGCGCTCATCGTGCACGGCGCGAATCCCGCGTACGCCACGCCCGCGTGGGCGGGCTTCGCTGCGGCGATGGACAAGGTGCCGTTCAAGATCTCGCTCTCGAGCGCGATGGACGAGACCACCGCGGCGTGCGATCTCATCCTGCCGTCGCGTCACACGCTCGAGTCGCTGAGCGATTCCATGCCGGCGCGCGGCATTCACGCCATGGCGCAGCCGGCGATGCAGAAACTGCCGATGTTCGACGCGCGCCCGACGGGCGACACGCTGCTCGCGCTCGCGAGGGGCGCGAAGCTGCGCGGCGCATGGGCCGCCGACTGGATGAGCCATGTGCGGGATCAGTGGAAGCCGATCCATCAGCGCTTGGGCGCCGGTCGCGACTTCGAGGCGTTCTGGAACGAGGCGCTTCAGAAGGGCGGCGTCTTCGAGGAAGTGGGCGGAGGGCCCGCGCGCTGGAGCGGCGCGCCGGCGTTCGCGGCGCCGGAGCTGGCGGGCGCGGGCGATGTCACGCTGCTGCTCGTTCCCTCACCCAACCTCCATGACGGACGCGGCGCGAACAAGCCCTGGCTCCAGGAGCTGCCCGATCCCACCACCAAGGGCGTGTGGGGAACCTGGGCCGAGATCCATCCCGAGACCGCCGCCAGGCTCGGCGTCGCTCAGGGAGACGCGCTTCGCATTCAGACCGACGCCGGCAGCATCGAGGTGCCGGCGTATCTCTACGGCGGCATCCGCAAGGACGCGGTGGCGGTCCTGCTCGGCCAGGGCCACAGCGAGTACGGACGCTTCGCGAAGGGTCGCGGCGTCAACGCGCTCGCGCTGCTCTCGCCGGCGCAGGATGGCGCTTCGGGCGCGCTCGCGTACCTGAGCGCGAAGGCGCGGCTCTCGAAGGGCGTGAAGGCGGCGGACCTGGTGACGACTCAGCGCGCGAAGGATCAGCGCGACCGCGAAATGGCTCAGGTGATTCCGGTGGCGGCGCTGCTGGGCACGGCGAGCATGGCGGCGCCGGGCGCTGGCACGATCGAGACGCCGAGCTCACCGGGCTCGGCGGTGCAGACCCGGCTGGGCACGAACACCACGCCGATGGCGCACCCGACGGGCTGGCAGCAGCCGGCGCACGCCGTCACGGCGTTCGAGCCCGACGAGAAGGTGCGCGGCCCGCGCGCGATTCCGGTCAACGAGGGCAGCTACAAGCACGCCAATCATCGCTGGGCCATGGCGATCGATCTCGCATCGTGCACCGGCTGCAGCGCGTGCGTGGTGGCGTGCTACGCGGAGAACAACGTGCCGACGGTCGGCCCCGAGATGATCAAACGCGGCCGCGAGATGAGCTGGATCCGGATCGAGCGCTACGAAGAGAAGCTCGAGCCCGGCAAGCACGACGTGCGGCACCTGCCGATGATGTGCCAGCACTGCGGCGATGCGCCGTGCGAGACCGTGTGTCCGGTGTACGCGACGTATCACAATCCCGAGGGCCTGAACGCGCAGGTCTACAACCGCTGCGTCGGCACCCGCTATTGCTCGAACAACTGCCCGTACAAGGTGCGAGCGTTCAACTGGTTCGACTACAGCGCGCCCGAGAAGGCCACGTTCGCGTTCCCCGAGCCGCTCAACTGGCAGCTCAACCCCGATGTCACGGTGCGCTCCAAGGGCGTGATGGAGAAGTGCACGATGTGCATCCAACGCATCCTCGAGGGCAAGGGCAACGCGAAGGACGAGAATCGCGCGGTGCGGGACGGCGAGATCCAGACCGCGTGCGCGCAGTCGTGCCCCACCCAGGCGATCGTGTTCGGGGATCTGATGGATCCCGAGAGCCGTGTGAGCAAGCTCTCGCACGGCGAGCGGCGCTACTGGGCCTTGAACGAGCTCAACACCAAGCCCGGCGTGACGTATTTGAAGCGGCCGGTGCGCGAAGCGGAGAGCGCGCGCTCATGAGCGAGACCAAGGCGGCCGCGATGGCGGGACATCCCGAGCACCTGCCGGCGAACTTTACGCAGAAGCAGCTCAACACCGATCTGCTGAAGATGATCACCTGGCCGGGCCCGGTCTGGTGGTCGGTGTTCATCCTCGACCTCGCGGTGCTGGCGGTCGGCTTCGTCGCGCTGCGCAATCAGATCGTGCTCGGCCTCGGCGTCGCCGGCTACACGCGCCCGGTCATGTGGGCGGTGTACATCACGAACTTCGTGTTCTGGGTCGGCATCGCGCACTGCGGCACGCTGGTCTCGGCGGTGCTCTACCTCTTCCGATCACACTTCCGGCGCGCCGTTTATCGCGTCGCCGAAGCGATGACGGTGTTCGGCGTCCTGACCGCCGGGCTCTTCCCGCTGCTCCACACCGGCCGCCCGTGGTTCGGATACTGGCTGGTCGCGTATCCCAACCAGCGCAACCTGTGGCCCAACTTTCGCTCGCCGCTCGAGTGGGATGTGTTCGCCGTGACCACCTACCTCACGATTTCGAGCGTGTTCTTCCTGGTGGGCCTGATCCCCGACTGCGCGGCGGCGCGCGATCGCGCGAAGCACCCGGCGCTCAAGCTCCTGTATCAGGTCCTGTCGTTCGGCTGGCTCGGCACGAACAACAACTGGAAGCACTACTACGGGGCCTACATCTTCTTCGCCGCGATGGCGACGCCGCTGGTGTTCTCGGTGCACAGCGTCGTGTCGTGGGATTTTGCGATGGCCCAGCAGCCCGGCTGGCACAGCACGTTGTTCGCGCCCTACTTCGTCGCCGGCGCGATCTTCTCGGGCGTGGCGCTGGTGATCAACCTGCTGATCCCGATCCGCAAGACCTTCAAGCTCGAGCACATCGTCACGCTCGATCACATGGAAAAGCTCTCGAAGCTGGTGATCCTCACCTCGACCATGGTCACCTACTCCTACCTCACCGAGTTCTTCATGGCCTGGTACGGGCCGAGCAAGCTCGAGCGCGACCTCTTTTGGTACCGCTTCACCGGCCACTACTGGTGGGCGGCGTGGATCATGTTCACGTGCAACTCGATCCTTCCGCTGTCGTTGTGGTTCAAGCAGGTGCGGCGCAACATGCCGACGCTGTTCGTGCTGTGCCTGTTCGTGAACGTCGGGATGTGGTTCGAGCGCTTCGTGATCATCGCCACCTCGCTCGCGCGGCCGATCAACCCGGCGGTCGAGACCTGGTACAAGATGTCGTGGACCGAGGCCGCCATCACCGCGGGCGCGTTTGCGTGGTTCTTCATGTACTTCCTGATCTTCGTGCGGGTGCTGCCGGCGTTCTCGATCGCCGAGATCAAGGAAACGCTGGCCATGCCGATGCGCAGAAAGCGGGCGTCGTGATGAAGTGGCTGCTCGATCTGTGCGCGAAGCTCGCCACCTGGCCCGCGGGCAAGTATCACGGCGTGATGGGCGTGTTCTACTACGTGGACGACGCGACCGACGCGGTGCGCACGCTGCGACAGGCGGGGCACAAACGTCTGAGCGTGATTTCGCCGGTGCCGCATCACGAGATCGAGGCCGCCCTCGAGCAGGGTCCCTCGCTGGTGCGCTGGCTCACGTTCCTGGGCGGCGTGCTGGGGTTCACCTGCGGCATGTCGCTGTGCATCTACTCCGTGATCTCGTACCCGCTCGTCGTGGGCGGCAAGGAGCTGATCTCGGTGCCGCCGTTCATCATCCCGAGCTATGAGTCCATGATCCTGCTCGGCGGGCTCACGAACCTGGTCGCGATGCTGGCGCTGGGGCGCCTGCCGCAAGTGCAGCTGCGCGCGCCCTACGATGCGCGCTTCACCGAGGATCGGATCGGCATCTGGGTTCCGTGCAGCGGGAAGGAAGCCGACCGCGTGAAGGAGATGCTGCGCGGGCACGAGGCGGAAGAGGTCAAGGTCTATGCTTAAGGGCGCGATTTCGGTGGTGCTGCTGGCGTTCGCCATCATGCTGACGGCGAGCACCATGAATGTGGGCCTGCACGACGTGATCTCGGCGTGGACCAAGTGGGACTACTACCTGGTCCGCGACATGCGCCGCACCGTCGTGATCAATCCGCAGAAGGACGCGGTGCTCGCGCCCGACTCGATCAGCGTGCCGATTCAAGGGCGCGATCTCGACGCCGACTACCTCCACGACCCCAACCACACCGCGGTCGATCTCGCCACCCGGCTCGGCAACGAGATGAAGGATCCGACCGCGGGCGCGACCGATGAATCGATCGCGCGCGGGATGCGCAAGTTCCGAAAGACCTGCATTCCCTGCCACGGCATCGTGATGGCGGGCGATGGCACCGTGGCGCCCAAGTTCATGCCGCCGCCCGATCTGCTGGCGCAGACGACCCGCGATCGGAAGGACGGCTACATTTTCTCGTACATCCGCCACGGCGGAATGATCATGCCCAGCTACGGGGCGCAGGTCACCGTCGATGAGGCCTGGGATTTGATCCACTACATCCGCTCCATGCAGAAGACCAGCCCGCGATGAGCGATACGAAGATCCTCAAGGACATCGCCGCGAAGCTGCCGGTCAAGCCGAATGCGAGGCGCCGGCAGATCTGGCTGGCGTGCGTCACGATCGGGATCATCTCGTTCGCGTACCTCTTCTTCACGCAGCCGCTTCGCGCGTGGGGGAGCTACGCGATCAACGTGATCTTCTGGCTCGGCCTCGCGCAGGGCGGCGTGACGCTGGCGGCCGCGATTCGGCTCACGAACGGCAAGTGGGCGGGCCCGATTCAGCGCATCGGCGAGTCGCTCTCGGCGTTCCTGCCCTACGGCATGGTCTTGATGGCGATTCTGCTCGTGGCCGGGATCTGGACGTATCTGCCGTGGACGAGGCACGTCGATCCGCACCAGGCGCCGTATCTCAACGTGCCGTTTCTTTACGTTCGCACCGTGGGTGGCATGCTGCTGTTCTGGTGGCTGGCCTCGAAGCTGGTGCGCACGTCGCTCCGGCGCGACGCATGGCTGCTCAAGGATCACGTGCCGGCCGAGCTCAAGCCCGCGTACGAGAAGCTGGCGGCGAACTGGCGCGGGGAAGAGGCCGAGGTCGCGCACGTGCGGCACGAGCTGGCGCATCTGTCGCCGCAGATCGTGCTGACGTTCGTGGTGTTCTTCTCGGTGATCGGGTGGGATTTCATCATGTCCCTGACGCCCGACTGGAGCACGCACCTGTTCGGCTGGTTCGTGTATGCCGGGGCGTTCGTGGCCGGGATCGCGATGACGTCGTTGATCGCGACGCGGATGCGCGGCGAGTACAAGCTCGAGGCGTACATCACGCCCGATCACTTCTGGGACATCGGCAAGGTGCTGTTCAGCTTCTGCATCTTCTGGGTGTACCTGTTCTGGTCGCAGTACCTGCCGATCTGGTACGCGAACATGCACGAGGAGACCTGGTGGGTGTTCCTGCGCTTCGAGGCCCCGTGGCGCGCGCTGTCGTTCACGGCGTTCACGCTGATCTTCCTGCTGCCGTTCTTCGGGCTCATGAACAAGACGACCAAATCGAGCCCGTTCTGGCTCGCGCTCTTCTGCGTGATGGTGCTGATCGGCGTGTGGATCGAGCGGCACGTGCTGGTGATGCCGTCGCTGCACCCCGAGACGGTGTGGCTCGGACTCCCCGAGATCGGAGTCGGCGTGGGGTTCCTCGGACTGTTCGCGATCAGCATTCAGAACTTCATGGCGAAGTATCCGGCGGTCAACGTGGTGGACGCGTTAGGGCGCTCAGGAGGCCACGGACACTGACGCTTCTCGCCAAGCGCCAACGCCCGGGCCTCGCGAGAGACCCGGGCGTTCTAGTTTGTGGCGATGCTTCCGACCCGCCCGGTGCGGCGGGCCGCGGCGTTCGAAGTGGCCGTTTGGCCAGTTGGAATCAGCAGTGCGACTCGCCGCGCGGCGAGTTGGGGTGTTGATCAGGTGCCGGGATGGCGGAACGGTAGACGCAGCGGACTTAAAATCCGCTGGGCGAAAGCCCGTGCTGGTTCGAATCCAGCTCCCGGCACTAGCGCGCTAGCGGATGATGACGAAATGGCCACGTTGCGTGCCCTGGCTCGATTCGACCGTGAACATGTAGATCCCACTCACCACGTCCTGCCCATTGCGCGAGATCAGATTCCAGCTCGCCTGACCGTCGTTCGGGTTGTCCTGCTGCAGATTCGCTCCGTTCCGGCTGATGCCGTCGTTGCCCGTGATGTTCCCGCGAATCGAGGCATTGACCGGATCATAGGAGTGGATGGCCTGAACCAGGTCCCCCGAGACGGTGTAGATCTTGAGCGTCCACTGGCCGGGCGGCATGCCGAAGAAATCGATGTGCGTGCCGGTCGGATCGTTCGCGCTCGGGGTCAGGTCCCAGGTGGACGGTCGCTGGTTGATGTTCGCGTAGCCGCGATACGGATTCGGCACCACCCACACGCTCTTACCGGTTCGCGTTCCGATCTGCGGGCTGACTCCCTCGGACTCGACCGCTGAGCGCCGGCCCTCGAGCTCGGAGATGGTCCCGGCGGAAGCATCACCGGTCGAGTCGAACGCCGTCACCGAGTAGAAGTAGAGGAACCCGTTCTTGACGTCGTGATCGACGTACGAGTACATGCCGACCGGGTACTTGATTGGGGCATCCGGGAGGCACGGGGAGCTGCCAACCACACAACCCTTTCCGGTCTCGCAAGCGCCGGTCGTGTCCGGGATGCACGTCAGCGCCTTGGGATGAATGATGTTGCCGCTCTGCCGATCCCAGATGTCGCCGGCCTGAAGGCAGATCGGCACCACCGTGG
>Ga0075030_100002286_pt1 | contig 17369 bp, 12 predicted proteins | sample LitLauG_LLR_2012_FD_71393 | JGI IMG/M metagenome (GOLD analysis project Ga0075030, IMG submission 71393) | Freshwater sediment microbial communities from Pennsylvania, USA - Little Laurel Run_MetaG_LLR_2012 | ecosystem: Environmental > Aquatic > Freshwater > Creek > Sediment | place: USA... | reverse complement strand
TACGCGGCACATTCCGGCTATTTCCGCCCATAGATGCTGTCTCGAGGTTGCGCCGGACCGCGCACTAACGGGCTACCACGCCGCCTTCCAACGCCTGAATGCCTTCATATCCTCAGCCTTCGGGTGCGGCACACGCGGCTTTTTTCCGCCGCACAGGATCGCCGGGTTAAGCTCAAATTATGCTCCGATGGCTCTCCGGCCGGCAAGACACGCCCATGGCCGACATCCCGCGAATCCCTTCACCCCAGGCGTTCGATCGCCTCCTCGGAGAGGAATTCGTGGTCTTTTTCAAGCACAGCCCCACTTGTAGTGTGAGTTGGGCTGCGCATCGGCATGTAAAGCGGTTTCTGGCTGAAAATCCCTCTGTGCCGATTCATATGCTCTTCGTCCGCCAGGATTACGAATTCTCGCAGCGTCTCGTCAAAGTCACCGGGATTCCGCATGCCTCGCCACAAATCCTCATCCTGCGGAATGGCGAACTGGTTGCCAACACGTCGCACGAAGGAATCACGGCCAGTAGTCTGGCCGAGATGATAGCGGCAGTGGACGCACTGCGCACCCCTCGGTAAACTCGGCTCGACCCGCAGGGAGGATTTTAAATCCGTCCTGCGTCGCGCCCGCCATTGCGCCCATCGGTAAGCCCCGTCGAATCAGAGGGATAATTTGGCGGAGGAAGAGACACCCTCGCTCGCGTTCACATTCGTAGCCGCGACAAGGAGGCTGTCTGGCTGCCCCATACCTGGAAATCGGTCCGGTACAAATGGTCGAGGCAAAACGAACGGGCGTGTAATTTCAGAGCCCGTGTTCTTTCGCGGTCCCAAAGACCAGTTCGAAATCCGGATCTCGGTCAACATCGTCCGTTCTGAGATTCGGCGAGCTCCCATGCGAACTCCATGGCGATCGCCGCAGTGAGCCCTCATCCGTCGCATGTTTCAACTGCACACTGGAGCGGATCCACCGGGTGGTTGCCGGACCCTTACCAGCGGCATAACCGCTTAGGCTTCCGGACGGAAAGGGCGCACCCGCCATACCCGGCGGCACGCGGGTACCATTCGCACCACGGGCTCATAGCGAGATGCCAGGGTTAACACCGGCATAGATCGCCGCCGCCATAAACCTTGCCCAAATGGCTGGGTTCGAGCCGCAGATTCAAGGCTGAGCATGGCGAGCTGATGAAACATCCTGGAGCGGAAAACTACTAGTACGTATTGCGATTCGTTGGTGGTAAAATTCAAATCAACGGGTCTGGCAGGCGGGGTCTTTAGCTTACTTCTTCATCATGTTCGCGGGCCGCGTGAGTTCACAGGTTCTCCGGCAGCCGGTGTTACACGGTGCAGGATTTGTTTTCCATCAAGGGCGGATCCTGGAAGGAAGAAAATTTCGGAGGAGGTGAGAAGGTGAAAAGACGTGTAATCGGGTTTCTGTTTGTTGCGCTGGCAACTTTGACAGCCGCGAACGCTCAGGTAGTACCTGCGGAGGCAGTGGGAGAAGATATCATCGGCCGGGTTTTTCCGTCGATCGACTGGACCACAGGCCAGCCGACCGGCTCCTTTGCGGTCGCCGTATACCTGCCCTGCGTCGCCGGAATACCAACGCAGTATCTGTTTAAGACGTGGGCAACTGTTCAGGACGAAACCACATCGGCCGGCGTTGGCGGTGTCTCCTTTCGCCTGACCACAGGACCATCTACCTGTAGTAGTGAGAATTTCGTCCTTCCCGATGGCACTATAACAAACCTGCAGAAGCTGATGCCGGGTGGCTTCACGATCTCAACCATTACCAACCTGGGAGCCTTCGTCACTACCGCGGGCGGCGCGCGCCGGGTTGTCAATCTGGCGACCGGCACGGGACCTGTGGTTCTCGGCTCCTGTGCGGTAATGATTCCGTTCTCCGGCCCGGACTTTAATCCCGGCACAGCACCCGCTCTTCGTGGTTTTGTTTCGGCGATGGAAATTGACGGCGCAAAAACTCAGTAACCGTGCACCCGTCCGGAAGTAACGGTACACACGATCCTGGGAGTGAGGCAACCTTGCACTCCCGGATTTTTTTTGCAGTAGTGTCCAGCCGGAGCCCTGAGGCGGAAACAGAGTCGTGTGGGTTTCAAAACTGTTTCCGTCTTTTGGCTTGCGGTCCTTAAGAACTGCGGAATTTCCCAGGAAGGTTGAATAACGATGCGACCCGGTAATTACCCTGAGCACCTGCGCTGGTTGCTGTTGCGGAGCCAAACGTTCCGAGCGAGTCTGCTGAGTTTCGGTCTGCTGGTAGCCGCCGGGCTGTGTTATGGCTCCGCCTTTTCGGTGAGTGAACTGGGAGCGCGCGCTTCCGGCATGGGCACTGCCTTTATCGGCCTGGCCGACGACGGTTCGGCGCTGGTCTACAATCCCGCCGGCATCGCGTTTCAGCCAGGCGCGCACCTCGAAATGGATAACGCGGTTGTGGTGGGCCTGTTTCGCTTCACGCCCTCATCGACGCCCGCGGGACAGGTGGTTCCTCCGAACGGCTATTCGAACTCCATCAAGCCGCATTTCATCCCGCTTGCGTTCATGTACGCAACGAAACAAATGTCGCCGAAAATAACCCTCGGAATGGCCATATTCACTCCGTTCGGGCTGTCGGCGAACTCCACCAATTTCAATGACAGCGATCCGAATCTGACAAAATTCGTTGGAAGATTCGCGGGGACCCGGGTGCGGCTCGAATCCTACTGGTTTCAGCCTACTATCGCGTACAAGCTGAAAGACAATCTCAGCATCGCGATCGGGCCCACCTTCGTCCATACCCACCTCGAACTGGACGAGAGCTTCCTCAATCCGCTCGGCCCCGACGACGCCCTGTCGTTTGGGCGCACCGCTGCGCCAACCGTACTTCCGGGCGTGCCTGTCAACCAGGCCGCGGCGATCATCGCGCGGATGCTGCCCGAGGGTCGCTCGCGCGTGGCCGGAACCGCCAACAGCCCCGCCATATCCGGTGGCCTGCTTTGGAAGCATGCCGCCAGCAAAACCAACCTCGGCCTGATGTACCGCAGTTCGGTGGTGAACCATCTGTCCGGCAAGGCCTCCTTCGCCTTCGGCAATCAGCCCTACGCGCTCGAACAGTACGTCGGCTCCGGTTTCCTGCCTAACGCCTTCCCCAACCAGGCCATCACGGGTTCGTTCCCCACTCCGGCCACCTATGGTGTCGGCTTCGCCAATTCGAAATTCTGGAACACCACTTTCGTCGTCGACATCCGGATGCAGGACTACAAGAAATTCAAAAACGTATCGCTCGATTTCCCCATCAATAAATACAGCCGGTTGCCCCAGTATCTGGACGCTGCCGGGGCCAACAACATTGCCCTTTCGCCGGAGAAAATTCTCAATTTCAATTTCCGCGAGTCCTGGAATTTTGCTTTTGGCGCGGAAAAACCAATCAGGCCCAACCTCACTGTCCGGGTAGGCTATCAGTTCGATATGTCGCCTGTGGTGCCACAGAGCGTGGGCCCATTGTTTCCCGACGCCGACCGCAACAGCTTTACACTCGGGGCAACGCGCAAATCCGGCAACAAAGAGTTCACCTTCTTCTACGAAGCCATGAAGTTTGAGAACCGCGTGACTAATGTTCCCTCCAACGATTACCAGTGGACCAATGGCGTCTATCACAACTTCGCCAACGTTGCGGGGTTGGCTATGCGGTTCGATGTAACCGATTTCTCCATCAGAAAAGAGCATTAGGACAAAGCCATGAAGATGAAACTTGCTTCCGTCCTTTCTTTATTGGTTCTTTCCCTCCACGCGCGGGCGCAGACACTCGACACCACCACGTTCATCGTCATGGGCGAGGGCCTCGCGGCGGGCATGGCGAACTTCGGCCTCAGCAGCGTGGTTCAGAGCAAGGATTTCGCGGCCCTGATGGCGGCCCAGATGGGTACCGGAATGGAGCAGCCGCTCATTCAGCCGCCAGGCATCGGCGATGTCATTGGATATCCCGGTCAGGAAGTCCAGGTGCAGAAATATCCACAGGGTTCGGTTCGCCAGACTTATGTGCCTACCGACCCCACCAAAGCCCCTATTGCCACGCCGCCGCTGTTTGTCACCAACGTCTCGATCCCCGGTCTCACGCTGTCCGACAGCATCAATATGAAGCCCGTCGCCCCCGTTGTCCAGCGGGGCAATATGAAACAAACGGTGTTCAACATGATCCTGGGTTTTCCGCAGCTGATCCTGAACAACGTGCCGCTATGGACACAATTTGAATACGCCAAAGCCATGTTCCCAACGGTCGCTATGATTGAGCTTGGGTATTACGAAGCGCTGACCGCCGCCGTCGCGGGCGACCCCACGCTTCTGCCGAATCCTGCCACGTTCGGCACCAATTACGCCACCGTGATCGCGGGCCTGCGCGGCCTGCAGGCGCAGGTCATTGCCACCACCATACCGAATCCACTCGATACCGGCTATTTCAATTCCCCCGCGGCCGCCGCCGCCATCCTTTTCGCGACGCCCTCCGTCCTCAGCACCGGCTACAACATCGCTCCGCAGGACTACATAACCCGCAACGGCCTGCAGACCATTTCCAATCAGCTTTCCAGCCTGCAGGTTGGTACCGACATCATATTGCCCGCGTCCGGCGGCTTCCTGCCCCTGGCTTCCGGTTCCACGTTAAGCGCTGCCACAGCCGCCGCCATCACGGTCGGAGTCAACGCCCTGAACGCTCAGATCGTCACTGCGGCAAAAGCCAACGGAGCCGTAGTCTACGATCTGAATGCGTTTCTGCACAACATCAAAGTCGCGGGGGCCAAAGCCGGGACCGTAACCGTCACCGGCGATTATCTCGGCGGGTTCTACTCACTCGACGGCGTCTATCCGGGCGCCACCGGGCATGCCCTCATCGCCAACGACATGCTGACGTTCCTGAATTTCACCTACCACCGCAGCTTCCCGCTGGTCAACACCGCCACCGTGGCAGCTTCCGACCCATCGGCTCAGTATGTGAAACCGGTCGGCGGCACGCTGATCACGCCAAGCTCCATCGGCATCACACAATAGGGGTAAACGACAATGAAATTTACCGTTCTCTTTGCTCCTTTCCGGCCAGCCGGAACTTCGCGGCGCGCGACGGCTCGCCTGGCGCTCGGCCTGCTGTGTCTGGTCCCCTTCGCCGCGCTTGCCGACCAGCCCATCTACATCTTCGATCCCCTCCCGGCGCCTCTCAAACTGCCGGCCGGCAACGTCGAGACCATGCCCATCAACCACGACGGCAGCTTCTATGGTGATCAGTTCCGCATCGTCGATTGCTCGCCCGACGTCACGCCCGCCTTCCCCGGCGACACCGCTGCCCAGGAAGTGGTCTTCGGAACCTGCGGCAACCAGTATTTTGGCGGCCCCGCCATTTTCGACAGCCATCTGAGCGGCAACATCACCATCCAGTTCTTCCCCACCGGCCCGACCACCGCCCATTTCACGGTCAGCCAGCACGTCCTGGTCGGCGATAACGGTGTTCTGGCCGCGCCCCTCGGCTACAATTTTCCGATTACGAACAACATCGTTGCCGATCAACTGGTACTGTCTTCCGGCGATGTGGATCTGACTACCGGCTACGCCAATCCCAACACCCTGGTCTGGAACTCTTTCTTTCTCAATTCGGGCCTGATTGCGATCGGCAAGGTCAATCCCAACATCCCGCCGCCGAACATCTCTTTTCCCGGTGCCCGCGGCTTCGCCTGGGCCAACTTCGTCCAGCGGCCCGATGGCTTGCTCGACTTCTATTTCCGCGGCAGCACCTTCATACCGTTCGGCAACGATCTGAATGGCGAGCTGGTTCGTTTCCCCCTCCCCTACTGCGACACCAACCAAAACTGCATCAGCTTTTTGACGCGTGGCATCAGCTTTCACCCGCACCTGCAGCTCGATACCCGGGATTCGCTTGGTTACACTCCCTGCGCTCCCAATTGCCCCGACATCCCCACCAACAAGGTTGAAATTTTCACCGTCAACGCCCGCTACACTTCCTTCGGCGACGATTTCGACCTCGACATCCCGCAGCAGGGCGGCAGCGCTCCGGGCCGATCCGAACTACAGGGCCGGCTCCAGATTCAATTCGGGCCGCAGGAAGGAAACAGCGTGCCTTTTCAGCTATCCGTCCTGCCGCCGGAAGGCCTTTTCGCCGATCCGCCGAACAGTCCGATCCTCGGGGCAGGTTTTCGCGGGTTTCTGCTGGGAACCAACCAGCAACTCCACTTTCCCCTGGTCACTTACGATCAGCACAAGGTGTTATTCGCGGATGAGGTGTACAACCGGGCGGAAGGCATGATCGATCTGGCGAGCGGGCAGATTGTGGGCGAGTTCACTTACCCGATGTACATTGACCAGACCATCATCGAACAACTGCTTCCGGACAACAATGGCCGCGTGACCAAAGACCCGTTTTTCCTGGTCGCCATGCGGGCTCCGCAGGACCCGGCGGACCCGAACTATGCCTTCTTCGAGAAGGAGCCGAACGGGCAAACCATGTTCCGGGCGAACCTGTTCCACCATCGTACGTTCGCCAGCTATTGTTTCCCGACCCCCGCTTTCCTCCCTGATATCTGCTGGACTTCTCCGACCGGTGGCCCCGGTAACCTGAATATCTTCGTCAAACTCCAGGCGGCCCATCTTCCCGACCCCGGCAACCCGGGCAGCGCCGTCCTGACCGACAAACAAACTTTCACTTCCTCGGTCGGGGATACATTCAGTTACAACTTCTCGATGGCCTGTAACCCCGTCGGCCAGCCTTTTTCCTTCGTCTACACCAATAACAACGGCGGCCCTTCGGGCGGAACTTTCACCATGACGCACCCCGTCTCCGTCAGCTGCACCAACTCGAAAGTCTCTACCGCGGCCCCCGGAAGTTACGACCAGATTGCCATCACCGGATTCGGCACCTGGAGTAAAGATACTGTGGTTGGGCCTACTGTTGCGGCACTGCCGAACCAGCCCCGGTTCGTGACCGCGTCCATCTCCGTCGATCCCGCGAACCCCTACGCGGCCATCATTGTCTTTAACAATTATCCGGGTGAGAACCAGGCCCTTCCAGGCGCCTTATTATTGCCGGGCGACGACATCGATGTGAACCTTTCGAGCGCGGAGAACAAGCCGCCGACAAAGCCCACTCCGTGATCGTTCTGCGAATTCGCATAGAAAGCCGGCGCCTATGCGTCGTGGATCATTCCCCGCTCCGACAGGTAGAACGATCCTGTCAGGACGATACCGAGTCCCAGCACGCATAACACGACGATAAAAAAGGTTTCTCCCGTATAGACGTAAAGCCCTGGTGTGCAGGTCCACATGGGAATCCGGGCCAGCAGCGTAGGGCGGTAAAAAACCGGGTTGCCGTACTTAAATAACGTTCACGACGGCTTACTCCGCAGAAGATGAACCAGCGATTTCGCGACGTACCCTGACCGCTAATGAAGTGGGACGGCGAACGGCACATCACCCATGAAGTCTTGCGTGATCGTCCCACGTCATCGAGTAACGGTCCGGATAATCCGAAGGCCGAGTCGCCATCTGCTGCTCAATGACATACCCTTTCGGATCTTACTACTGTCGCCGACAGGCACCTCCTCAGGCTCTTTCGCATTTGACAACTCTGGCAACAACATCTGCGGCAACCTTGACCCCGGCACGAAATGGTAAGAGCCCCGCCGTTCAGGGAGCCTGTTGTTTCGGAATTATCGGGTCGCGCTGCATCACATCTAGACGCTGCATCGCCTGCCGCGCTTTGTCTGCCGAATCGTTGTTTCCCCCGTAGCGAACCGCATCCGTCCAGAAAGCGCGAGCCTGAAGGGTATCGCCGCGATTGGCACAGATCGCACCGAGGTTGTACAAAGCATCGGGCTGGTGAGGGTCGCCCCGCAATACTTCTCGATTCTGCGCTTCGGCGGAGGCCGGATCGTTCATCTGCGAGTACACCAGACCCAGTTCCAGATGCACGTCCGTCAGGTTGCCATCCCCTTTGAGCGCCATTTCCAGGTGTTGGCGCGCCCCGGCGAGATCACCCTCGCTGCGTTCGATCTGCGCGAGCCGAAGAAGAATCGGCTCGTGGGTACTGTTGGTCCGCAACTGCTCCATTAGAAACGCTTTTTCGTGCGTCGTATCGACAGGAGCGGCGCTTTGCGGGGCCGCACTGCCGGCGCCTTTCTTCGAACTGGTCAGAAACCATCCGCCAGCCGCGATCGCCGCCGCGGCAATCAGCGCTGCCGCCGCTCCCGCGTACCTTCTGGAAGCCATGCCGGTCATGGTTTCTTCGGCGCCTCCTGCGTCTCGGTCGTGCTTACTTCGAACCGCTTATATCCGCCGAAGGTGTGGACATTGTGCCAGTGCTGATGCCGTGTCTCCAGATCGATCACGGCCTCGGTCGGCAGCCACTCCGCCGTCTCGAGCCTGGCTTGTGCACCAAAACGCACAGTCGCCTCCAGATGTTCCAGACCAACCTCTTCGAGTTGCGATCCCAGACCCGCGTGAATCGACGCTACCTGGCCCGTCTTTTCGTCGAGCAGAAGCTCTCCTTTCCAGGCGAGCGGATATTCCCGCGCGCCCGAACGCAACACACTCGGACTGCGCTGGCCCGGCCGAAACTCGAATCCGAGTCGGCGCCACTGACGACCGCCTTCCTCCGCCGATCCCAGATCGGAGAACTCGAAGCTGTTCTGGTAGTAAGGATGGAATATCAACAGCATCGTGGCGAAGCCGGTGGTAGCCAGCAGAGGCTCCGGAGTGGCATTCTTCGCCTTACCCTGCTCGATGCGCGATTCCGTAATGGCCAGCTCTCCTCCCTCGGTATCCACCAGCACCAGATAGTCGAACGTCTGCCGCCGCCGCTCCTCTGTTTTGTTCTTTCGGTTGACTTTCGTCGCCTCCATCGTCTCTGTGCACGTCACCGAAATCAGCGCCGCCACTTCACGTTCCGCCGATTTGGCGGCCATATCCTTCAGTTCGGCCAGCGAAGCCGCCCGAGCCCATGAGCTCAACGCCATCGCCGCGATCAGTATGCGTTTTAATTTCGTCATCTTCCAAACCTGTATCCGAGCGAAAATGAGATCTGGTCATAGTTCTGCGAAAGCCCGTGATAGCTGAGCCAGTTGCCCATAACAAAGTAATGGCTTCCCAGCTGCCAGTCGATCGTGGGATTGAAAAATATCGCGTGAATCGGGCTGGAATAGACCGATTGCGTGTTCTGCACTCCGGCCTGAAACTGCAGGCGCAGGTTCTCCGACAACTCCCGTGTGAGTCCGGCCGATTCGTAAGACCCGGTTCCGAAACTGCTGTTGAACGAGTTGTAGCGCAGATCCAGCCGCATGTTCAGGATCGGCAGGCGCCTCCACGAGACACCGTAAGCCTGGTTGATCGCGTGCGACGTATCTCCGTTGCTTCGGCTCTCGCCGATGTTGGCTGTCAGCGTAAGGCTCTCGGTTGGCTGGACGCGAATTCCTCCGCTCAGGCCCGTGAAGAGGTACTGATCCACCAGACCCGTGCCGATCAGGCGCTGATCGAAACTCGGAACACCCCGAAAATAGTTATCGCTGACGTCGAAGCTGATCTGCTTACGCGGACTGTAGCGCACCGTTATGAAGCTTTGGCTCAGCCGCGCGCCGGTGGCTCCGTTCAGCAGCTTAGGATCGAGGTAGTCGGCCTGCGCCGTTTGAAAGATCGAGAATGTGCGCCCGATCGAGTAGTTGTTCTCGACGAACAGGTATTGCCGCTCGGGGCGCCAGTTGACCCGCGAGAGCGCGATACCCGCGGTGCCGCTCCAGTGAATGCCATCGAAACTGCCGGTCTCCATATTCACGAACGATCCGATGGTCTGCCGGTTCGGCGCGTAGTTCCACTGTGTTGGATCGGGATTGCTCCCGACAAACATCCCAACGGTTAACCTGCGCGTCATCCTTCGCCCCGCATAAACGCCGTCAATAGCGCCCAGACTGCTCGCCCAGGGGACCAGCAGCCTTCCGGCGCCAAACTTCCACGGCGATCTGGGATTTGCATAAAACAAGCCGATCTTATAGGTGCGGTTCATCAGGTCCAGCAGCGTGGTCTGCGACGCCGTGGGCGTTGAAGTCAGACTGCCGCGCCAGTAACCGGTCAACGTCCAGTAACTCCCTCCGATCCGCGACCAGTCGACCCGGATCAGCGCGCCGTCTTCCGCACTCGAGGCTGCCGGCGAATCGTGGTCGATAATCGAGGTCCGCTCGAATGCGATGCGCCCGCGCAATCGGTTCACTTCTTCCAGAGGAGGACGCGGCACGTACTCGCGCATTTCGTCGTCGAGCGGATCGCCGTCGGTAAACTCCAGCACCTGCAGATAACGCCTCCGACTGGGACTGAGGTCGGCCCGTGCGCGGCTCATCTCATCGGCGTTCGAGAGCCGCGCTTCATCCCCTGTCACGGGGTCCAGACTTTTGGACTGGATTTCGCATGCCGCGGACGTTGTCGCCACGGCCGTGACCACCCCAATGCCGACTGGCTCGCGGTCCACCGCTGCCGCACCGGCCGCTTGCCGCGTGATCTCGAACGTCATTCCCGCAACGATTCCGTCCGCGCTTCCTCCGTCGATGTAGAGCGCTCCTTTGGCCACATAACCCACGTGAAAAACCGTGCGTCGCGCGGGCGCCGGGTCCTGGCTGCCACTTCGGGTCTGGCTCCGCAATGGCATGCGAAGCGCCACCGCCATCGCCACCATACAAAAAAAACGAGTCGACGCTCTCGTCATGATCAACTTCTCCCCGTCGGATGGCACTGGTAACACACAGTCGGCGCATAGGTGTACCCTCGCACGTTTCTGTGGGCCGGATCGACCGCCGATTCAGTGTGCGTGTGGCAGTTGATGCAGGTAAAGGAACTGTAGTTAGACGGGTCCAGATGGCAGTCGCCGCATGTGGTCCAGACGTGGGCGTGAGTCCCGGAATAGATTGGGAACCAGGTGTGGTTAAACGTCGCTCCGGCCCAGGTTGTGGTTGTGTGGCATGTTGCGCAGGTAGTGGGAAATCCCGAAGTCAGGTGATTGGGATTCTGAACTCCCGTGTAATCCGTCTTATGGCACGAGTAGCAATCGGTCGGAACGGTGGTGTAGTTGTTGGCGACATGGCAGGAAGCGCAGGGCACCGTAGTGTGGGCGCCGGTCAACGGGAACGTTGTTGTCGCGTGATTGAAAGTCGAACTGGTCCAGTTAGTCGTGCTGTGGCAAAGGGAACAGTTCACCGGGAAGCTTGCCTGCACGTGATTGGGATTTGTGGTCTGGTTGAAATCCGTCAGGTGGCAGCCGTCGCAGTTAGTAGGCACCGTGGTGTAGTTATTATTCACGTGGCATTGCGCGCAGGCCACCGTCTGGTGAGCACCGGTGAGCGGGAATGTAGTTGTCGAATGGTTGAATGTCGCTCCGGTCCAGTCCACGGTGCTGTGGCAGAGAGAGCAGTCCGTTGGGAAAGAGGCCTGCGCGTGATTCGGATTAGTGGTTTGGTTGTAGTCCGTCAGGTGACAGCCGCTGCAGACGCGCGGCGCCGTCGCAAAATTATTGCCGGTGTGGCACTGCGTGCACGCTGTGGCCGCATGCGCACCGGTGAGAGGGAAACCCGAAACGGCGTTGTGGTCGAACGTGGATGTGGTCCAGGTGGCCGTGTTGTGGCACGTGGTGCAGGTAGTGGGAAAACCCGCTGTGACGTGATTCGGATTTTGCGCACCGGTGAAATCGGCGGTATGGCAGGAGTAGCAATCTGTCGGAATGTTGTTGAAGTTGTTGTTGATATGACAGGACGTGCAGGACACGGTGACGTGAGCGCCGGTAAGCGGGAAGATGGTCGTTGCGTGATTAAAGGTGGTCGTGGTCCAGTTGCTGGTGTTGTGGCACTGGGAGCAGTCGGTGGGAAAACCTCCCGCGATATGGTTCGGGTTGGTGGTGCTCTGCAGATCCGCCTGGTGGCAGCTGACGCAGGCAGCCGGGGTGCCGGTGAACTTCCCGCCGATGTGGCACGCGGTGCAGGGCAGCGCGGCGTGGGCGCCGGTGAGCGGGAAATTGGCGAGGGCAGCATGGTCGAACTTCGCGCCCAGCCAGCTGTTCATGGAATGGCACAGGGAACAGTTCAGCGGGAAGTTCGCCTGCTGGTGCGGCGGATTCTGAGTGGTCTGAAAATCCACGCGGTGACAGGTTATGCATTCGGTGCTCATCCCTGTGAAGACGGCATTGGCTCCGCCCTGGTGGCAGCCTTCGCACTGCACCCGCGAGTGCGCCCCCAGCAGCGGGAAACGATTCGAATGATCCAGTGCGCTGATCTGGCGGGCCGGTGTCCAGCCCCTTACCGTGTGGCACTGTTCGCACCGCGTACCCATTTGCGAGCGGTGCAGATCCGCATGGCACCCCGCGCAGTCGTGCGAAGTATTTTTGAAGACCTGGCTTACGTGGCATCCGCCGCAGGCCACGTTGCTATGCATGTCGCGCAGAGGATAGGCGGTCTGCGTATTGTGATTGAATTCGGGACGGGCGCGCGCCGGCTTCCACGCTGTCGCCGTATGACAGGCCTCGCATGATGCGGGAAGGGGCCCATGAGGATTCCGCGTGCGATCGGCCTGCGGCGCGCCGTTCTGCTGTGCAGGAGCCGGTGCAGTAGTCAGACTCAGAGCGGCTGCTGTGAGGGCGGCCACGAGCCAGACTTTACCTTTCAAAAGCGGGCCCCTCAAATATGGCATTGCTTGCACTCCCTGGGTGTCCCTTTGTAGACCACGGCGGAACGTACCCCGACCATGCGGCGCTCGTTATGGCACAGCTGGCACGGAACCCTGTCATGCGCGCCATCGAGTTTGAAGGTGGAATGAAGGCTGTGATCGAATTCAGTGGGCTTCCAGCTCAGAACGGTGTGGCAGCGGTCGCAACCTTTTTCGTCCGCACTGGTTTCGTTGGCGCTCGTCCGGAACTGGCCGCCGTGGACGTCGGTATGGCAGCCCGCGCAGTCTTTAGGCGCGCCATGGAACGATACGCGGCTGACGGATTTCTCTGCCACCGGCTTGTGGCATGCAAGACAATCGACAGCCCCATGCCGCCCCAGCAGCGGGAGTGCTGTCTTGCTGTGGTCGAAGCGGCCACGCTCTTTCCAGGAGACCACCAGATGGCACGTCTCGCAGTTCGTCGCCGGCGACGTCTCCCCGTGCGGATCCTTGTGGCAATCGGCGCACCGGGCCGAGGCCGGGTGATAGGGCGTGTTATCTGTGCTCGGGGGAACGCTCGGGGCATGGCAGCCGGTGCAGGGCACCGCAACATGGGCGCCCTGAAGAGCGAATCGCGTCTGGTTATGGGCCGCCATTGTGTAGTTCGCCGGCGTCCAGCCCGCCGCATCGTGGCAATCCTCGCACCGGTTGTTGTGCCCCGCCGCGAACTGACCCTTGTGTGCATCCTGATGGCACTCGGTGCAGACTGCAAAAGGAACCCGGTAGGCAGTCTCCTTGCCTTTGGGTATGTGGCACTTCGCGCACTCCGCTTTTGCGTGTTTCGCCAGCAGCGGATAAGCCGTCTTCGCGTGATCGTCGACGGAGAAGACTGCAGGCTTCCAGCTGCCCTCGGTGTGACACGCTTTGCAGTCACCCCCGTCGGCCCGGCGCGCGAACTGTCCTCCGTGTTGATCCTTGTGGCAGTCCAGACAGCGCGCAAACGCCACCGGCGTCTTGAAATTCTCGGTCTTATGGCAATCCCTGCAGGCTGCTGCCGCGTGTTTGCCGAGCAGCGGATAATCCGTCCGGTTGTGATCGAACCCGTTGTTCGAAAGCAACTGCTTCCAGCCGCTTGTCGTGTGGCAACGCGCGCAGTCTCCGCCAAAAGCGCTGCCGTGGATATCCTTATGGCAGGAAGCGCAGAAGCCGAACGAAATCGTGGTCTTGAACTGCACGAGGCTGTCCGCCGCCGTTGTTGCCGGCCTGTGACACAGTGCGCAGTCCACCCGGGCGTGTAATCCCGTAAGCGCATAACGCGTCTTCTCGTGTGAGAAACCGGGCGCATTCTTCCACGTGTCCTGCGAATGGCAGTCGGTGCAGCGGCTGCTCAACTGGCCCGCATGCACATCGCGGTGGCAGCTCGTGCATCCCCGGTCAAGCCCCGCGAATGTAGTGTTGAGGTCTTTGCGTTTGAGCACGGCGCGGTCCTGCGGATCGATGTACTTCGCGGTGTGGCACTCGGCGCACTTCAGCTGCGCGTGCTTACCTTCGAGCTGCCATCCGGCCTTCGAGTGGTCGAATTTCTCTTTGGCAACGGGCCACCGCACCAGACGAAAATTCAGCCCGTTGTGCTCGTCATGGCATCTCACGCAGTCGGCGCTGCCCGTGCCCGCTTTCGTCTCAGCGAAATGATAGCCGTGCTTTTCGGCCAGCCGGCTGGCTATCTCCTTATGGCAATCCAGACACCGAACCTGCGGTTTTCCGGTTCCGAAGACGTGGCACTGATTGCATTGCAGGGGACCATCCAGATCGTGGTGCGCCTTGCTGAGCACGCCGGGAGAAATCTGGGCCGTCAGCAGGGGCCCGGTCCATAACGCGATGCTTAACAGCAACACGCTTATCCCGGGACCCGCCGCCCGATTCCGCATGTAAACCTGCGGCTTGTGCAGCCGAAATAGTCTCATTCCCCCGCTACGCCCGTTCACACCTGTACCTCACCCCGCCGACCGGCTGCATCCCCGCAAGCCCGGCGCGGCTCACCCTATTCACTCTCGGATCGATCACCGCGAATCCAGCGGCATCGATGGTCCTATCTCAAACTTCGCGACAGCATAGTCACTCGATCAAATATGAATCCGATTATTCGCGGCCGACGAGCTTGTTAGAAGGATCGTTTCATCTGTTCTGAATCGTGGCGCGAACACAATTATGTTTCTTATCCAACGCGATAATGACTCAAAAGCCGACAGAGAAACTGCGTAAGACCGCATCAGATTCGCATGAGTTCCGGAATAACCGACACAAGGGCCGGTAGAATACGCGAAGAGTGTAAGGGCATGAGTGCGCCGGCGATTAAAGAGGTCAGTGCGGTCGAATAGTTGATGAGTCTGCATAAGCCCGCCGCGAGACATGCACGGCCCATGCCGCAAGCGAAGGCGCCGGAAGTCATTGATTGCGCTGTCTCGTGGTCGCATTATCAGCGGCTGTGGCGCCCGGAAAGCGGCAATTTGCCACCGCTGTCAGTTTTTTGAAGACCGGAATGTTTGCGCAGGATCAAGGTGTGGCTGCAGGAGAAAGGCTCTCGACCCTGCCTTATTAGATGGCGCTCTTCCTCTCGATATGAGGAATCAGAGTGAAGCGCCGCGCGGTTCTGTGATCCCGGAGTCCCGGCTCGAACAGTCAAACTGAAACCGGCCGCTTCACAACTGCGTCGGAGTCCTCAGATGGCAACGACATTCGGCTCGGTACGCGCAACTATTCCCGCCAGCCCGGGGCGCCGAGGTGAGGCCATGCACAAACTGCTTCTTACCGTTGCCACTCTTGCGTCCGCGAGCCTGATCCTCTACCTCGCGACTAGCGGCTGCGCTTACTATCGCCTGAGCCTTGAGGAACGCCCTTTTTCGCCATTACACCCGCAACTGCGCCCGAGCGGAACCATCGGGCTCAGGCTGGGATTCCTCGGCGTCTTACTGTTCGCAATCCTTTTTCTCTATCCGCTGCGCAAACACTGGAAATGGCTGGCCGGCTTCGGGGTCACCCGGCACTGGTTCGACTTCCACACTCTGGTCGGCATCGTGGTGCCGCTGGTGATTACATTTCACGCGGCCTTTAAGGCGCAAGGCCTCGCGGGCGTCGCTTACTGGGTTATGCTCGCCGTTGCGGTGAGCGGATTCGTGGGCCGATATGTCTATTCGAAGATTCCCCGCGGCCTGAACTCCGTGCAACTCACCTTGGGCGAGATTGAAGCGCGCACTGCGGAACTGACGCGTTCTATTCACCAACAAGGAGTCTTCGCCGTCGAGGACCTCGCCCCGCTTCTCGACGTGCCGGCAGCCGGGCAGATCCGCAGTCTGAGCATTGCCAGCATACTCTGGACGATGCTCAGCAAAGATCTGGCGCGCCCGTTCCTTGTGGCCCGGTTAAGACGCCGCGTGCTCACCCCCGCAAAGACGCTGACCACCCTCGGCGGACTCCTGCCGTCTCACGATAGGCACATCGAGTCGATCATTGCGAATGTACGCCGCCAATCCCGTCTCCGGAACGGGATGGCCTTTCTCGACTGTACCGAGCGCGTCTTTCATCTCTGGCACGTAATTCACCGGCCGTTCAGCTATTCTTTCGTAATCCTTGCGGCGATCCACATCGGCGCTGTCCTGTCGGTGGGGTTGAAACTGAAGTAATGAAGGCGGACAGTGTGAGGGTAGCTGGACCCCGGTTATGAATAGCTCCTGGGTTTTCTACGCATTTTACACGCTGATCTGCGGACTGTCCGGATGGCCAGAGATGCGGACACCTCACATCAACTTCCGTTATGCGTGTTTCCAGAGACGTTGACCGATCGCGAAATGCTCCGCGTGTCACATGAGGCCCGCGGGTTCCCCGGCTGAGTTGGAAACGACGCGTTGTAATCGCGCTCGCGCGGCCGAAAACGCGGCAGGCTGGCGCCCCGGGCTTCGCGCGCATAGAATATGCGGGCAGGAGACCAGCCATGTTCACGAGAGGTAATTCCGTCGCACTGTTCTGTGGTCTGTTGATCGTAGTCTGCTTCGATGCGGTACCCGCCGGCGCGGCGTCCTGCGAGAGCCTCAAGTCCCTGTCTATGCCGCATACGACGATTACGGGGGCGCAATCCGTTGCCGCCGGGACCTTCGCGCCCGGAGGTGCAATCGGCGAGGGCGCCCCCGCCGCGCTCAAAACGCTGCCGGCGTTCTGCCGCGTGATGGCCATCGCCAGGCCTGTCAGCGATTCCGAAATCAGGTTCGAAGTTTGGATGCCGGCATCGGGCTGGAACGGCAGGTTCCAGGGCGTCGGGACCGCGGGCATGGGTGGATTGATTCCGTTCACGGCGCTCGCGGGACCGCTGAAAGAGGGTTTCGCCACCGCAGCCAACGACACAGGCCATCAGGGCGACTCCACCTACGCGATTTCCCATCCCGATAAGGTCATCGACTGGGGATATCGCGCCTTCCATGAGATGACTGTCCAGGCCAAGCCGATCATCGCGGCCTTTTACGGCAAAGGTCCAGCCTTCTCTTATATGGAGGGATGCGGGTCCGGTGCGCAGGCAGCGCAGAGTGAGTTGCAGCGCTTCCCGGACGATTATGACGGCATCGCCATCACGGGCTTTTCCGACAAGACAAAGCACGTCTTCTGGCAGATGTGGGCCTGGAACGCGACACACCAAGACCCGGCCAGCAATATTCCGAAAGAAAAATATAC
>Ga0075030_100002281_pt1 | contig 17396 bp, 17 predicted proteins | sample LitLauG_LLR_2012_FD_71393 | JGI IMG/M metagenome (GOLD analysis project Ga0075030, IMG submission 71393) | Freshwater sediment microbial communities from Pennsylvania, USA - Little Laurel Run_MetaG_LLR_2012 | ecosystem: Environmental > Aquatic > Freshwater > Creek > Sediment | place: USA... | reverse complement strand
GCGGCTCCGGTGGGAGGCCCGGCCGGCGTCTGGGGTGCCGGTGCCGGGGTCTGGTACCCGGTGGGTGCCATGGCCGGGGCGGACCCGTCGGCCGGCCGGGGGGTGTGCCCGTTGGCGGCGACGGCGTCCTGCCGGTCACCGACCACAGCGGCACCGCCGGCCACGGCCGCAGCTGCGGTCACCCCGGCCGTCACGTAGGACTGGGCGGGTGCCTCGGCGGCGGCCTCGGCCGGAGCCGGGGCGTCGGCCGCGGGCGCGGCCGGGGACGGACCCGGTGCCGGCAGCGTGACGCCCACTTCGGGTCCCTGGGACGGCGCAGGCGCCGCCGGGACCGGGCCCTTGTAGCGGGCCAGCCACGTCGGGAGCGCCTGGTCGAGGTAGGCCGCCTGACCGGGCGAGACGGTGTCGGACGGGAGCAGGAAGCGGATGGACTGGCCGCCCGAGGTCAGCTCCATGATGGCGGCCTCGCGGCCGTCGGCCAGCTGCATGGACTCGTGGCACGTGGCCGAGTCGAGTGCGGTCCACACCAGCAGTCGCTCGATCTGGGGCTGGGGGCCCTGCACCGTGATCCCCGCAGTGGTGAACAGCAGGCTGATGCCCTCGGTCGTCTTCGTTCCCCGCTCGGCGTCACCGGCCAGGGCGACGCCTGGCAGCTGCATGCCTTCCGGAGGTAGCTCCGTGATCCCGACGGTCATGCATCGCTCCTTCGTGGACTGTGATGGATCACGACGGGCGTGCGCCTCCCCGTCGGTCCTCGGTTCCCGTGTCGTGCCCGTCCCGGGCCCGACGACTGCGGTGTGCAGGACCCGAAGGCCGACACACCGAGCACATTGTGCCCCATGGGCGGACCGGAACGGGGGTACCTACGCACCTCCACCTCTCCATCGGCACCCGCGGGTGCGACCTTGAACGGCTCGCCGGGCGCCGCCAGAGGGGGTCACGCCTGCCGCCCGGCTACCGGACCGCGTCGGCGATCGCCTCCGCCGCACAGGCCAGGGCGCGGTCGTACTCGGCGTCGCCGTGGGCCATCGAGGGGAACGCCACCTCGTAGGGGCCCGGCGCCAGCGCCACCCCACGCTCGAGCATGCCCCGGAAGAACCGTGCGTAGACCCCGGTGGCCGCCGAGGCGGCGGCACCGGCGTAGTCGCGTACGTCCGGCCCCCCGTCGGGCACGAAGAAGATGCCGAGCAGCGGCCCGACGACCGGCACCCTCGCGGTCAGCGCCCGTCCGTCGGCGTCGACGGCTCCCGCGGCGGCCATCCCGTCGGCCAGGACCTGCTGGAGCGAGTCGCCGAACGACGACACCCGGTCCGCCAACCCGAGGAAGGAGTCGTCGGACAGCATCCGCAGCACGGTCAGCCCGGCGGCCGTGGCCAGCGGGTTGCCCGACAGGGTGCCCGCCTGGTAGACGGGGCCGAGCGGTGCCAGGACCGACAGCACGTCCTCCCGTCCCCCGAAGGCCCCGACCGGCAGTCCGCCGCCGATCACCTTGCCGAAGCACCACAGGTCGGGCTGCACGCCGCTCCACGCGGCGGCCCCGCCCCGACCGAGCCGGAACCCGGTGATCACCTCGTCGAAGATGAGCAGGGCGCCGGCGGCGTCGCAGGCGGCCCGCAGGCCCTCGAGGAACCCGTCGGCGGGCGGGACCAGTCCCATGTTGGCGGCCACCGCCTCGACGATCACGCAGGCGACCCGGTCGTCCAGCTCGGGGACCACGTTGTACGGGGCGACGACCGTGTCGGCCACGGCGGCGGCCGGCACGCCGGCCGAGTCCGGCAGCCCCAGGGTGGCCACCCCGCTGCCCCCGCCGGCCAGCAGGCCGTCCGAGTGTCCGTGGTAGCAGCCGTCGAACTTGACCACCCGGTCCCGCCCGGTGAACCCGCGTGCCACCCGGATGGCGCTCATGGTCGCCTCGGTGCCCGACGACACCAGGCGGACCTGTGCGCACCCGGGGACCCGCTCGGCGATGGCCTCGGCCAGCAGGACCTCGCCCTCGGTGGGCGCGCCGAACGTGGTGCCCCGCTCGGCCGCGGTCCGCACCGCCGCCACCACCTGGGGGTCGGCGTGGCCGAGGATCGACGCCCCGTAGGACTGGACGAAGTCGAGCAGCCGGTTGCCGTCGGCGTCCCACACGTAGGCGCCCTCGCCGCGGGTGACGAAGTACGGGTGCCCGCCCACCGACCGGAAGGACCGGACCGGCGAGTTGACCCCCCCGGGGATCACCCGCAGCGCACGCGCGAACAGGTCGTCGGAACGGGCGTGGGGCGGCAGGTCAGCCATGGAGCACCTCGGCCAGTGCGCCGGCGAAATAGGTCAGGACGAAGTCGGCGCCGGCGCGCTTGACCGCGGTCACCTGTTCGAGCGCCACGGCGGGCCCGTCGATCCAGCCCCGTTCGGCCGCCGCCTGGACCATGACGTACTCGCCGCTCACGTGGTACGCCGCCACCGGCACGTCGACGGCGGCGCGCACCTCGGCCACCACGTCCAGGTAGGTCAGGGCCGGCTTCACCATCACCATGTCGGCCCCCTCGGCCACGTCGAGCACCACTTCGGCCAGGGCCTCGCGCCCGTTGCGCGGATCCTGCTGGTAGCCCTTGCGGTCCCCTCCGCCGACGATGGTCACGTCGGCCGCCTCGCGGAACGGCCCGTACAGGGCCGAGGCGTACTTGGCCGCGTAGGCCAGGATCGCCGCCGTCGGGTGGCCGGCCCTGTCGAGCGCGGCCCGGATGGCCGCCACCTGGCCGTCCATCATCCCGCTGGGCGCCACCACGTCGGCGCCCGAGGCGGCCTGGAGCACGGCGAGGTCGGCGTAGAGCTCGATGGTGGCGTCGTTGTCCACGTCGCCGGTGGCCGGGTCGACGATCCCGCAGTGCCCGTGGTCGGTGAACTCGTCGAGGCAGCAGTCGGCCATGACCACCAGGTCGTCCCCGACCGCGTCGCGCACCGCCTCGAGGGCGCGGCGGGTGATGCCGTCGGGGTCACGGGCGGCCGAGCCGGTGGCGTCCTTGTCCTCGGGCCGGGGCAGGGGGAAGAGGATCACCCCCGGGACGCCCAGTCCGGCCAGCCGCCGGACCTCGGCGACCAGCGACACGATGCTGTGCTGCGACACGCCGGGCAGCGACGCCACCGGTCGGGGCGAGTCCAGGCCGTCGACCACGAAGAGCGGGGCCACCAGGTCGTCGGTGGTGAGGCGGGTCTGGGCCACCAGGCGACGCAGGGCCGGCGTGCGGCGCAGGCGGCGCAGTCGACGTGCGGGGAACGCAGGGACGGCGGAGGGAACGGGCACGGTGGCCCAGCCTACGCCGAGCGCGGGTGCCGGCCGCCGCCGGGCGGACCGGTCACCGCCCACCGGCCACGGCCGCGGCCACGGCCACCGCCGCCACCAGCCCGTCGAGTGTGTGCTCGACCGCCTCGACGGACACGGCGAGTCCGGCGGCCCGGGCCGAGGCCGAGGTGACCGGTCCGATGGAGGCGACCACCGGCGGCACCCCGTCCACGCCGAGCAGGTCCACCGTCCGCTCCACCGTGGACGACGAGGTGAAGGCCACTACGTCGGCGGCCCGCGCCGAAGCGACCGCCGACGGGTCCACGGCGCCGGCCACCGTGCGGTAGGCGACGGCCTCGTCCACCCGCCACCCCTTGGCCGCGAGGCCGGGGGCGACCACGTCGCGCACCCGCTCCGCCCGCACGAAGAGCACGGCGCCCTCCCGGGTGGCCCGGCCCGGCGCCGAGCCGCGGGGGGTGGCGGCGGGGAACGCGTCGACCAGCGCATCGGACACCGCCGTGGCCGGCACCAGGTCGGGGACGATGCCCCGGGTCATCAGCGCCTTGGCCGTGGACGTCCCGACCGCCGCCCACCGTGTGGCGGCCGGCGCCGGGCGCGGGCCCAGGGCGTCGACCAGCCGGCCGACGGCGTTGGACGAGGTCACCACGACCCACTCGTACCCGCCGGCGACCACCCGGTCGGCGGCGTCGGCCAGGGCCGCACCCCCGTCGGCCGGTCCCTCGATGGCGATCACCGGCAGCTCCACCACGGTGGCGCCCAGCTCGGTCAGGCGGAGGACCAGCCCGGACGCCTGGGCCCGGGCCCGGGTGACGACCACGCTCGTGCCGACCAGCGACCCCGGTGCGGGGACGGGCAGCGGCTCGGGCACGGGCAACGGCTCGGTCGCGGGCGGCGGCTCGGCGTGTCCGTGTCCGTGTCCGTGTCCGTGTCCGTGTGCATGGTCCGGCCCGTGTGCATGGTCCGGCCCGTGTGCATGGTCCGGCCCGTGCACGTGCTCAGGCCTCCCGTGCCGCCGCCACCGCAGCGGTCACGTCCAGCGCGGCCACCGCGCCGATCACGATGGCGGCCGGCGCGCCGAGCGCCACGTCGGCCAGTCGGTCGAGCGTGGTGCGGGCCACCGCCTGGTCGGCGGTGGTGCCCCACCGCACCACCGCCACCGGGGTGTCGGGTGCACGCCCCGCGGCCAGCAGCCGCTCGACGATGGCGGCGCGGGCGCCCATGCCCATCAGCACCACCAGGGTGCCCTCGAGGCGCCCGAGTGCGTCCCAGTCCACGCCGGGCAGCGCGGGGTCGCCGGCGTGCCCGGTCACCACGGTCACCGAGGTGGACACCGTGCGGTGGGTGACCGGGATGCCGGCCGCCGCCGGCGCCGCGAACGCGGAGCTCACCCCGGGGACGACCTCGACCTCCACACCGGCACGCCGCAGGGCCTCCGCCTCCTCGCCTCCGCGCCCGAACACGAACGGATCGCCGCCCTTCAGGCGCACGACGTTGCGTCCGGCCAGGCCGTGCGTCACCAGCAGCTCGTTGATGTCGGCCTGGCGCCCCGACTGGCCCGGACCCTTGCCGACGTCGATGCGCAGCGCGCCGGCCGGGGCCAGGTCCAGCAGCTCGGTCGCCACCAGGCGGTCGTAGACGACGACGTCGGCTGTCTCCAGCAGTGCGGCGCCGCGACGGGTCAGCAGCCCCGGGTCGCCCGGTCCGGCACCCACCAGGGCGACGGTCACGAGGCCGGGCTCCACGGTCCGAGGTCGGCGCCGCCGGCGTCGTCCAGCAGGTAGCGGGCCACCGCCCGGCCGAGCGCGGGCCCGTCGTCGCCGGACGCGGCATGGCGGAGCACGACGTGGCCGTCGCCACCGGCCAGCAGTCCGGTCAGGTGGAGGAGGCGCCCGTCGGGTGGTGCGCCGACACCCGGCCCGCCGGTGCCGACCGCCACGGCGTGGGCCCCCACCGGGAGCGTGCAGCCGCCCCCGAGCTCGGCCAGGAACGCCCGCTCGGCCTCGACGACCAGCCGGACGTCGGCATCGTCGATGGCCGCCAACGACCGTCGGGTGGCGTCGTCGTCGGCCCGGCACTCCACGGCCAGCGCGCCCTGGGCGACCTGGGGCAGCATGACGTCCGGCTCGAGCGTCTCCAGATCGACCCCGGCGGGCGCCTGCCAGCCGAGCCGGTCGAGCGCGGCCCGGGCCGCCACCACCGCGCTGATCCCGTCCTGGCCGACGCGCCCCAACCGGGTGGCCAGGTTCCCCCGCAGGTCGGCGAAGGTGAGGTCGGGCCGCAGGTTGGCCAGCTGCACCCGCCGCCGAGCCGACCCGGTGGCCACCGTGGCCCCGGTGGCCAGCGACCCCAGCCGGCCACCCACCAGGACGTCCCGGGGGTCGGCCCGCTCGGGGAAGGCGGCGAGGACCAGTCCGGGCACGCCCAGCTCGTCGGAGGCGGGCAGGTCCTTGGCCGAGTGCACGGCGGCGTCGGCGTCGCCCCGGGCCACGGCGGCCTGGACCTCCTTGACGAACACCCCCTGGCCCCCGAGCTGCGCCAGCGGCACGTCGGTCCGTCGGTCGCCCTCGGTGTCGACCACCACCGGCACCGCATCGACCCCGACCGCGGCCAGCAGCGCCATCACCCGGTGCGCCTGCCACAGGGCCAGCGGCGAGCCTCGGGTGGCCAGCCGCAGCGGCCCCGGCGTCGAGGTCATGGCGACCACCGGGTCAGAGGTCGAACAGGGCGCGGAGCGCCTCGACGAGACGCTCGCCCCGGGGGGTGCCGGCAGCCTCCTTGAGCGTGACCGTCGGCTGGTGGAGCAGTTTGGCCACCAGCGACCGGGTCACCGCGTCGACCTGCTCCCACTGTGCGTCGTCGAGGTCGGACCGCTTCGACCGGAGCCGCTCGAGCTCGGCCACCCGGGCGTCCTCCACCCGGGAGCGCAGGGCCGACACGATGGGCGCCGCGTCGCGGGCCCGGGACGCCGCCCGGTACCGCTCGACCTCATCGGTCACGATGCCCGATGCGGCGGCGACCTCCTCCTGCCGCCCGCCGATGGCCTCGGCCACCGCGGCGCGCAGGTCCTCCATGTCCAGCAGGACCAACCCGTCCAGCGTCGACGCCTCGGGCTCCACGTTGCGCGGCACCCCCAGGTCGACCACGATCACGTCGCCCGCGGCGCGGCGCGACGCCACGGCGGCGCCGAGCATCCCGCGGTCCACGATCGGGTGCGAGGTGCCGACGGTGGTGAGGACCACGTCGGCCGTGGCCACCAGGCCGGCCAGGTCGTCGAGGTCGGCCGACACGGTCGAGCCGGCGGCGCCGGGCGGCAGGGCGGCCACGACCGCCTCGGCCCGTTCCGCCGTCCGGTTGGCGACCACCAGGTGGTCCACGCCATGGCCGGCCAGGGCCACGGCCACGCCCTCCCCCATCTCGCCGGCGCCGACGACCAGGACCCGGGCACCCGCCAGCCCGCCCGGGCGTCGGGTGGCGGCCAGGGCCACCGCCCCGTGCGACAGCGAGGTGATCCCGCGTGCGATCGCCGTTTCGGAGCGGACCCGCTTGCCCGTCTCCACCGCGTGGCGGAACAGGGCGCCGAGGACCGGACCCGAGGCGTGCTCGCCCTGGGCGCGCTCCCAGGCCCGACGCACCTGGCCGAGGACCTCGGACTCGCCCAGGACGGCCGACTCGAGGCCGGACGCCACCGCGAACAGGTGCTCGGTCACGTCGTCGTCGAAGCGGATGGTGCAGTACTCGCCGAGGGCGTCGACCGAGCTGCCGCTCATGTCGGCCAGGAACTCCTGGATCTCGGCCACGCCGTCGTGGAACCGCTCGACCACGGCGTAGACCTCGGTGCGCAGGCAGGTGGACACCAGCACGGCCTCGGACAGGTTCGGCTGGTCCCGCAGGCGCCCGAGGGCCTTGGCCGTGTCGGACTCGGTGACCGACACGCGGTCGAGCAGCTCGAGCGGGGCGTGCTCCTGCTCGAGACCGACGACGATCACCGACACGGGGCGACCGCCTCGGTGGGTGCGTGGCTCAGAAGATCGGTCACTTGGTCACAGCCTCGATGTCACAGCGTCGGTCGACTCGGTCGAAGGAACGGCTCGTGCCTCCCGACCACTGTACCGAGGAGCGGGAACCCGCCGGCCACCGGGCCCGGCGTCACCCCTCCAGCATCGCGGCACCGGGCGTGCCCCGCCAGTCGCGGCCCGGCCCGGGTCAGCGCCGGCCGGCCGGACCGGACGGGCTGCGCCCGACCGACCGGATGACCGGCATGCGCGCGTCCGCCTCGTCGTCGAGGCGCCGGGCCTGGTAGAAGCTCATGACCTGGAGCTCCATGCTCAGGTCCACGTAGCGGAGCAGGACGTCCGACGGCACGTCGAGCACCCGGGGGGCGAAGTTGAGCAGCGACCGGACCCCGGCCTCGACCATCAGGTCCGCCACCCGCTGGGCGACCGGGGCGGGGGTGGTGATCACCCCGATCGACAGGGGCATGGCGGCCACGATCCCGGGCAGGTCGTCGGGGTGGCGCACCTCGACGTCGTCGATGCGCTCGCCGATGATGGCCGGGTCGGTGTCGATCAGGGCGGCCACCGTGAAGTTCCGGGCGGCGAATCCCTGGCTGCGGGCGAGTGCCCGCCCCAGGTTGCCGACGCCGGCGATGACGACCGTCCACTCCCGGTCGAGTCCGAGCTGCCGGTCGATCTGCTCGACCAGGAAGGCGACGTCGTAGCCGGCGCCGCGGGTCCCGAACGAGCCGAGGAGGGAGAGGTCCTTGCGCACTTTGGCCGCGTTGACCTGGGCGGAGGCCCCCAGGAGCTCGGACGAGACGGTGGAGGTGCCCGACCGGAGCAGCTCCTCCAGGATCCGCTGGTAGACGGGGAGCCGCGCCACCGTCGCCTCGGGGATGCGCCGTCCGGTCGGGCCGGGGACGGCGGCGCGCGACCCGCTGGCTGGCGGCGGAGGGTTGCTCGGCACGCCAGGATCGTAGGGCGAGGGACCGCGGCGCGCGGTATCCGGGTCAGGCGGGCGGACCTACCGGCCGAGCTGGCGGGAGCGCTCGACGGCCGCCGCCACCGCCTCGATGAAGGCCGAGCGCACCGCCTTGAACTCCAGGGTGCGCACGGCGGCCGCCGTGGTCCCGCCCGGCGAGGTCACCGCGGCCCGCAGTTCGGCCGGCTCCTGGCCCGTCTCGTCGAGCATGCGGGCCGAGCCGAGCAGCGTGGCCACCACCAGCTGACGGCTGACGTCGCGGGGCAGCCCGGCCGACACCCCGGCCTCGATCATCGCCTCGGCCACCAGGAACACGTAGGCCGGCCCCGACCCCGACACGCCGGTGACCGCGTCGAGCTGCCGCTCGGGCAGCCGGACGACGGTGCCGACGGCGCCCAGGATCCCCTCGGCCCAGTCGAGGTCGGCCGACGTGGCGGCCATGCCGCCGGACAGTCCGGCCACGCCGGCCCCGATGAGGGCGGGCGTGTTGGGCATGGCCCGCACCACCACCGACCCCGCCGGCATGACCGCCTCGAGGCGGGCCGACGACACCCCGGCGACGATGGACAGCACCCTGCGGGCGCCGTTGGCGGCCAGGGTCAGCAGCACCGGTTCGGCCACGTCGGGCTTGACGGCGAGGAGCACGTCGGTGGACTCGACCGGGCCGGCCACCACCGTCAGCCCCGGGTGGGCCGCCTCGAGGCGCTGGCGCTGCCCGGCGTCCACCTCGGAGACGACCAGGTCGCCGACGGTGGCCCACCCGGCGGCCAACAGGCCCCCGACCAGGGCCGAGCCCATCTTTCCGCCGCCGACCACGAGCAGTGTGGGTGCCATGGACGCACGCTACCAGCGGCGGTTTCGGGCGCTCGGACCCGCTGGGCGGCCTCCGGTCAGCGCTCGGACTGCGGCCGGCGGCGGTAACGGCCCTCGTAGCCGAGCGCCATGGCCGTCGGGAAGCACTCGTCGGTGTAGGCCAGTGACGAGCCCACGATCCGGTCGAGCTCGTCGTCGTCGACCCGGGACACCGGCACCCGACCCACCAGGTAGACGGCGTCCTCGGCCCCCAGTGCGAACGACAGCCCGATCAGGTCGGCGTTGCGGGTGAGCAGGTACTGCCAGGTCGCCTCGACGTTGGTCTCGGGCGCCGGCATGAACTGGGCCTCGTGGCGCAGCGTGCGCTGGCGCAGCGTGAGCCACACCGTCACGAACTCCTTCTCCTCGCCGGCCAGGCGCAGGTACCAGCGGGGCGCCCCGGTGACCGGGTCACCGCCCGCCTGGCGGTCGACGGCCACCAGCGCCCCGCCCGTGGCCAGCTCGCGCTCGGCCCAGGCGTCGATGCGGGCGCAGACGGCGTCGCGTTCGGCGGGCGACAGGACGCCCGCCCACTCGTCGGTCACCGGCACTCCACCAGCCGCCCGACCGTGAGGTCGGCGTAGATGTCGACCAGCAGGCGCGCGGCGTGGGCCCAGGTGTAGCGACGGGCCCGCAGGACCGACCCGGTGCTCAGGCGCTCGGCCAGCAGGGGCTCGGCCAGGATCTGGCGCACCCAGGCGGCGTAGGCCTCGGGATCGGGCTCCTCCACCAGGTACCCGGTGCGGCCGTGGTCGACCAGGCTGCGCAGTCCGCCCACGTCGGAGGCGACCACCGGCGTGCCGCACGCGGCCGCCTCCAGTGCCACCAGTCCGAACGACTCGGACCGGCTCGGCACCAGGCAGACGTCGGCCGCCCGGTAGTAGGTGGAGAGCAGCTCGTGGGGGCGGGGTGGCACGAACACGACGCGGTCGGCCAGGCCCAGTGCCTCGACCAGCTCCTCGATCCGGGCCACCTCCTCGTCGCCGTGGGGACCGCTGGGGCCGCCGACGACGACCAGGTGGGCGTCGGGACGGTCCCGGACCACTGAGGCCAGGGTGGCCACGGCCACGGCAGCGCCCTTGAGCGGCTGGATGCGTCCGACGAAGAGCAGCAGCGGGCCGCCGGCGGGGAGGTCGAGGGCACGCCGGGCCTGGGCCCGGTCGCCGGGGCCGAAGAAGGCGTGGTCGACGCCGGGCGCCACGATGCGGATCCGCGCCGGGTCGGCGCCGTAGAGATCGGTGATCTGGGCCGCCTCGACCGAGCACGACGCCAGGACGGTGTCCGAGCAGCGGATGATGGCCGCCTCGGCCTCGGCCCGCAGGTGGCTCGAGTCGGCCTCGACCTCCTCGGGGCTGGCCTCGGCCTTGACCCGGTCCAGCGTGTGGAAGGTCGACACCAGCGGCAGGTCGAGCTGGTGCTTGATCGTGTGGCCGGCGATGCCGCTCAGCCAGTAGTTGGCGTGGATCGCGTCGAAGGGGAGGTCCTCCTCGCCCCCGTAGGCGCCGGCCGTCGACATGGACTTCAGCACCCCGTCGGCGAACTCGTCGACCACGTGCAGGAGCGCCTCCTTGGCCAGGGGGGCGGGTGGGCCCGCCGGCACGTGGTGGAGGCGGAACCCGGGCTCGATCTCGAGCACCGCCGGCAGGTCGTCCCCGGCGGCCCGGGTGTACACGTCGCACACCACGCCGGCCCGGGCGAGGGCCGACGACAGCTCGCGCACGTACACGTTCATGCCGCCACCGTCGCCCGTGCCGGGCTGGGCCAGGGGTGAGGTGTGGAGGGATAGGACGGCGAGTCGCCTCATGCCGTGCCGATCCTACCGAGCGGGTGGCGTCAGCCCGCCGCTGCGGCGGGGTCGTCCTCGTCAGGGGTCCCCTCGGCCTCGACCGGGGCCGCGGCGACGACCGGCTCGGCGGCGGTGGGGACCACCTGGTCCTCGTTCTCGTGGCGGAACGACAGGTAGATCCGCATGAGCGCCTGGCGCTGCTCCTCGGTGAGGTGCTCGTCGGCGAAGATGTGCCGGGACAGGTCGGTGTCGCCGGTCGGGCGTTCCAGGATCCCCGCCTGCACGTACAGGGTCTCGGCGGAGATCCGGAGGGCCTTGGCGATCTGCTGGAGGATCTCGGCGGAGGGCCGGCGCAGGCCGCGCTCGATCTGGCTCAGGTACGGGTTCGAGATCCCGGCCAGCTCGGACAGGCGCCGGAGCGACAGGCGGGCCGAGCTGCGCTGTTCGCGGATGAAGGACCCGAGTTCGTTGAACCGCTCCGGTAGTTCCTTGACGAACCGGTCGCCGTCGTGGCCGACCGGGTCCTTCATGACAGGAGGCCGTCCACCGAGGCCCGGCCCGACTTGTGCCGCTCCACCAGCTCGGCCTGGAGTGTGTCGATCCGCTCGTGCAGGCCCCGGCGCTCCCCGGAGACCCGGTTCTCCAGCTCGCGCAGCCGGTCGGCCAGGTCGCGGAGCTGCTCGTCGTCGAGGTTCACCAGGTCGGTCAGCTCGTCGGCGCCCAGGATGTCGTCGAGCTCGGTGGTGAGGCCGGCCATGTCCTCGGTGTCGGGGCTGTGGAGCACCGGGTTGCGCCCCGGCCCCCGGGCTCCCCGGGGCCCGGCCAGGATGCCGGCCAGGTTGTCGACCACGCTCGACAGGTCGGGGGCGTCCGCGCCGGCGGGTCGCTCGAGGTAGGCGTGCACCAGGTCCATGCGGCCCTGGATGAGCCGGCGCAGGTAGGACAGGGAGGCCTCGGCCTCCTGGCACTCGGTGCGCATCCGACGGATGTCGTCGAGCGACAGTGCGTCGACGTCCGCCAGGTAGCTCGGGTCGAGGAGTCGGCTCAGGTCGTCCAGGGTGCTCGGCATCACGGTCGATGGTACTCCGTGGGCCAGGGGCCAGGTCCTGTTCGCCCCGGCGGGGCGTAGCGGTAGACCACACGGCCGATCACGGCGGCCAGCGGCACGGGCCCGAAGGTGCGGGAGTCGGTGCTGGCGGCGGCGTGGTCGCCGCGCACGTCGACCGTGCCCGCCGCGCGGTCGAGGCGGGCCACCCGCTTGACCAGCCGCCGGGTCGGGTCCCGGGGGTCGGCCACGGCCACCACGTCGCCGACCCCGGGCCACCCCGGACGCCCGAACGGGCCGGCCAGGACCACCAAGCGGTCGCCGGGGAGGAAGGTGGGCGCCATGGAGCCGCCGGTCACCTCCACCCGTCGCAGTGACCGCACGACCAGGAGGGCGGCGCCGCACAGGGCCGCGCCCGCCAACGCGGCAGCGCCAGTGCGGCCCCGGGGCGTGCCCGGGCCCGCACTGGGTAAGGTGGCGACGTCGGGGTCCATCCCCCACTCTGTACCAGACGGGTCGGCGCCAGCCGTGCCCGGAACCGGTGCCCGAGCGGTCCCCGTCCACCGGGGCCCACCCGGTTTCACGCACACCGAACCCAGCACCAACCGAGGAAGAAGGAGCACCCATGCGCATCGCCGACCACCTGCTCGCCCTGGCCGACCGCGTGTCGCCCCCGACCGTGGTCCACGCCCACTGCGACCTGCCCTGCGGCGTCTACGACCCCGCCCAGGCCCGTATCGAGGCGGAGTCGGTCAAGGCCACCATGGAGAAGGCCAACGCCTCCGAGGACGAGGCGTTCCAGGTCCGTGCCGCCATCATCAAGGAGGAGCGGGCCGAGCTGGTCAAGCACCACTTGTGGGTGCTGTGGACCGACTACTTCAAGCCCGAGCACCTCGAGCGGTTCCCCGACCTCCACGACAAGTTCTGGAAGGCCACCAAGACCGCCGGTGAGGCGAAGAAGACGAACGACGTGGCCGTCGGCGAGCGCCTCCTGGCCGAGATCGCCGAGATCGACGCCATGTTCTGGGAGTCGAAGAAGTAGGCAGCCCGCCGGGGCGGGGCCCCGGCTGACGGATCACCCACGACGGCCACGCCCCCTCGGGGAGTGTGGCCGTCGTCGCGCCCGCCGACCGTTCGACCGGTCCGTCGTCGGCGCCGGTCACACCGTGGCGAACCAGTTGCCGTGGAATCCGGCCGGCACCCGCTGCGGGAGCGCCACCGTGGCGACCGGGCCGGCGGCGAGGTCCTCGGCATCGAGCACCACGAACTCGGACCGGTCGGAGACGGCGTCGTGGACGAAGGCCAACAGCCAGCCACCGTCCTCGATCCCGGGCCGATCGGGATCGGCCACGAAGACCGCCTCGGCCGAGGACCGGCCCGTACCCGGTGACCACCGGGTGGTGGCACCGCTCAGGTGGTCGTGGCGCACGACGGCGTTGCCGGGGGCGAAGGCGGTGGCCAGGTCGCCCCGGTCGGCGCCCACCGCGTAGGTGAACCGGTTGGCCCGTCCGAACGTACCCGGGGCCACCCTCGGGAACTCCTGTGGTCGGTCGTCGAGCACGGTGCGCGACACGGTGCCCGCCGTCGTGTCGACCGTCCACCGCTCGAGCCGGTTCGGCTCGGTGACCGGACCGCCCAGGTCGGTGGCGAACATCCGGGGGTAGGTGACCAGGTCGACGACCAGGCCGGAGTCGGTGTCGTGGGCGCCGGCGTCGTGGAACACGTAGACCGGCGGCAGGTCGATCCAGGTGACGTCGCCCGTGGCGCGTGCGAGCACCCCGAGACGGGCCCGGTGGGACGGGTCCCACCGGAACGGCACCGACCAGCCCCGGGCGACCAGGCGGAGGTCGAATACGACCGGAAGGTCGTAGACCAGGACGTGCCGCGGGGTCAGTGTGGCCGTGTGGATCATCACCGGCGCCGGCAGGTCGAGCGGCACGGTGCGGGTCACCCGCCCCGACGCGTCGATGACCTGCCAGACCGCGTACGGGGCAGCGGTCACGCCGTAGCCGATCTGGTGCACCTCGCCGGTCACCGGGTCGTGCTTGGCGTGCGCCGACAGCCCGTGGGTCAGGGCGCCGCCGAGGTCGGTGCGCCCGACGGTCACCCCGTCCGTGGTCACCTCGTAGGGCAGGGCGCCCTCGGTGAGCGACAGCAGCGTGGACCCGAGCCGCGCCGTCGACGTGTTGGAGAGGTCGACGGCGGTGGGCGATGGCGGCCCGGCCGGTGCGGGCTCCCCCAGGGCGCGTGTCACCCGGGGCGTGCGCACCCACCGGTTGCGGTACGAACGGGCCCGTCCGCCGTCGAGCTCGACGATGTGGAGCATCCCGTCCCCGCCGAACCAGCTGTAGGGACCGGTCGGGCGCACCACCGGGTTCGGGCCGTTGCGCACGAAGTGCCCGGACAGCGCGGCGGGCAGGCGCCCGCGGACGACGAGGTCTGTGGCGGTCACCTCGCGGTCGACGGGTGCATAGTTGCCCGACAGGTACCGGCTGGGGGTTGGGGCCCGGCCGGTGCCCAGGGCCGCACCGGACGTCGCCTCGCCGGTCCCGGTCGTCGCCGCCGACCCGCTGCACGCGTCGAGTGCGACCCCGGCGGCCAGGAGGCCCGCGCCGGCGAGCAGGGTCCGGCGCGAGCACACCGCGGTCATGCCCGACCCCTGGAGCTGCCGCCGTCCCGGCGGGCCGCTCTGCGGGTGGGAGTCGGCTCGATGTGATGCATGTTCACATCATGCGGCCCAATGTGAACCCTGTCAACTTCATCGCCGGGTGGCAACATGGAGGCGTGACCGAGACGGCCGAGCGCCCCTACCACCACGGAAACCTCCGGCCTGCGCTGATCGAGGCGGCGGTGACCCGGGCCCGTGCGGGCGGACCCGATGCGGTGAGCCTCCGGGACGTCGCCCACGACGTCGGCGTCTCCCCCTCGGCCGCCTACCGCCACGTGCGGGACCGCGACCACCTGATGACCCTGGTGGCCCAGGTGGCCCGCCAGGAACTGGCCCGGACCATGATCGACGGCACGGTCGCCATCGTCCCGACCGGGGACGCCCCGGCCGACGCGGTCACCCGGTTCGAGGCCTGCGGCCTCGGCTACATCTCCTTCGCCCGCACCGAACCCCATCTGTTCCGGACCGCGTTCCTGGCGACCGGCCAGGCACCGGACGAGGTCGACCACCCGGACCCGGCGCTGGTGCTGACCGCCGCCGTCGACGACCTGGTCGGCGCCGGGCTGCTCGATCCGTCACGACAGTCGGACGCCGCGCTGATCGCGTGGACCGCCGTCCACGGGCTCAGCACCCTGCTGGTCGACGACATGGTGGAGCTCGGCCTCGGGATCGGGTCCGAGCACGCCACCCGCGCCGTGCTCGACTGCGTGCTCCGTGCCATCGTCACCCCGGGAGCCCTGCCACCGGGCCGCTGAGCCGCACACGCCCTCCAACGGGCCCGGACCGGGTGGATGCGGCGGTCCGGACCCCTACGGGGGTGGGTCCCCGACGATTTCTTGCCGGTATCGTCGCAGGTCAGGGGCGACGTTCCGGAATCCGGACAAATTTCGAAGAAATCGCTCAAGTTCCCCGACCGACGTGCCGATTGGGGGGGGAGCAGGCTCGGCCAGATCCCGTCGGGCGCGCCCCGGGTGGCCCGGATCGGACTCAGGCCGTGACCGGTGCGGCTTCGCCCGCCACCGTCGCCGGGGCGTCGACCTCGTCGCACCGCCCGCAGGTCCGCACGATCGGCAGCTCGGCCAGTCGGGCGTCGTCGATCGGGGCCCCACACTCCTCGCACCTGCCATAGGTGCCGTCGTCGAGACGGGCCAGTGCCAGTTCCACCTCGTCGAGCAGCCCGTCGACCGCGTCCACCGCGGTCCGGTGGAGTTCCTCCTCCGCCCCGGACGGGTCCGCCCCCGTCGCGGGGGTGACCCCGACGTCGACCACGTCGGCGTCGTGCGGTGCCGCCGGGAACCCGGCATCGGCGTGCGGCGCACCCACCGGCGGGGTCGGTGCGGACGGGGGCGTCACGTGCTCGGCAGACCACTCGCTGTGCATGCCCGGGAGCGTACCTCTGCGCCGGGTGCATCTCGTAGGGTGGTCGGGTGCAGCACCCCCCGACCGACCCGGCCGCCCCGCTGGCGCAGCTCGTCGGCTCCGGCCAGCCCGTCCCGTGCCTCGGGGGCGTGGAGCGACCCGCCGTCGAGCTCGACCAGGCCGCCTCCACCCAGGCGCACCCCGACGTGGCGGCCCGGGTCGCGGAATTCCTGCCGTGGTACTCGAGCGTGCACCGCGGGGCCGGCTTCCGGTCCCGTCGTGCCACGGTCGCCTACGAGGAGGCCCGTCGTGCGGTGCTCAGGTTCGCCGGCCGCGCCGTCGACGGCGACGACGTGGCCATCCTGTGCCGGAACACCACGGAGGCGATCAACCACCTCGCCTACCGGCTCCGGCTCGAGCCGCACGACGTCGTGGTCACCACCGTGGTGGAGCACCACGCCAACCTGCTGCCGTGGGGCCGGGTGGCCGAGCGGCGCTACGTGGAGTGCGGGACCGACGGCACGTTCTCGGTGGACGACGTGGTGGCCGCGCTCGACGCCGGGACCCGTCGGCCGGCGCTGCTGGCCGTCACCGGTGCCTCGAATGTGTCCGGCTGGCTCCCGCCCCTCGACGGGATCATCGTCGCCGCCCACGAACGGGGCGTGCCGGTGCTGGTCGACGCCGCCCAGCTCGCGCCCCACCGCCCGCTGCCGGCCGAGGCCGACTTCCTGGCGCTGTCGGGCCACAAGCTCTATGCGCCGTTCGGCTGCGGGGCGCTCATCGGCCCGCGGGCACTCTTCGAGACGGGCGACCCGTTCCTGGCCGGCGGGGGCGCGGTCGACCTGGTCGGCCTCGACGAGGTGATCTGGACCGCCCCGCCCGACCGCGAGGAGGCGGGCTCCCCCAATGTCGTCGGCGCAGTGGCGCTGCACGCCGCCATCGACGCCCTCGGGCGCATCGGCTGGGACGCCGTCGAGGCCCACGAGCACGAGCTGGCCGGCCGGCTGCACGGCGGGCTCCTGGCCATCGACGGGATCCGCCTGCTCGGCCCCGTCGGCGCCGGGGTGTCCGGGGCCCCCACCCTGCCGGTGGCCGCCTTCACCGTGGCGGGCATGCACCACGCCCTGGTGGCCGCCCGGCTGAGCGCCGAGTACGGGATCGCCGTCCGCCACGGCTGCTTCTGCGCCCACCCCTACGTCATCCGACTCCTCGGCATGGACCAGGCCGCCGTCGACGCCTACCGCGCCGAGGTGCTCACCGGCGACCACCGGGGGATCCCGGGCGCGGTGCGGGCCAGCGCCGGACTCGGTTCGTCGGGCGCCGACATCGATGCGCTGCTGGCCGCGGTCGGCGACCTGGCCGCCGGCGTGCCGGCCCCGGTCCCCTACGTGCAGGACGCCGCCACCGGCGACTACTTCCCGGT
>Ga0075030_100002280_pt1 | contig 17397 bp, 8 predicted proteins | sample LitLauG_LLR_2012_FD_71393 | JGI IMG/M metagenome (GOLD analysis project Ga0075030, IMG submission 71393) | Freshwater sediment microbial communities from Pennsylvania, USA - Little Laurel Run_MetaG_LLR_2012 | ecosystem: Environmental > Aquatic > Freshwater > Creek > Sediment | place: USA... | reverse complement strand
GATCGATGGTGTTCCCGCCTGCCGCATGATTTTCTCAAGTTCCCGGCGCAGGATGGTCAGCACGGCTTCGACTCCAGATTGTCCGAATGCGGCCAGTCCCCAGGCTTGGGGACGGCCAAATCCGACCGCAGTCGCTCCCAGGGCCAGCGCTTTGAAAATGTCGGTTCCGCGCCGGATGCCGCCATCCACCAGAACTGGAATTTTTCCCTTAACCGCCGCAACGACCTCCGGCAGGCACTCAATGGTTGGCCGCAGCGTGTCCTCCCCGCGTCCGCCGTGGTTCGACACCACGATCCCGTCCGCTCCTTGTTCGAGCGCGATCTCCGCGTCCTCCCGGGTCACGATGCCCTTCAGCACCAACTTCATCCTGGTTGCGTCTTTCAACCGCTTGACGTAGTCCCAGGTAAAACTCGGATCGTACAACGCTCTGATCTTTGATATGTCCAGTCCATCAAACGCCGGTTTGCCGCGAACGTATCCGGCAAAGCCCTTTTCATGGCAGGCCGAACAGTCGCGATCGTCGAATCTGCGCCCGCGCGTTTGAGTCTCATTGTTGGCGTTGTCCATGTGGTCCACCGTAAACACCAGCACCGGACTACCGGCTGCCTCCGCCCGCTTGATCATGGCGCGGGTCACCGCCCAGTCGTTGGTGGGATACAGTTGCTGCCACACCGGGGCTCCGCGCGCCTTGGTTACGTCTTCAATGGACGCACCGGCGACGGTCGAGAGCATCTGCAGATGGTGTTTGTTCGCGGCCGCCCGTGCCACCGCCACTTCGCCCTCGGGATCAAACACTCGCATGGAACTGACCGGACAGAGAAAGATCGGGGTTTCCCACCTCGTACCGAACAGCTCGACCGAAGAATCGAGCTTCGCCACGTCAATCAGCCGGCGGGAACGGATTTCAATATGCTGGTAGGCTTCGTGGTTCAACCGGACGGTGGCGTCGTCGTCAACCCCGGTGGCCAGATACGCAAAATGCGCCGGAGGCAGCGCCTTGCGGGCCAGTTCCTCGAATTCCATCACATTCACAGCCTGGTCGGCGCTCTGAATGGATTCCGCACCTGAGTCAGATTCGTCGAAGGCGCGGGCAGCCCAAGTCGAGGCCAATGCCTTCCCCAGCGAGCCTGGGATCAGGAGCGGGCTTGCCAGAGCAGGACTGAGTGCGAGATAGCGGAGGAAAGTTCTACGGCTGTCCGCTAATCTAGAAGCTGACCGTGTGACGCTCATCCCGCGTTTCCCTCTTGACCAGCAAAAAATGGGCGCAAGTATATCACGCGGTCAGTCGATATAACGTAGACCGAGAATAGCCACAACATTTATGAGGCGGGGCATAGGACGTCCCAACTCCGCCGTTTTCTGGCGGGCTTAGAGCGAAAAGGGGTGTCCTCGCAGGTCGGTCATCGTGTCACAACCACTGCCAACTGATGAGGAGGAATGGATAGGTGGACAGGCAGTTGGGCGTCGCGGTCTGGGTTGAAAGGGCTGGCGATGATGACGCCCGTGCGCGCGGCCTCGAAGTTGACTTCGGCCGATTCCGGGGCATCTCCGAAATTTACCACCACGCAGGCCTGGCCGGAATCATTGGCGTGGCTCGAGCGGAAAACGGAATAGCGAATATCGGGATCTCCTTCGAGGCTGACGCCCATTGTGTCGTTGAACCGACCATAGAAAAGAAGATCCGAGTACTGCTTGCGAATTCGAATGAGCTCGCTCACATAGCGAGCCAGGGGGCGGGTGAGAATCTCATCCACGGAATCGTTGTAGTGGCGAGGGGCCAGAGCCCAGACCATGCCATACCTCATGCCATTGCTCATGGGGTTGAAGTCGCCCGGGCTTTCGCCAAAGATTGTGCTCGTCCACTCCGGGAAGGTGTAGCGAAGTGCCGGGTCCATATCGACGTCTCCCATTCGTGTATAAGAGACGTCCACGTAGGGCAGCGCGCGATCAAAGGTGATTTCTGAGGCCAGCCCGAATTCCGGATCGACAGCACGGGCACGAAGAAGCAACTCGGCGAATGTATCGAGCACTCCTTGCGGCAGGGACTTATCAGGAGAGACAGGGAGTTGGGGATTGAAGTCGAGGGGCCACATGATGCCTGCCTTGTCCAGCTGGAGACCCTCGGCACCATCGCGCAGCAGCTGCAGATACTGGTCCAGCAGGAGATTGCGGAACGCCGGGTGGGCGGGGCTCATCACCGCCATGTTCGACCTCGCCAGTCCCAGACGAGCACCAATCGTTCCTTCTCCCCAGCCCCAGAGCTGCCAGTCCGGCGCCCAACGACCGGCGACGGCATACTTTTCAAGCGTTTTATGGAAAAGAGGCGTCGCCGTGTCCGCAACCTGAATGTTGGCAAAGACCAGCGGATGAACCCCTAGGCTCCGCAGGTCAGTCAATGCCTTACGGAACTCCGTCGGAGTTCCCAATCGCGGATCGGGCTGGTACTGCGGATATCCCCGATCAATTCCGCCAACGTTCCAGCCATCAATCTCAAACGTCGTGATCCCGTATTTCTTTGCATCGGCTGCAAGCGCTGGCAACTCGGCAAAGCGATGAACGACGGCATCCTCCGGGTTCGACAGAATGATGGACTGCCAGGCATTCTCTTGACGCAGCCAAGTCCGCGGGCGAATGATTTTGAAGTGCTGGTCGTACCATCCGCGGTAGATTGAGCTGGCGGTGTGCCAATCTCGGGTGTGCACCTGCAAAGCCAAGGGCCCTGCTCGAAACGTGCCCTTGCCGGCAAACGGAAAATTCACCCAACCCGTGGTCACACCCAGGGGTTCTCCCGGCGGCAACTCCGAGGACGATGGCCAGTCGTCTTTCAGGCTGGCGCTCTTGGTGAACGGGCGCAACTCAAAATACAGCGCTGATAGACGTATCTCGGGATCCTGGTTCGCATAGTAATATCCGACCCCAGCCTTGGGGTTGAACACGTCCATCCACCCCATGCTCATGTTTCCGGGGTACAGGAATCCGTTGGCCTCGTAACGTATGCCCAAGTTCCCGCCGCCGTAACCACCTCCTTGAAACTGGCGGAACAAACGGGGAGCCAGATTCGTGTTCTCACCCGGAACGAGAGACTCGGTTTCGAGGCGGTTGTCGATTCCTTGTTGCCCGCCCACGATCCCGTACATCACCTCCGCCACTCTCCGATCCGTGGAATTTTCCACCTCGATCGAAAATATTATCTGCTGATGGACTGCGCGAATCTGATAACGCACTTTGACGGGAATGCTCTCCCGTTCGTTCCGAAGCGAATCGTAGAAGCAGACGACCCCGTCCGGGATCGCTTCGATCCGGCTCACGTGCTGATCCCGACTATTGAAATAGTCAGCCTCATAACCAATCGCTGGTACGAGCAAGCGGAAATTTTCTCCCAGCCGCGGCTCGCCGATCACTTCCAGATTCGGGGATTTCCAGCGCAGGCCGACCAGGTCTCCTGTGCCCTCGGTCAGGCGCAGCGTCGCTATTGGCGTCTCGATGGTACGGACTTGCGCTGCGGCCGCGACGGTGAGACTGAAAACGGTCGCGAGAGTGATGCCCCGCACGAAAAGTCTTATGGTTTGAACTTTGTCATTTTTCATCAAATGAGACTTCCTCGATGTCAGGAATAGAACAGCGATAATACGCCGATCGGTCTCGTTGAAAGAACCCTCAGCCGAGCTCTTAGAGGGCTTGCATGTCGGGTCGGGGTCGGCCGGCTTATCCCGGCTCTGCTATAGTTCCGGCTCTTTCTGAATACCTCAGGCAGGAGATGGCAACTCATGATTCAGTTCACGAAAGAAACCTGCGGCGACCTGGAAGCCGCACTCCGCCGGGAGTGGCTTGAAACCAATGGACTCGGCGGCTTTGCTTCGTCGACCATCATTGGGCTGAACACCCGCCGCTACCACGGATTGCTGGTGGCCGCCACGAAGCCGCCGCTCGGCCGAGTGGTCATGCTTTCCAAGTTGGAAGAGACACTCTTCATCGAGAGCCAGCCCTTCGATCTTTGCGCAAATCGCTATCCTGGCGTGGTCCACCCGCAAGGATTTCGATACCTGAAACAGTTCCGCCTCGACCCGTTTCCCATCTTCACCTACGAAATCGAGGGGATTGAGATCGAGAAAAGCGTGTTCATGATCCGCAGCGAAAACAGCGCGGTCGTGCAATACGAACTGACGAAGAACCATCAGCCGGAGCGGATCAGGAATCTGCACCTTGAACTTAGACCGCTGATCGCATTCCGCGACTATCACAGCACTACTCACGAGAATGGAGCCATCAATCCGGAGGTGAAACAGCGCCCGGGACTGGCGGTGGTCGCTCCTTACCCGGGACTGCCTTCACTCCATGTGGCTCACAACGCGGTCGAACTGCGCGAAACCGGTGACTGGTACCGGAACTTTGAGTATGACCGGGAGCGTGACCGCGGTCTGGATTTTTCCGAAGATCTTTTCAATCCGTATGTGCTGCTTTTCGACTTGCGCCCACGGCCGCAAGCCTCCGTCATTGCCTCCACGGAACAGCACGATGTCGGCCAGGTGGCTGATTGTCGCCAGGCAGAAATCACGCGTCGACGGAACGTGGCGGTATTGTCGACGGTCGAAGATGCCTTCGTCCAAGATCTAGCCAGTGCCGCCGACCGGTACATCGTTTCTCGCGGCGATCAGAGAACGGTCATCGCCGGCTATCACTGGTTCAGCGACTGGGGCCGCGACACCATGATTACTCTGCCCGGACTTACCTTGCTGACGGGCAAGCATGAAATCGCACGGAGTCTTTTGCGGACTTTCGCCAAGCATGTCGATCAGGGAATGCTGCCGAACCGTTTTCCCGACGCAGGTGAAATGCCGGAATACAACACCGTGGACGCGACCCTCTGGTTCTTCGAAGCGGCTCGTGCTTATCTTGCCTACACCGGTGATCTGGAGTTCGTGCGCAACGAACTCTATCCCGTGTTTGCCGACATCATCTCCTGGCATGTGCGCGGCACACGATACGGAGTCAAAGTGGATTCCAGCGGGTTACTCTCCTCGGGCGCACCTGGGGTTCAGCTTACCTGGATGGACGCGAAGGTCGGCGATTGGGTCGTGACCCCGCGCCGCGGCAAGCCCGTTGAAATCCAGGCGCTCTGGTACAACGCGCTCTGCATCATGGAAAACCTGGCGCGCGAAGTCGCCGACGAACCGGCTCAGACGCAACACCACGGCATGGCGACGGTTGCGAGCCAGAGTTTCAACCGGCTCTTTTGGAACGAGAATGCGGGCTGCTTGTACGATGTCACAGACGGCGCGTCGCCGGACCCGTCGATCCGCCCGAACCAGATCTTCGCCGTCAGCCTGACCCACAGCATGTTGTCACCCGAACGCGCCCAGAGCGTGGTGGAGACAGTGCGAGCGCAATTGCTCACCCCTTATGGTCTGCGCAGTCTGGCGCCAAGCGATCCCCAGTACCGCGGGCGCTATACCGGCGGGCCCGTCGAGCGCGACGGTGCTTATCATCAGGGCACGGTATGGCCGTGGTTAATGGGTCCCTTCATCACCGCGTACGTCAAGGTGAACGGTGGGAGCGGCGTCGCCCGTCGCCAGGCGAGTGAGTGGTTGGTGCCGTTGAGACAGCATCTTACTGACGCCGGACTCGGCCACATCGCGGAGATCTTCGATGGCGACGCCCCTCAGATACCTCGCGGCTGTATCGCCCAAGCCTGGAGCACGGCGGAAATCCTGCGATCGTACGTCGAGGATGTGAAAGGTATTTCGCCGGGAGGCGCCCGCGCCCGCCCCGGCATTCAAAACGGCCCGCCATCAGCGAGTCTTTAGCAGCTCCCTTTGCCGCGAATCAGCGCACCCTCACGCTAACGAGTTCGGTTTCGACCGGGACCCCGCGAGCCACCTTTACGCGGACCAGCGCCTCGAAGGATTTAGTCGGGCCCGCGCCCGAGGCGGGGATCTCACGAAGCAGTTTTTCTACCGACTCCTGGCGGCAAACAAACTCCACCGCACCTTGTGTCCCGAACGTGGTCGTTCCTGCCAGAATCATCACGTATCGGCCGGACTCCATTCCCGGCACCAGTCCGACGACCGAATAATCTTCGGTCAGGGGGACGGTGGATGGACTGGCCAGGTAGCGGCTGGCCTCTCCCGGCTTGGGATGTTGGTTGACGATCGAGAGATCGCCCCGGCGCGCACCCGACGCCACCCTTTGAAAAACAAACTCCTCGGTCCCAGGAATGTCGAGCAACGAAAGGTTCTCTGACGGAGAGCCGACGAAAATCAAGTTGTTGTTCTTCACGTCATCGAGCGTGAACAGACTGCCGCGCTTCACCAGTATCTTTCGTCCCAGGGTGCCGAAGGCATCATCGAGGGCGTGGATGGCCAATACCTCTCCCACACCGGTGTAATGGTCGTAGACCGCGGTGTTCGCATCCTGATGCGAATTGTAATAACGCATGCCGGTCTCGGGACGTCCGACGAAAGCGGCATTGCTGAAAATCACCCAAGGCGCTTCGACCGGGGAAGTAAAGGGTCTCCAAAAGGCTGCGAGCGGCGCAGGAGCGTGGGATGGAGCCTTAGGTGCCGCCGCCACCGTTTCGGGAGGTTTGCGGTTCCACAGCAGGCTGCCCAACACGAGCAGCGCGGTCACCAAGCCAACTGAGAGCAGGATGACCGCAATCCCCATGCGCGAAGCAGTTTCGCCGGCTACGCCGCGAGGCTGCGGTTGCGTGGAGTAGGGCGGCTGGACGGAAGGTACAACCTGCGGCAGTGGCGGCGTCTCGACCGGCTTCGCCTCAAAGACAAGGTGATAACTTCCCTTGGGAATCTTGACCAGGATGGGGTCGGCCGCTCCCTCCCCGGCGTAGTACTCCGCCAACTTGACCCGAAGACGGCTGGCTTGCACGCGGACCGTCGAATCTGACTGAGGATCAAAGTTCTCGGGCCGCCCGTACACCTCGGTGGCAATCTGGTATTCCTTCAGCGGCGCGTCGGGGTGATCCAGGGATTGTTTGGCGAGGTACTGCAGCAACCGGCCGAGCGACTCGCAGCCCCGCAAGCTATGGCTTTTAATAATGTTATCTATTTGCTGGAAGAAGCGTTCGGGACGGGCGGCAAGAGGGTGAGTCAACATCAGAAATACACCGATGTAACAGAGCTCATTTTCTATTGCAAATGCAGCATTTTACTACTGTAACTGTTCAAAAACCTAGTGAAACCTCGGTTCGCATTCGTTTGTACCGCAACTTGCAGTTGCCCACCCGGTGTGTCTCGAGACCAGGACGTCTCCCGCGTTCCCTAAGTGGAGGAATCACTTGAAGACTCAATTCTTGGTAGCCCTTTTTCTTGTGCTGTGCCTGGCCGGCTCAGCGCTGGCTCAGACCGATACAGCCCGCATCTTTGGAACCATCACAGATCCAACCGGCGCCGTCATCCCGAACGCCACCGTTACCGTGACCGACAAAGCAACCGGACGAACCCAGACCCTGAAAACGGGTGGGTCGGGCGACTACGTTGTCAACGCCCTGCCCGTGGGTAAATACCATGTTGAGGTCAAGCTGGACGGATTCAAGACGGCAACCGCCGACGTCGGCCTCGAAGTCTCGCAAGTCCTCGAGATCAGCCTGAAACTGGAAACTGGCTCGGCTTCGACGACCGTGGACGTGACCGGCGACGTCCCGCTAGTCGACACCGCCACTTCCAGCGCGGGCGAAGTGATCCAGGGAACGCAGGTGACCGAGCTTCCTCTGAACGGTCGCAACTTCACCACGCTGGCGCTGTTGACTCCTGGGGTCAGCCGTGGCCAATATTCGAACAACGCCAGTGCGCCCAACAACAACGCCGAAACCTGGCGCAATGCAGAATCCGGCGGCGCCGCCCTGGCAGTGAATGGTCTGCGGCCGCAGTCCAACAACTTCATTATTGATGGAATCGACAATAACGATTCCATGGTCAACACACTGGTTATCTTCCCGGCCATCGAAGACATTGCCGAATTCAAGACCACGACCAGCGTTCCTCCCGCGGAGTTTGGCCGCTCAGGCGGCGGCGTTGTGCAGGTAGCGACCAAGTCGGGGACCAACAGCATCCACGGTGCAGCGTATTGGTTTAACCGTTCCAAGACAGCGGCCGCGGATGTTTTCAGCATCCCCACAACTCCCGAGCTCAGCCGCAACCAGTTTGGCGCTTCGCTCGGTGGGCCCATCTGGAAGAACAAGATCTTTGGCTTCGTGGATTATCAGGGTTGGCGACAGAATGTTCCGGCAGGCGTTCAGAACGTGCGTGTGCCCACGGCGCTAATGCGTCAGGGGAATTTCACCGAGGTGCTGAGCCCCGGCGGAACCGGGTCGGCGACCTCCTTGCCCTATTCCGGGCTGCCTGGCTGCTCCGCCGCGATGACCGCCCAGCCCAACGCCTTCCTCACCACTGCCAAGGGTAATTACGGATACGTCTTCAACCCTCAGACTTGTCTGCCCTTCGGTTGGGATACCACGGCTGACGCCCCGGGCGCGAATATCAACATCATTCCAACCGCCAACCAGGTCACCGCCGGCATGAACTATCTGAATGCGTTTCCGGTGGCCAACGTCCCCGGGGCCAACCCGGCGACCAACGACACAAACTTCCGGCGGGCGCAGCAGAACATAACGAATATGGATGATTACGACGCCCGGCTGGACGTCGTGGCCTCGTCCAGAGACACCATCTTCGCCCGTTATAGCCTCGGTGATGATTTCCTGAACAACGTGCCCTTCCTGCAGGACTCCGGTCACTTTCTGCCCTCCGGAAACGGCACCAACCCGTCCCGGCCGCGTCAGGTCGCGGTGGGCTACACGCGCGTTATCAGCAACAAGGTGATCAATGAATTTCACTACGGCTACATCCGGGACATTCTGGGCTACCAGCAGCCTGACAGCAGCGTAGCGCTGGCGGCCGGTTTGGGCACCAGAACGCCAATACCTCTCCGTTGCTCGGCGGTATGCCGATCATCGGCGGCTGGTTCGGAAACCTCAGCTACGTGGGCGACGGCGGCCCGTATCTGATTGTCGAACCCACCCAGCAGTTCTCCGATTCGGTCAGCTGGATCAAAGGCAAGCACACCTTCAAGTTCGGCGCCAACATCATTCATCGCGACGTGAATTGGGACCAGGGAAACAACGCCAAGGGCTACTTCTGGATCGACGACGGAAACTTTGGCGCGTATCCTGCCCCAACTTCGGGCCACGGGACCTTTACCGGCTATGAGACCTCTGAGGTCGCTGCCGGGTTCATGGGTGCGTATTCGGTTGGCGGATTTTCGGGGTATTACGAGACGCGAAGCTGGGAGAACGGCTTCTTTGCGCAAGACGACTTCCGCGTCAGCCACAAGCTGACTCTAAACCTTGGCCTGCGTTACGACCTCTTCACCTGGCCGAAAGAAGCCTCCAACCACCAGTCCAACTTTGATCCGGCTACCGGAGAATTAATTGAGGCTGGATCGGCCTCCGGTTACAACGCGGCGCTCATCGATACGCCGACCCACAATTTCGGTCCGCGGATCGGGTTCGCGTACGATCTCTCTGGCAATGGCAAGACCGTCATCCGCGGCGGATACGGGCTGTTCTACTACCTCGATCGCGGGGGCGTCGCCAACGAACTCTCCGAGAACCCCGACTTCAACGGAACCCAGACCCTATACGCCTGCCCGACGGCGACCACCTGTGCCACCGGCAATCGCTTCACTTTTGCCGGCGCCGGTCTGCCGGGAAGCACCGATCCGACTCAGGCGACCGGGGCGCTACCGCCCAAAGTCGGCATCAACCCGAAGGCCGTGACCAACGCCGATAATGTCATCTACTATCCGAAAAACAGTCCAAACTCCCACATCCAGGAATGGAATATTCAGGTTGAGCGAGCCTTGGACAGCAAGACGTCGGTCGACTTCGGGTATGTCGGGACGAAGATGGGAAATCTCGCGACTCCCTTCAACGCCAATTCGAACGTTCTCGGTACTGGCATTGGTAGCCAACCCCCAGCTCAGCAGTGGTTCCCGATTAGCGGTCCCATCAATCCGGCGGGCGTGGGTGCCATCAACGCGTACGAAATGATCGGCAGCGGGACCTACAACGGCCTGCAAACGAAGCTGAATCGCAGGATGGCCAACGGGCTTACGGCAACGGTTGCCTATACCTTCTCCCACACCCGGGATAACTCCGCTGACGCGCTCAGCAGCGCTCCCGGTGGCGTGGTCGTGGGCAGCAACGGCACTCCATTGCTGCGCTATCAGAGTGGTAATTCGGACAATGATCAGCGCCATATGTTCGCTGCCAGCAGCCTGTATGAGCTGCCCTTCGGACGCGGCAAGACGTTCGGTCACGATATGCCGAAGGCGGCCGATTACCTGATTGGCGGCTGGAAGTGGAACAACATCATTGTGCTGGCGACGGGTACGCCTATGGATATTCAGGGCGCCCCGAACAGCCCGAATGGCCGCCCGGATTACCATGGCGGATGCAAGACCGGGGCTTCGGACTTCGTCTGGATCAGCTGCCCGGCCGGCGCCTTCACCGCTCCTGCCGGGTTGGTCGGCAATCTGCCCCGCAACTATTTCCCGGGACCGGGAACCCACACCTGGGACACCTCGCTCGTCAAGAGCTTCAATATCATGGAGCGAGTGACGACGGAGTTCCGTGCCCAGGTATACAACCTGACGAACACGCCCCAGTTCCAGATCCCAGACTCCAAGTACACAGACGGCAACTTCGGGCAGCTCCAGTCGCCTCGACTCTCGCCCACGAATCGGGAGCTCGAACTCGCGCTGCGCATAACCTTCTAACCTGTGACTCAAGGAGACGCTTGAGAACTCTCAAGCGTCTCCGGTGAGCCGGGCAGTAGAAAATGCTCTCGGTTCCCTGTGCGGAAGTTTTGTGCTCCACGTCGCCCGGTCGTTCTGCTGCCTCCGGGTTGTCGGGAATTGCCATGAAAAACAAGCGCACCCTCGCACTGCCGCTGATCGTATTCTGCCTGCTCAATCTGGCGGTATGGCCGCAGTCCAATGCCGGGGCAGCGCAAGGTCCGTTGGTTCGCAGGATTGAACCACCTAACTGGTGGGTAAACTACACGCCGGAACTGACATTGCTGCTCAGCGGCGAGAATCTTGGCGGTGCCCGCGTCGACAGCCCGACGAAGGGTCTGACGTCGCTCGGCACAGAAGCATCTGCCAACGGACATTATCTCTTCGTACATCTGCAGCTCAGTTCCGATCTGGCTGCGGGGACAGTTCCCCTGCGACTGGTTACTTCGGCGGGATCGACCACCGTCCCCTTGCCGCTGCTGGCTCGCGCCGAGTCGCGGGGCCGCTTTGAGGGTATTTCTCGCGACGACGTGATCTACCTGATCATGCCCGACCGCTTCGCCGATGGCGATCCGTCAAATGACCAGCCGGCCGGCTCGAAGGGAGTCGCCATTTATGACCGCAGCAACCCCATGGGCTATCACGGGGGTGATCTGCGCGGTATTCGAGAACATCTGGGATACCTGCACGATCTGGGAGTCACGACTCTGTGGCTCACTCCAGTGTGGAAGAATACCGACTCCGACTACCACGGCTACCACGTCGTCGACGTTTACAGACTCGATGATCATATGGGCTCGATGGCGGAATATCAGGCACTGGTTGTTCAGGCTCACCGCCTGGGCATGAAGGTGCTGATCGATTACGTGGTGAATCACACGGGACCTCACCATCCCTGGGCGAACGATCCACCGACTCCCACCTGGTTTCACGGGACGCCGGCGCATCATCTGGAACCTGCCTACACGTTCAACGGGCTCGTCGATCCGCATGCCTCACCGCGCGAATATCTCAACACGCTCGACGGCTGGTTCGCGGGAAAATTGCCGGATCTGAATCCCGACGATCCCGCGCTGGCCCTGTACCTGGCGCAGAATGCGATGTGGTGGACGGAGAGTGCGCAGCTGGATGGGTTCCGTCTGGACACATTCCCTTACTCCACGCGCCGCTTCTGGAGTGGATGGCACGAGCGACTGCGCCAGGTGTATCCCCAGATCAACAGCATTGGCGAAGTGTCCGATGGCGATTCGACCGTCACAGCATTTTTCGAAGGCGGCCGAAAGCAGTTCGATGGCGTCGACACGGGCTTGGCGACGGTGTTCGATTTCCCCCTGTGCTTTGCCTTGCGCGACGTGGTCATCAAGGGTGCGCCGATGGAGAACATCGTCACCGTGCTTCGCCACGACGAACTCTATCCCCATCCTGAAACCCTGGTCACCTTCATCGGAAATCATGACCAACGTCGCTTTCTGAGTGAAAAGGGCAGCGACCCGGCCAGGCTCAAGGCGGCGACGTCACTGCTGCTGACCTTACGCGGGATTCCGCAAATTTATTCCGGTGACGAAATCGCGATGCCGGGTGGCGACGACCCGGACAACCGGCGCGATTTTCCGGGAGGTTTTCCCGGTGATCCGCGCAACGCCTTCACCGCCAGCGGCCGCAGCGCCGAACAACAGGACGTATTTGCTCATGTGCAGTCATTGCTCGCGCTGCGCCAGAGCCACCCCGCGCTGCGAACGGGCAGGCAGTGGCACATCGGATGGGACGACGGGTACTATGCTTTCCTGCGTGAGTTGCCAGAAGAGAAGCTGCTGGTGGTCTACAACAACGCCCCTCAGACTCGCGAACTCAACATCTCCGTCGCAAACACGCCGCTGGAAAATGCGGTGCAGTTGCAGCCGGTATTTGGGAACAGCACTGCGGAACTTGTAGGCGGAAAAGTGCAGGTCTCATTGCCAGCCAAGGCGCTCGCCGTGTTCATGGTGCGTTAGCGGAAAGCATCTGTGGCAGCAGGCGCACAGATTCAGTTCACCTTCTCCCAGGTGTTTCCGGACGGCGGCTTCCTGCTGGAGTAAATTCCCACTCATGCACCGTCCCGACTGGTGGCGCGGGGAACATTTCGGCCAACTGGCAGGATCGTGACCGGTCAACCCAGGATCGAAGATCCCTGACGCATATGCTTGCAAAAGGGGGTTGGGTCATTGGAGCATGCTTCATGAAGTGCCTGCGAGATCGGAGGAGGAGGCTCATCGGGGAGCGAAGCCCAGCCTGCGGTACGTCCGTGCGCAGCCAATCAGCCAACAGGGCTCTGACTCGTCTGGGTGCAGCTGTGCTTTGGGCGCTATTAGCCCTCGGAGGAGTTGCTGTTCCGGCGCAGAACAGGGGCCGTTCCGCTGAATCCGTCTTGATGCGAGACCTTCAACAGGCACTCAGCCTCAACGAGCACGGCGACCGCCAAGGGGCGATGAATTCCGTGCTCCGATTGCTGAATCAACATCCGGATTTTGAGCCCGCCATCAAGCTAAAGGGCATGTTGCTGGAGGAAACAGGCCGCACCGCCGAGGCCGCGGCGACCTATGAACAAGCTTTGAAGTTGGCGCCAAATGATGCGGATGTCCTGTTGAAGACGGGTTTCTACAAGCTGACCGCGGGGCAAAAGGAAGAAGCCATCAAGCTGCTGGAGCGCTGCCTCCGGATTCTTCCTGGTGACGGAGACGCGCATTACTATCTTGCCCAGGCCTATCACTTGAATGGGCAGGACGACCGGGCGTTGCGCGCCATCCGGCTGAGTTTGAAAGCCGAGCCTGACAACCCCCCGGTGTGGCAGAAGTACGGAGAACTGCTCTGCGTCACGGGAGACTGCGATGCCGGACTGAAGTGGCTGCTCAAGGCCCAGCACGCTGATCCCAAGCTGCCGCAAATCGACTATGACATTGCCTTGACGGATTCGAAATTGATGGATCTTGCCGGGGCCGCGCAGTATGGAACGCGAGCGCTGGAATCCCAGCCCAACGACGTGCCCGCCTTGCAACTGCTGGCCAGCGTGGACGTGAAGCTTGCCCAATGGCCCGAGGCCAAACAGGCATTTGAACGTATCCTTGCGTCCAGGGCCGACGATATCGACGCCTTGTTCGGGCTCGGCCAATGCGAACTGGAGTTGAAGAACTACCCAGCCGCCGTGGATAAATTGCAGGCGGTGCTGCGATTGTCGCCGACGCGGCTACTGGCGCACTACTATCTGTCACGGGGATATGCCGGGATGGGCAGGACGGCGGACGCCGAGCACGAGGCTGCCCTGCACCAGTTAATGATGGAACAGATGACCTTCGTTCGTTCGGTGGAGAGAGAGGGCAGCGAAAGCCCCATCCAGGCGCAGGCCTACCAGTGGCTGGCCGAGCGTCACGAAGACGATGCCTTGCAGCTGTACCAGAAACATTTCAAGGGAACCTCCGCCACTTTGGCGGACGCGTATGTGTTCATCGGGAAACTCTATCTCACGATGGGAGAAAGAGAAGATGGACTGCGCTGTCTTCATCATGCGCTGGCGCTCCAGCCCACGGTTCGAGGCGCGCACACTTACGAGGGAATACTGGCGCTGAAAGTGGGCGACCTGAGCGGTGCTGAGAAAGAATTTAAGGCGGAATTGGCCAACGACCCGAACGATCAGACGGCGATTGCGGAGATGGGCGAAGTTCGCTACCACCAGCAGCGGTGGTCCGAGGCCGCCGAGCAACTCGCGAAGTCCCGAACCATGACTCCGGAGTTGCTCTACATGCTCTGCAATGCTTACTTCCACATGGGCAAGGTCTCGGATGCCGACTTGACAGCCGAAACCGTGGCGGCCTACGGAAGAAACAAGCCCGAAGTCATGAAAGCACTCAACGACCTTCTCCTTCGCAATCGACAAACGGATCTGGCGCAGCGTCTAACTGGCAACCTCGCGCCACAATAAGATCGTATGCGGCTCACTGCGACGCGCTCTCCGTCACGCTGAGGATTTGATCCACCTTGACGTTTTTCAGCACCTGCTTAATACCGCTCGGCCAGGTGAGTTCGATGGTGTCGACGACGCCGGCCGAGCCCACACCGAAATGCACGCGCTTGTCGCTCGAAGAGTTGTAGCCCACCGCGGTTGTCGCCTGGTTGTACTGGCTACCCTGCGAAGTCGTGATCCTGATCTTTGTTCCCAGACCGTCGCGGTTGGATTTGACACCGATCAGTTTCAGAATAATCCAGTGGGTTCGAGGGTTGGATCGGTTCATCCAGATCTCGGGAGGGCCGTTCAGAACGCTGATGACGGCATCGATCTTACCGTCGTTATTGAGATCACCGAAGGCCGCGCCGCGATGAGGTGCGGCGACCTGGAAGGATGCCCCCGCTTTTGCGCTGACATCCTCCAGGCTCAGTCCACCTTTGTTGCGAAACACTCGATTGGGAAGCGGAAAGGGCCGGTGCGCAATTTCCATGGCGTTGTCCAGAATGTCGGCGTTGGCGGTGAAGAGGTCCTTGTTCCCGTCGTTGTCGAAATCAAAAACGCCTACTCCCCAGGCGGTCGAGCGACTGGTCAGGGCACTCAGTCCCGCTGTGGCGGTGACATCCTGAAATTGGCCGTCGCCTAGATTCTTGTAGAGAGGGAAGCCTTCCCCGAACATCGCGGTTTCAAAAATATCTGGCTTCCCGTCATTGTCGATATCCCGGAAATCTGTGCCCATGCCGGCGACGGCTTTGCCGAATGCGTTGTACGCAACCCCGGCGAGCAACGCCACGTTGGTGAAAGTTCCATCTCCGTTGTTGTGAAGAAGATAGTTTTCGAAAGTATCGTTGGCGACGAAGATGTCGGTAAACCCGTCGTTGTCAAAGTCGGCGAATGCCAGACCCATCCCTTTGCCAACATACTTGGAAATGTGCGACTGTTCGGAGACGTCGGTAAAAGTGCCGTCGCCATTGTTGCGATAGAGGATGTTTGGCGTTCCCAGAAAATCGACCGGGGAGCAGTAGGCCGGAAGTCCCTGCTGCGCGCAGAGGGCCGCAGTCTTGATGCTGTAATTGAGGTAGTTTACGACGAAAAGGTCCAGCAGCCCATCGTTGTTGTAATCGAACCATCCAGCAGCAACCGACCACGTCTTGCCGTAATTTGGGACGAACCCGCCGACTCCCGCCTTTTCCGTCACGTCCGTGAAGGTTCCGTCCCCGTTGTTATGGAAGAGCTGGTTGCGATTGACGCCCGTCACGTAAAGGTCGACGAATCCATCATTGTCGTAGTCGCCAGCTGCCACTCCCATGGCATATCCGGCACCCTGCAGTCCGGCTCTCTCAGTCACATCGGTGAAGGTTCCGTCCCCGTTATTGCGGAAGAGCCGGTTTGAGTAACTGGGATCGTTCTTTTCCAGCGACGGGATGGCCGCGCCATTGGCAAAAAAGATATCCAGCAGGCCGTCGTTGTTGTAGTCGAAGACCGCGACTCCACCGACCATGGTTTCAAACGTGTACCGCTGGGGACTGACGCTGTTTCTGAGCTTGAACTTGATCTTCGATTGTTCGATGACGTTCTCGAACTGGATTGCCGACGCCCCCGGCACCAACTTACTCACGGACCCTTTGCCGCCCGCGACTCGACGGGATTGCGCCGGCTGATGGGGCGCAGGCCCTGGGCCCGGGGTGGCCTTCGGAGCCTGGGCAAAGAGGCCGGGAACGCTCCCCAGCAGGCAGAAGGACAGCAGGGAAGCGCTTTTTCTGAAATGGCGGTTCTGCGATTGGCGCTGGGGAGGCGCGGCAAGGCTTGCCACTGGGAATGTGGCAGAGGTTCGCGCGGATTCTGCGTGGTGGCGATACAAACGAAGATTGTAAATCTATCCAACCCGCGAAGGGCCCCAAAAGGTTCTCCCATCGATGGCCGTTCGCGATCTTTTTCTGTAACAGAATTCACGGAACTGCATTTATTCGTGTGGCTCCCCTGCGGGAGCCAAAGCGAGGGAGACCCATGATTTCCGCAAACGTTGAATTGACGCAGCCACTCAGCCAACAGAGGCAATTCGTCGCGCGCACCGGCAGCGAGCACTGCTTCTTGCTGGACGATAGCGCCGGAGGTACAGGGCCCAAACCGATTGAACTAGTAGCCGCCGGACTTGCCGGATGCACAGCCTTCGATGTGATCACGATTCTGCGCCAAAAATATCACCAAAAGGTGACTGGCTACGAAGTGCGCGTGGAGGCCGACCAGGCGGATCGGCCGCCACAGGTATTTACGGAGGTCCGCAGTCATCACGTGGTTCGTGGGATCGACATTGATCCGTCCGCCGTCGAGCAGGCGATTCACTTGTCAGAGGAAAAGTACTGTTCGGTTGGGGCGATGCTACAAAAAACGGCAAATTTCCACACCACGTTTGAAATCGTTGCCGAAAAAACAGGGTGGATAAACCCGTCAGAACCCGTCGTCGTGACGAACGGGTAAGAGACCCGAATGCAGAATCCCCATTCCGTCCGCTTTGGTTTTGCGGCTGCTCAACTGGTCGCGCTTCTGTTGTGTTCGAGCAGAGTCACGTTCTCGCAAGGACCGCCGGAACCGTCTAGCTTGTCGTTGCGGCAGGC
>Ga0075030_100002279_pt1 | contig 17397 bp, 18 predicted proteins | sample LitLauG_LLR_2012_FD_71393 | JGI IMG/M metagenome (GOLD analysis project Ga0075030, IMG submission 71393) | Freshwater sediment microbial communities from Pennsylvania, USA - Little Laurel Run_MetaG_LLR_2012 | ecosystem: Environmental > Aquatic > Freshwater > Creek > Sediment | place: USA... | reverse complement strand
TATTCGTCCGGACCTAAGGTAGAACTGGTAACGCCCACCGGTGCCGCGATCGTGAAAGAGTTGACCAGGCGTTTTGACTCTTTCCCCTCGATGAAGATCGAAAAGGCAGGTTACGGCGCAGGCAGCCGTGATTTCCCCAGCCATCCCAACCTGCTGCGCTTGACGATCGGCGAAGTGGAGGCAGCGCTTAGCGCTCCCGCCGATACCGTCACCGTGCTTGAGGCGAATCTTGACGATCTCAGCCCGCAGGTCCTCGCGTACGCCATGGAACGCTTGTTGGGCGAGGGCGCGCTCGATGTCTTCAGCGCTGCGGTGCAGATGAAGAAGAACCGTCTGGGCGCGCTGCTGACCGTCCTCGCGAAACCGGAAGATGCCGAGCGACTGGCGAAGGTGATTTTTGCGGAGACCACGACCCTGGGAGTCCGTCGGCGCGAGGAGCGACGTCACACTCTGGCACGGCGCTGGGAAAACGTAGAGACGCACTGGGGCCCGGTGCGCATCAAGATCGCCAGCATGAATGGCACCGTCTCGAACTACGCGCCGGAATATGAGGATTGCCGACACTTGGCCGAGGAAAATCACGTCCCATTGAAGGCGGTTCTTCAGGAAGCGCTTCAGCAGTATCTGCGGAGCAAGCAAAGTGCATGAACCACAGAGATCACGGAGGAGCAGAGAGGAGACCGGATCCTCTGTGGTCCTCTGTGTACTCTGTGGTTAGGAATTTATTGGGATGAGCAAAAAGTTCTACATCACAACCCCGATTTACTACGTGAATGCGCGTCCGCACATTGGACACGCCTACACCACGATTGCCTGTGACACCATCGCCCGGCGCCACCGCATGCTCGGCGACGACACATGGTTTCTTACCGGAACCGACGAGCATGGGCAGAAAATTGAACGCGCCGCACAGGCCGCCGGCAAGACGCCGCAACAGTTTGCCGACGAAGTATCGAACGCCTTCCGTACCAGCTGGGACCGGCTCGGACTCTCGTATGACGATTTCATTCGCACCACCTCCGGCCGCCATAAACAAGGCGTACAGGCGCTGTGGCGGAAGATTCGCGACAACGGCTACATCTACAAGGGAACCTACACCGGCCAGTACTGCGTTTTCGATGAACTGTACGTGGATGTCGTCGGGCCGGGTGCTCCCTGTCCGGACTGCGGGCGGCCGACCGAGACTGTTCACGAGGAGAACTACTACTTCAAGCTTTCCGCCTTCCACGACAAGCTGATCGAGCTTTATACAGATCAGCCGGACTTCATTCGCCCGGAAACGCGCCGGAACGAAGTGCTGTCGTTCGTGCGCTCTGGGCTGCGCGATCTTTCCATCAGTCGCTCAACGTTTTCGTGGGGGATCCCCGTACCGGACGATCCCAAGCACGTGACCTACGTCTGGTTGGACGCGCTCGCCAACTACATCACCGCGCTCGGCTTCGGCTCGAACGATACCAGCAAGTTCGAAAAGTACTGGCCCGCCGACGTGCACATGATCGGCAAAGAGATCGTGCGCTTCCATTGCGTCTACTGGCCCGCGTTTCTGATGGCTGCGGGTCTGGCGCTGCCCAAGGGGATCACCGCGCACGGCTGGCTGCTGTTTGAAGAAAACAAAATGTCGAAGTCACGCGGCAACATCGTGCGCGCTGAAACCATCGTGGATGTGCTCGGCATTGACGCGCTGCGCTACTTCCTGCTGCGCGAGATTGTCTTCGGGCAAGACGGATCGTTCAGCTTCGATGCCCTGGTGCAGCGCTACAACGCCGACCTGGCAAACGGCCTTGGGAATCTTGCCAGCCGCACATTGACCATGATCACGCGCTACTTCAAGGGCGAAGTTCCCTACCCTTCGCACACGGCGCACACAGCAGCCGATGCAGCGATCTCTGACGCTGCCAAGAACGCCATTGCCGAATACGAAGCCCTGTTCGACCAATACCAGTTCTCTCGTGCGCTCGAAACAGCCTGGGGATTGGTGGCAGCGGTGGACAAGTACATTGTCGAGAACGAACCGTGGGCGCTCGGTGAAAAGCAGGACGAAGAAAGCCGCCGGCGGCTCGCGACGGTCCTCTACACCAGCGCGGAAGCTTTGCGCATCGTGACCGCGCTCGCGCATCCGGTCATGCCGGACGCCACCGCGAAGATCTGGGCGCAGCTCGGTCTCGGAGAGATCAAGAAGTTCGATCTGTCGCAGTTGCAGTGGGGGCAACTGCATCTGGGCACGAAGCTGGGCGAGGTACAAGCCGTGTTCCCGCGCGCCGACAAATCAGCCATCGAAAGGATGCAGAAAATGGAAGAACAAACTGGAGCCGGTGCGGGGACAGTAAGCGTGGGGACGGGCGGCTCGCCCGCCCAGCCGAGCGAAGCTCGGCCCGCTGCCGCCGCCAAGCCACCCACCGCTGTTCCCGAGGGCAAGATTAGCATTGACGATTTCGCCAAGGTCGAATTGCGTGTGGCCCAGGTGAAGACGGCCGAGCGTGTCAAAGGCGCGGACAAACTGCTGCGCCTCGAAGTTGACCTGGGCACGGAAGTCCGCCAACTGGTCGCGGGCATCGCCGAAGCGTACGCGCCTGAGTCCTTGATCGGGCGCAAGGTGGTGATTGTGGCGAATCTCGCCCCTCGCAAACTGCGAGGATTGGAATCGAATGGCATGATCGTGGCCGCCTCACCGGACGGCGGGAAGCCGGTGTTGGCTAGCTTTCTGGAAGATGTGCCGGTCGGAACGAGGTTGAGGTAAAGGGGGCTCTACGCTTGACGTTCCAGAGGGCGTAGGTTGAACCGATGCGGATGGCGTGCGGCATGGCCGTCCACTGAAAATCTTAAACATAATATCCGGAGGTTTCATGAAGCGAGTGTGTGGAACGGTTCTGCTTGTCCTGATGCTCTGTTCCTTAGGGATGTCGCAGAGCCCGACGTCGCCTAAGTCGTCTTCCAGCGCTGAAGGAGATCTGAAGCGAATCGTCGTGGAACGGAAAGCCGCAGCCGCACGTGGCGATGTTGCGGCCTGGGGCAAGCATGTAGCCGAGGACTCCGTGTGGACGAGCGACACGCCGCAGGCTGTCACCAAGGAAGATGTGGAAAAGGAGGTCGCTGGCCTCAAAGGATCCAAGACCACCCTGGACGTAGAAGACTTGAAAGTGCTTTTGGCGGGAGACACGGCGGTGGCAACGTACCGGGAACTGCTTCGGACCGACCGCAGCGGAAGGACCATCTTGGAGACATACATCAAAGATGGCCACCTATGTTCGCCGTCATGGTGAGTGGCAGTTGATTGGGGAAGCCGAGACCCTGCTCCCAGCGGACCCGGTGGCGGTACACGTCGATCCACGCGTCTTTGACTCCTACGCCGGGCAGTACGAGTTTCTGCCGAATGCCATCCTTACCGTTTCGCGGGACGGCGATAAGCTGATGGCCCAGTCCACGGGTGAAGAGAAAGGAGAGCTACTTCCGGAAAACGAAACCACATTTTTCGAGAAGGGGGAGAACTGGAGATGGATCTTCGTGAAGGATGGCAGCGGACATGTAACCCGCATGATTTTCCATCACCACGGAAACGACATCGACATGCCGAGAATCAAGTAACTCGTCCGGGATGCCCCCGCTGATGTTCATCGACTCTCACGCCCATCTTGAAGGCAAGCGTTACGACACTGATCGCGAGCAGGTGCTGGCTCGCGCCAAACAGAGCGGCATTGTTGCCTACCTCGCCATCGGCAACGGCGATGGCCCTGACACAGCCGACTGCGGCATCCAACTAGCCGAGAGATACAACGGGAAGCCCGAGTATCCGGAGATCTGGGCGAGCGTCGGAATTCACCCCCACGAAGCGAGTCTTGCAAACGACAATGCGTACGCCCGACTGGAACAGTGGGCCCGCCATTCCCGAGTGATCGCCTGGGGTGAAATCGGTCTGGATTATTTTTACGATCACTCGCCGCGCGAGGTACAGAAAGCCGTCTTCCGTCACCAGATAGAACTGGCAAAAGCGGCCAAGCTGCCGATCATCATTCACTGCCGCCCTTCCGACCGCAGCGAAAACGCATGGGACGACTGCTTGTCATTGATCGGTGAGCACTGGATTTCCAGCGGACTGGGCGGCATTCTGCACTGCTTCACTGGAACTGTGGAGCATGCCCGGCGCGGTCTGGACCTGGGCTTCATGATTTCCTTCGCCGGCAACATTACGTTTCCCAAGGCGCAGAACATCCGCGATGCGGCACAGGTGGTGCCGCTCGACCGTATGCTGATCGAGACCGACTCTCCTTATCTGGCGCCGATTCCCCATCGCGGGCAACGCAACGAGCCTGCCTTCGTGAAAGAAGTTGCCGTACAGATTGCAGCCTTGCGCGGCAGCACAGCGGAGGAAATCGGGTGTCAGACCGCGGCCAACTTTTGTAAATTCTTTGCCCTGGGCGAAATAACCTCCTGACTACGGTTCGTGTGCTCAGAGAACGATTCTTCTGGTACCCTCAAGAGTCAAGTGGGGTCGGTGTTTGCTCGTAGCTCGGGGCTCGAAGCTCGCAGCCAAATGGGTAGCACGATAATCTAAGAGAGTAAGCGCTCGCACATGCCCGACAACACATTCGATATCGTCAGCAAAATCGACCTGCAGGAGGTTTCGAACGCGATCCAGCAGGCCATGAAGGAGATCACCACGAGATTCGATTTAAAGGACTCCAAGTCGCAGATCGTGCTGGAAGGCAAGGATGCGATCGTGCTGCACTCGGCCGATGAGTACAAGATGAAGGCGGTGAACGACGTTCTCCAGCAGAAACTGGTGAAGCGCAGCGTGCCGCTCAAAGGCCTGACCTACGGCGCGCTCGAACCCGCGGCGGGAAGCACTGTGAAACAGAAGATCACCATGCAGCAGGGTATCCCGATCGAAAAAGCGCGCGAGATTGTGAAGCTGATCAAAGAATCCAAGAAGAAAGTGCAGGCTTCGATCCAGGGCGACGTGGTGCGGGTGAGCGGCAAAGACCGTGACATCCTGCAGGAGATCATCACGCTCTTGCGGCAGAAGGATTTTGGCATCGACATGCAGTTTACGAATTACCGGACGAACTAGGCGTCTCGGTGAGAATTAGAGAATTGAGTACAACCACGGCCATCAACGGGAAAGAGATCTTCGATCTGCTGCGCGATGACATCGTCGCTATAGAGGAGCAGTTCGGGCGCGACACGATTTCGAATGTAGCTGCGATCACGGAGATCGGCGAGTACCTGCGCGTCGGCGGCGGGAAGCGCATCCGGCCCGCGCTGCTGCTGCTATCTGCCAAGCTGTTCAACTATAAGGGAACCGGCGCGGTCAAACTCGCCTCGGTTGTGGAGATCATCCACACCGCCACGCTCGTCCACGACGACATCATCGACGAAGCCCAGACCCGCCGTGGCCGCCCCGCTGCCAACACACAGTGGGGGAATTCAAAGTGCGTGCTGGCCGGGGACTGGCTCTACATGCAGGCTTTCAAGATTGCCGTCCAGGAGCGCAACTTCCGTATTCTCGACGTGCTGATTGAATTGACCCAGCAGATGGTCGAGGGCGAACTCCTGCAGATGGAGAAACTCGGCAAGCTCATCTCGCCGCAGGAGTATCTCGACCTGATCTACCGCAAGACGGCGTGCCTGTTTTCTGTGTGCATGCGGGTGGGCGGCATTCTCGGGGGCGCCAATCCTGAACAGGAGCAGCGCCTGGGTCAGTATGGCCACGACCTCGGGATGGCCTTCCAGATCGTTGACGATGTGCTCGATCTCACCGCGTCCGAGAGTGTGCTGGGGAAGCCCGTGGCCAGCGACCTGCGCGAGGGCAAAGTCACCATGGCGGTGATTCATGCGCTCGAGCGATGCACACCCGAGGAACGGAAGAGCATTGAAACGGTCTTGCGCGAGCGCGCTTTCAACGGAGTTACGCATGCCGACATCCTGTCCATCCTCAACCGGTACGGCTCGCTGGAATTCGCTTCTAAGGAAGCGGCGCGTTACGCGGAGTCGGCGCGCACTGCAATCTGTGTTTTCCCGGACTCGGAAATCAAGCGCACGCTGCTGTGGGCGCCGGAGTTCGTGGTGGCGAGAGAGAAGTAGCTGCTGGCTTCTAGCTACTAGCTGCTAGCGAGCAGTTAACCGCAGATGGGGTTTTGCCGGTGATCCCTTTCCAGATACGAGAAGGTAGCAGCTAGCCACCAGCGGCTAACTTTTCACCGCCATTCCCAGCATCTCGAAGCGTCCGTTCTTCAGCAGTGGCCCAGATCCCAGAAACGCCCTCGCTGGAAACTCGCGCGAGAAGAACTTCACGTAAGTCGCGTTGAAACGTTCCCACAAAGAAACCTCCGGACAGTGGACCCGCACCCACACCAAGTCATCCATCGACATGCCGGCCTGCCGCAACACGGCCTGAAAACCACTGAACAAGAACTCCATCTCAGCATCGACATCAGAGGGCGCAAGCCCGGTCGTGGGGTCCAAGCCGATGCGTCCCGAAATGTAAAGCGTGTTGCCGATTAGGACTGCGTCACTGAAGGGCAGCCCAGTTGGCCGGTTGGGCAGATTGATGTAAGTGCGCTGCTCACCGGCACCAGACACAGCTGCGGCAGGCCCTTGCGAGTGCAGAGTCAGGTAGGCGCGGTACACAAATTCCGTAAACTTCACACGCTGTACCCCGAACCGCACGGCAGAAAGGCAGAGGCAGAGGCCCAGCAGACCCGCGACCCAGCGTTTGTCCACTGTGGGCGGCGCCTTGGCCTTGTTTTCAGGAGTTTCGGTTTGGGTGGCTTTGGCTTGGGTTGGACCCGCATCAATGGCTGGAGGCGATTTACCTAATTCGGTTGGTGCTTCCTGGTGAAGTTTGATTGCGGCTGCAGCGGGTCGTTCCAGTTTCCAGGGAGGAACGCTGGCCCAGTAACAGAGCCATAAGAAGGCACCCATGAGCACGATACTCAACCAGGCGAGTTGGAATTCTTTGCGGCGCTTGTCTTCCAACTCCCACTCTTTCGATTTCCTTCCTTTCTCTTCCTCAGTCAATTCCTTTATCTTCTCCGACTCCTTGTCCAGCCGCTGTTTCCAGCGGTCGCAGGTTTCTCCAATCCCAATCGGTACCAGCAGCAGTACCAAACCCAACCACCCCAAGCTGCACTTTCCCCAGCTCCAAAGAAACGAAGGCCACGCGAACAGCAGAACAACGATCAGGCCGCGAAAGAACTTTTGATCGGCTTCCAGCCGGTCCATCTCGGACGTGGCTCCCGCACCCCAAATTCGGACATACACCTGATTCATCTTGAGTCCGGGCTCCGTCCCTCGTGCTCTGTCCGTCGCTTGTGCTTTGTTTCTGAGATCTCGGAGGCTCGTTGGGTCAAAGCTCTCTTTCCACCAGCCGTAAAGCGGGTCCAAGCACAGTGCTCCGATGGCATACAGCAGTTGCCCGAATACATAAGCCAGCACTGCATAAGGCGCGAACTGGATCCAGTTTTCTGGCGGTGAAGGCAGGAATTCCTTAAGACTCTCGTGCCACTCGATGCATTTGTACAACCAGAAAGTCAGAATCGCACCGGGCAGAAGGATCGCGAAGAAGTCAACCAACCCGACAAAAAAGTCAGCTGGCTTGCCGCCGGAGTTTTCCTCAGCCATAGAAACCTCCCGCGCATTCTAGCCAAACAAACTCGCCTAGGGAACTGTTCCGTCCTTTTTAATAGGCCTGGTACCTTCCGCGTTATTCCGCATCAAGATATATTGATCTACAAGCCAATTACTGTGGAAGACTTGCTTCCTCTCATCTCGCGCCATGGTTACAGCCTGCTGGCCGCAGTCTGCCTTGCGGAAGCCGTCGGGTTGCCCTTGCCGGCGGCGTTGGCCATTCTGACTGCGGGCGCGGTCGCCGCCTACGGAAGGATGCACTTCTATTCCGTGTTTGGCGTGGCATTCCTGGCCATGCTGGTGGGCGATGTGGTCCTCTATTTTCTGGGGCGAGTCAGCGGATGGGCTCTGCTCGGATTCCTCTGCCGTGTATCCGCCAATCCTGAGACTTGCATTCTTCGCTCGGCGGAGTACTTCTACCGGCGTGGCAAGCAGACTTTGCTGTTCGCCAAGTTCATTCCCGGAATCAATACCATGTCGCCCCCGCTGGCCGGGAGCATGAAAATGCGGATCGAGGATTTTCTGCAGTACGATGCCGTCGGCGCCGCGCTTTACGTTGGCGCCTACTCCGCAGCCGGCTACTTCTTCAGCGACGCCTTGCGGGCGATCACACGTGGCCTGCGCTCAGCCGGCTTCGCAGCTGAGGTCGTATTCGGATTCGGGCTGGCTGCGTACGTTATCTATCGCATCTGGGTGTACCGCAAATACCGTTTGCTTGATGGGGTTCCGCGCATTCCGGTCGAGGCACTGGCACAACGTCTTGAGTCGGACGAAAGCCGCATCATTCTGATCGCGGATGTGCGCAGCCATGGGTACTACGACGCGGACTCGGAGCGCATCGCGGGATCGATTCGCATCGAGCCTAACAACCTCGAGGAAGAGATCAAGAACCTGCCCAAGGAGCGAGAGATTTATCTCTACTGCACTTGAGCGCGCGAAGCGACGAGCGCCCGGGTGGCGCATCTCTTGCAGCAACAGGGATTCAAGGCGTTCGTGATCGCCGGCGGTCTGCGGGCATGGCGTAAGGGAGGACATCCGGTCGAACCGGTGCCCCACGACGACCTGGTCAAGCTTCCCACGTTTAGCTGAAACGCGGCCCCACACGCGTCTTGTGATGCGCATCCTTGGCAGGCGGTGGGCGGTTTGTTATCGTGCCTTATGGGATTTGCGTCCAACCTTTGCGCAGTGATCCTCGCGGCGGGCGAATCTTCCCGCATGGGGCGCGACAAAGCCTTGTTGCCTTGGCCGCCTCCCGGAGCCGCTTCGGCCACGGGCGAAACGTTTCTTTCGGCCGCCATTCGGCTCTTTGCTGCCTACGTTGATATCGTGCTGGTCGTCGCCGGCAAGAATGAACCGAGCCTGGCTCCGATTGTGTATGCGAAGGGCGCATCGCTGGTCGTCAACCCCGACCCTGACCGGGGACAGTTCAGTTCGCTGAAAACGGGGTTGCAGGAAGTTTTGAGCCGGGGCCGTGATGCTGCGATGATTACTCTCGTCGATCGTCCGCCGGTGCGGCCGGAAACGCTTCAGACACTCGAAGCCGCGTTCGAGCAAGCTTTACATCACCGGAAATGGGCAGTTATCCCCGAGTATCAGGGGACGCACGGACACCCAATTCTCGCCGGCCGCGAGATGATCGAAGCGTTTCTGAGAGCACCGGATTCATCGAACGCGCGCGAAGTTGAGCACGCCCACCGGGCATTGATCGAGTACCTGCCGGTCGGCGATCCGCTGGTAACGGTTAACATCGATACCCCCGAACAGTATGCGGCTTTGTCGGTAAGCGTCCTGCAATCGAGTTGATCCCGCCAAGGTTCATCGATGACCAGTCTCACGTCTGCCCAAACCGAATTCGTCGAGAGTGTGGTTCGCCTGCAAGCCCGCGTCGCCACATTTGACTGTGACGGCACGCTCTGGTCGGGCGATGCCGGGGAGGGATTCTTCTCCTGGGAGCTCGAACAGGGTCTGGTGTCGAAGGAAATCCAGAATTGGGTACGTTCCCGCTACGCCGACTATCGGGCGGGCAAGGTTCCCGAGGAAGTCATGTGCGGCGAGATGGTCACCATGCACCGCGGACTGCGCGAAGAAGTCGTTCAGCAGGCGGCTGACGACTACTTTCCCAAGGGCATCGCCGCCAACCTATTCCCGGAGATGCTCGAATTGGTGCCGCGTCTGCGCGGCGGCGGGTGCGACGTCTGGGCTGTTTCTTCTTCGAACCTGTGGATCATTCGCGCGGGCATGCGCTATTTCGACATTCCGCCCGAGCGGATCCTGGCCGGCGAAGCTGCGGTTGAAAATGGCATCATCCTCGACCGGCTCACCCGCATGCCGAGCGGACCGGGCAAATCAGAAGCCATTCGGGAGGTGATCCAGGGCGCGCCCGATTGTGCCTTCGGCAATTCGATCTGGGACCGCGAGATGCTCGCCATGTCAAAGCAGCCGTTCGCCATTAACCCGAGTCCGAATTTGAAGGAGATCGCGATCACGAACGGCTGGAGAGTGTATCAGCCGGACACGAATCACTCTCCGCGGTAGCTCCGTCGTCGGGCGGACAAGAGGGTTCGCCCTACACGAGCTTACGCATGAGCGCAGCTAGTGTGTCCATCGCCAGGTGGCTGGCGTGAGTGGATGCTGGTGGCAGGCCCCCAACCTTGTGCACCAACTCTTCCCTGCTTACCTGCCGTGCTTCTTCGACGGTCTTGCCTTTGACGAGTTCTGTGATAGCCGATCCACATGCCATAGCCGCCACACATCCCTTGGCGCGAAAACGGATATTCGCGATCCGCTTCCCCGACATCCTAGCGGTGAGTTTCAGAACATCTCCGCAGGCGGGATTTTCCATCTGCACAGAGGAATCAGGGTTTTCTACCGCGCCTGCGTTGCGCGGGTTCTGAAAATGATCGAGCAGTTCCGGAGAATACACACTCGTGATTGTAATGCGGAGGGCCTTTCGACTTCTCGGTTGACGACTCTGCAAGACAGACTGCCCCTGTTTGCCTCCACCGGCGAGGGCATAGGTCCCCTCGCGACAGCCGGCAGGGTTCCGGCGCTACAAAGCCCTACAATGGAAATATGTCTGACCCCACTCCTCGGCGGATAGCTTGTCTGCAACCGAGTGCTACCGTGATCCTCGCCAACTTGGGCCAACTGGATCGGGTGGTTGCCTGCACCAAGTACTGCGCGGATGTGGTTCCGGAAGTGCTTCGAGGCAACCGGATGATTATTGCTGACTCCTGGAGCGCGAGAGCCAGCGAGATTCTGGCAGCGCAGCCCGACTTCGTCATTGCAGCAGTTCCCTACCAGGAAAAGGCTGTGGCGGAAATTTTGAAGGCCGGCGTTCGATTCCTCGCGCTGTCGCCACGAACCCTTGACGACATTTATACCGACATCGCATTGATTGCATCGATCGTGGGGGCTAGCGACGAAGCCACTCGCGTGATCTCCAGCATGCAAGATGAAATCGAGGAAGTGCGCCGGAAGGCAGAGCTCTTCCCGAGAAAACGAGTTTTCTGCGAGGAGTGGGGGAAACCCGTGATCGCATCGCAGCCCTGGGTGGCGGAGCTGGTGCGTGCCGCGGGAGGCGAGTTCCTGAGCGATCCCGGTCGCCAGTGCCCTCCCGAAGAAATCTTTCGGCAAGATCCGGAAGTCATCATCGCCGCCTGGTGTGGCGCGGGGGATCGCGTTCCGCTGCCAAAGATTCTTCGTGAACGAGCCTGGTCCAGCACAACGGCCGGCCGAACCTCGCAGGTGTACTGCATCTCCGACGAGCTTCTTAATACGCCAGCGCCGACTCTGATCTCCGGCTTGCATGCCCTGGCCGCGGCGATTCACCCTGAAGTATTCGGTCCCGCACTTGGGCTGCGCTCGATTACTCAAGTAGTTACGGCCGGGATGAACGTCCACAGCGAGTTGGGTTAGGATTAGCGGCATGGCCTCGACCGCGAATTCCTCCAAGATCGAAGAAGTGCGCAAAGAGGCGGACCAGCTGAGTTCCGCGGCGAAAACGGCAGATGAGCTGATGAAAAGCATCATTCTTCTGCTGCACGAGAAAATGTTGAAGTACAACTGGGTTGGTTTCTACATGCTGGAGCCGGAAGCCAATCCGCCGGTGCTGGTATTGGGACATTTCCGTGGAGCGATGACGCCGCACACGCGGATTCCCCTGAATCAGGGGATCTGTGGAGCAGCAGCCTCGTCCGGCAAGACCGTGGTGGTGGACGACGTGCAGAGCGATCCACGCTATCTCGCCTGCTCGCTGGAGACGAAATCGGAGATTGTCGTCCCGGTTTTCGTGAGGGGCAAGGTGGTGGGTGAACTCGACATCGACAGCCACTTCCCGGCTGCTTTTGGCGCTTCAGACCGTGAACTGGTCGAGTATTGCGCGCAACTCGTCGGCCAGCGCCTGGAGAACACCTGAAACGAATCCTGCCCGCTTCTAGCTCCTGGCTACTAGCTGCTGGCAATCCCCTCCTCAAGACTACTTGGTACAAGCTAGAAGCCAGAAGCTAGCGCCAGAAGCGGTATTTCATCCATGAAACGCGTCGTTGCCGCCCTGATTCTCAAAGACGACCAGATCCTCGCGTGCCAGAGGACGCGCCACCAGCCTATGCCTCTGAAATGGGAGTTCCCGGGCGGCAAGATTGAAGAGGGCGAGCAGCCGCGCGACGCCTTGCGCCGCGAATTGGAGGAGGAACTTGGGATTGAGGCTACCATCGGCAACGAGGTCGCCAGGATTCATCATGAGTACCCTAGCGGCGGCGCGGTCGAACTGCGTTTCTTTGAAGTGCACGATTATGAGGGCAAAGTTGAAAACAGAATTTTTCGGGAAATCCGGTGGGTCAACCGCAGCGAACTACCGGAACTGGACTTCCTGGAAGCCGATCTGGGGTTGGTTAAGGATCTAGCAGCGGGAAAAATTCTGTAAACTGCAAAGCACTTAACCGCAGAGGTCGCGGCGCACGCAGACAACAGTGGGGGTCTCTTCTGAATTCCTCTGCGCGCTCGGCGAACTCAGCGGTTAGAACCCTTTTGAACTAGCCCGCTCCCCCGTGCAGTTGGCGCCACAGCAGCAACGCTGTCAGCCCAATCATGATCACGGTAGTGGCCCAGGCGATCACGTTGAATGTGCGCTTGTTCACGAACTCACCCATCAGGTCCTTCTTGTTGATCAGCAGCAACATGAAAATCAGAACAAAGGGTAGGACGGCACCATTGACCACTTGTGACAAAACCGTAATCTGAACCATAGGCAGGTCCGGGATTAGAATCACCGCTGCCCCCGCAACGATCAGCACGGTATAAAGCCAGTAAAAAGCAGGCGCCTCGGAGAATTTTCTCCCCACGCCCGATTCAAAACCCAACCCCTCGCAGACTGTGTATGCGGTCGAGAGCGGCAAGATCGAAGCCGCAAACAGCGATGCGTTGAAAAGCCCCAGTGCGAACAGGATGTAGGCGTAGTCGCCGGCCAACGGCCGCAAGGCCTGCGCACCATCGGCAGCATCACGGATGGCGTGATGGCCGTGTGCATAAAGGGTTGCGGCACAGGCCACAATAATGAACCAGGCAACGACGTCGGTAAAGATGCAGCCCACTACTACGTCCAGCCGCGACGCGTTGTACTGACGCCGGGTAACGCCCTTCTCCACTACAGATGATTGCAGATAGAACTGCATCCAGGGCGCAATGGTCGTGCCCACTACACCGATCACCACGTAGAGATACGACTCCTGGTGAAAAACGGCCCGATGTGGAGGTAACACGGTTGCGGTCAGTGCCTGGAGCCACGCCGGTTTTGAGAGTAGCCCCGCAAGGATATACGTGACGTAGAAAAACGACGCGGCCAGGAATACCTTCTCGACGCTCTTGTACTGTCCCTTGACGACGATCAGCCAGACAACTACGGCACAAATGGGCACTGAGATATACTTCGAGACCCCGAACAGCTCCATGCTGCCCGCGATGCCGGCAAATTCAGCGATCACGTTGCCGAAGTTGGTGATCAGGATGCCGATCATCATCAGGAAAGTAATGCGCAGACCGAATTCTTCCCGGATCAGATCACTGAGACCCTTGCCCGTGACTGCACCCATCCGCGCCGACATCTCCTGCACCACGATCAAAGCCACCGTGATCGGGATCAGGCTCCAGAGCATGGTGAGGCCAAATCGCGCCCCGGCGTCGGAGTAAACAAAAATGCCGCCAGCATCGTTGTCGACATTCGCGGTAATGAAGCCCGGTCCTACGACGGCAAAAAACAGCAGGATCTGGGTCTTCCAGCGTCTCAGAAATCTCATGCGCGCAGTTCACAGGTTTAGGATCGCCAAACAGAACGATCAGAATAAATGCAACCTAGCTTTTCTGAACAGGTGAAACTGGATAGGAAAGAAAAAAACTAGAGCTTGGCGCGCAGCATATTGATCACGTCATCCGGGGTAATCACGCCGGTCAGATGACTCTTTTCGTCGATGACCGGGAGGGTTAGCAGATTGTATTTATCGAACAGTTCGGCAAATTCCTTCTCTTTGGCGTCCGCGTGGCAGGAAATGAGAGGTTCTTGTGCCAGCGCCAGCAATGGCGTCGAAGTGGGCGCCAACACAATCTTGACCAGCGGCACCGCCCCGGCCAAGGTCCCGTGAGAATCGATCAGGAAGATGGTGCTCATGCTCTCCATGCGGCCTTCAAAGGTCCGCATGGCCTCGATCGCATCCTGCGCGGTGGCGGTCACGGGCAGAGCGATGTACTCCGTCGTCATCCGGCCGGCAGCCGTGTTTTCCTCGAATTCGAGCAGTTCCGTGACTTCCTGGCGCTCTTCGGGCTGCATCTGCACCAGGATTTCCTCGCTGCGTTCCTGCGGGAGGTCGGCCAGCAGATCGGCCGCCGCATCGGGTTCCATCTCCTCGACGATGTCGGCGGCGCGATCGGAATCGAGCGATTCCACCACCGACTTCTGTACCTTGGGTTCGAGTTCTTCCATCGCATCGGCAGCCACTTCCTCGTCCAGGGTCTCGAATACGGCTTCCCGCTCATCGGGCGCCAGGTTTTCCACGATGTCTGCGATGTCAGCCGGGTGGAGTTTGGCGAGGCGCTCATGGGAAATCTTCAACTTCACCCGCCGCGCCGGATCGGTTTCGATCAGATCCACGAACTCCCAGGGAATCTCACGTGGGGGTATGCGCTGCAGGAGAGCACGCAGGACGGCTAGGGGGACTAGGCCCTTGAGCAAGCGGCGAATCGCGCCGCGCGCTCCCACATCCACACCTTCGATCTTCAGAATTTGGCGGTTTTGAGCCGTTTCCTGGTAAAAATCGACGTCATTGACCCGGACCACTTTGCGCCCGTGGACATCAATGACTTGCTGGTCGAGCAGATCGCGGCCCAGCAGAAAGAGGCCTTCGGCGCCGTTGGCGGCAGTCCACTCGGCAACGGTCGTGGAGGCCCGAATGCCGTTGACCATCTGCGCCACGGAGCTGAACGGGAGCACACGGTTTCCCGACGCCGTCTTCACGATGAAGGAAGCAACCCGGGAACGGTCCTCTTGCGGAGCCAGGGCCACCTCGCGCACTCGGCCACACACGGCCCCGGTCGCGTCGTACACCGTCGAGCCCAGCAGTTCGCTCAGTGCGAGAGTCGCCATGGTCACGAGAATACTCAAGCGAGGGCGTGGAATCCAGATTTTTGCTCACTTTTCGAAGGGCCAGCCCAGATGCTGGGGGGACGGCTGGAAAATGGCGCGAGAATGTCTCTGCCCAAGCAACCGCAGCGCAACTGCGTTGACTTTTCCGTCACCTACAGGCAAACTCTCCCTTCGCTGCTATCCGCTCTCAGGCCAGCAGGATGGGGCTCGCGGTCACCGTTGCAGGCAGGCGATAGCTGGCTCAGGAACCGTTCGTTCTATGTCCGCAAACCGGGTCTCCTATACACTCGATTCGACGCTGGAAACGGTGAACAGCGCCGAAGAGACGGCTGGCCGCATGGCGGCCGAGGCGGGCTTCGATGACGAGGAGGTCATGAAGATCTCCATGGCGGTGCGAGAGGCCGCCGTAAATGCGGTGTTGCACGGCAATGCCTATGACCCGACCAAGAAGGTTACGCTCGCGTTTGAGCGCACGGCCCGTGACCTGATCATTGTGATTCGCGATCAGGGCAAGGGGCTCGATGCCAGCCGGATTCCGGATCCTTTGGCGCCAGAGAATCTGCTGAAAACCTCGGGCCGCGGAATTTTTTTGATCCGCTCGTTCATGGATGTGGTGGAAATTCACCCCTCCAAAACGGGCACTGAACTTAGAATGATTAAGCACGTCCACGGCAGCGCCGCGGACTCCTAAGGAGGCTTCCCAGTGACCATGAAGTCCAGTACTCGTCAGGTGGATGGCGTCACCATCGTCGACCTCAGCGGCCGAATCACACTCGGCGAAGGCAGCGTCGTGCTGCGCGATGTGGTGCGCGATCTGCTTTCCAAAGGCCAAAAGAAGATTCTTTTGAACCTGGGCGACGTCAACTACATCGACAGCTCCGGCATTGGTGAACTTGTCAGTGCCTATACCACAGCCAAGAATCAGGGCGGCGAACTGAAACTGCTGAACCTGACCAAGAAAGTCCACGACCTGCTTCAGATCACGAAGCTCTACACCGTCTTCGATGTAAAAGACGATGAAGCAGGCGCCGTGAAGGCGTTCGGCAAGTAGCCGCGCAGTCGCTCCTGCAAACGGGAAGACTCGTGCCAAGGCCGGGGCCTAGCTTCGGCCATGGCAGTTCCGTTTTGGGAAGCCCGATTCGCGAATTTCACTTCGGCTCGCCGTAAAACCACTTCTGCGTCCATACAATGAGAGATGGAAGGCGCGATCGACTCTGCGCTGCTTGGTCTGATGCCTCTCTTTTGTATGCCGTCTGTGCTGAACGCGGCCTTGCTGGCTGCTGCCGTGTCCACCGCCAGCCTTGCCTTCGCCGCGAACTGTGTGCCTTTCGCGGAAGCCCACCATCACCTCGGCAAAACCCAATGCATCACGGGTAGGGTCGTGCATGCGAAGGAGGGCAACAGCGGGGTAACGTTTCTTGACTTCTGCGAGAACTACGAAACCTGCCCCTTCGTCGTGGTCGTATTCCCAGGGGACCTTCGCAAGCTAGGCGACGTTCACCAACTCAAAGGACGAACAATCGAGATCCAGGGGACGGTGGAGGAGTACGACGGTCGAGCAGAAATCATACTGCGCCATTCGCAACAATTAGGCGACAGCGCTTCCCTGCTGCCTCCCCTGTCCAAGGACGGTGCGGTCGCGCCCTCGCTGCCCGCAGATTACGACGTCGAACGCCGGGGCACTACAGCGCGGGGAAGTTCGAACACCCCCAGAAGGCCGGGACAACAAAGAAGCAAGGCGCGCCGGCATCAACTGGAGACCCGAATCCACCATAAGTCCCGTGTAGCGCGGACACTCTTGTCCGCGCCCGCGTGCAGCGTTGGTGCTGCCGACACGCGGACAGAGCCTGCCCTGAGCGAAGTCGAAGGGAGTGTCCGCGCTACACCATTCCCTTGCGCAGGTCTTCCAGCGCATATTTCGTCCCCCTCCACACGATGCCGTCGTTGCGAATCGTGACGAACATCGACCGCAGCAGCGTGTACATGAACAGGCTGGTGCTCATGGGATGGAGGAAGAAGTAATACGGCGGCACGGCAGAACGGGCCGACATGCCACAATAGATAAGGAAAATCGAGCCCAGGGCGATTCCGTACAGGGCACGCACCCAGCCATGCGCCAGCCAGACTCCCAGAAACGGCCC
>Ga0075030_100002277_pt1 | contig 17407 bp, 10 predicted proteins | sample LitLauG_LLR_2012_FD_71393 | JGI IMG/M metagenome (GOLD analysis project Ga0075030, IMG submission 71393) | Freshwater sediment microbial communities from Pennsylvania, USA - Little Laurel Run_MetaG_LLR_2012 | ecosystem: Environmental > Aquatic > Freshwater > Creek > Sediment | place: USA... | reverse complement strand
ATGGCTTCCGCTGCCTGCATTTTGATGATCAATACCCAGCATGCACGACCGCTCCTTCAGGCTCATCTTGTATGAGAATCGACCCCTCCCTCCAGGCTCATCTTGTATGAGACAAGACTACGGGTTGACTCCATGTGTTCGCCGGAATACAATGCCGGCGTGTGGATCAGGTGCACGAGGTAAATCCGAAGGGAGGTCTAAGTGAGAACCTACGCATTGGCGGTGCTGATATCCGCCTTGGTTATGATTTTGCCCGCGCAAGACACAAGAGGAATGATCTCCGGCACGGTGACCGATCCTCAAGGCGCCTACGTAGTGGGCGCCAACGTGATGGTGAGCAATACGTTGACGAATGTCTCGACTCCGCTGATCACCAACGCCAGCGGCTACTATGAGGCGCCTTTGTTAATGCCTGGCCAGTACCAGGTGACGGTGGATGCCTCGGGTTTCAAAAAGATTGTTCGTTCCGGCCTGGTCCTCAACATGAGGGATCAGCTCAGGATCGATATCCAACTGGAGGTCGGCGGGGTGAATGAATCGATCACCATCACCGGCGAATCTCCCATTCTCGATACCAGCGCGGTGACCTCGGGAAAGGCGCTGACCACCCGCGAGATCATGGACCTGCCGGTCATGACCAACGACATCGTCCTACTGGCGCGCGTGGCGCCGGGGGTGGTGAATCAGGGAACGACCCAGTACGTCTCGCTGGGCATGGTGGGCGGAAGCTCGGGCTTTTATGCGCCGCTTCAGCTGGGCCAGAACGAGTGGAGCATCGACGGGGCGCCGAATCTTGGCAGCGGCGGGATTCAGTTCACGCCCTTCACCGACCAGATCGCCGAGTTCAAGATCGACACGACCAGTTTCGACGCTTCCGCCGGGCACTCCATCGGGTTGAGCATCGCCTTCTCGACCAAGTCTGGTACCAACAGCCTCCACGGCTCAGGCACCGAGCAATACTGGAACACGCGCTGGAATGCGGCGCCGTTTTTCGTGAAGCAGAAGTACTTTCAGAACATCGACGCGGCCAATGCCGCCGGCAACAGCGCCCTGGCGAGCCAACTGAGAAGCCTGCCGATGCAGCCCGGCGGGCATTCCAACGACTTCGGGTTCACCCTCGGCGGGCCTGTTTACATCCCCAAAGTGCTCAACGGGAAGAACAAGCTGTTCTGGTTCTTTTCCTACGCGGGGAACCGGACCCGCCAGCCGGCCCGCTCCAGCGAAATCACCAACACGGTCCCCACCCTGCAGGAGCGGCAGGGCGACTTTTCGGACCTGCTGAAGATCAACTCCAAATACCAGATTTACGATCCGCTGAGCGTGATGCCGGACCCGGCCCGGCCCGGGCATTACATCAGGACGCCGATTCCGGGGAACCTCATACCGCAAAACAGAATCGCCGATCCCAAGGTTTTCAACTGGTACACCAGCCGGATCCCGACGCCCAACAACAGCCCAGCCAGCGCCAGCGTCGAACCGTTCAACAACTTCCTTGCCCTGGGCCAGGCCGACAACACCAATTACACCGGCTTGGCGAGCCGGGAAGACTGGGCGCCCGACGCGAAGAACCGCTTTTCGTTCTCGTGGAACTGGAGCCACTTTATTGAGAACGCGCAGGATTGGACCTACGCCTCGCAGCCCGGAATGCAGGACTGGGATAACATTCGGGTAGGCCGGGGCGGGATTCTGAGTTGGACCTACTCCAAGAGTTCCGCCACCGTGTTTAGCGCAAGCGTCTCCGCCAACCAATGGTTGAACGTGCTCGAAACAACCGGGGTGAGGCAGTTCAAGCCCAGCGATATCGGGTTCCCGGCCTACATGGATCAGCACTGCCAGACGCTAGACGGGTGCGCCGTGCCGCTGGTGTCGTGGAACGGATACACGTCCGCTTACGGCGGAAGCAGCCTCGTCATGGGCCGCAGTATTGCCGCCGACGCCCGCCAGCGCTCCACGGGCCTCAAGGCCAGCGTGTCGCACATCCGTGGCGGACACACTTTGCAGGGAGGTCTGGATTTCCGGCGGGCTTACGCGACGTCTCCGGGCGGCGACGGGAATCCGATGGGGAGTTTCACCTTCAATAGCAACTATGTCCAAAAGAACGACGATGGCTTGACCCCGGCGGGCAGTCTCGGGTTGAGCTACGCCGCTTTCATGCTGGGAGTACCCAGTAGCATGGCAATCGACACCAACGCGAGCTACGCGCTGATGAATCCTTATTACGCGTGGTATGGGCAGGACACCTGGCGCGCAACCAGAAACCTGACGCTGACGCTCGGGCTGCGCGTCGAGTACGAACAGGCCCCAACGGAGCGGTATAACCGGGCGCTCACCGGGTTCAATCCTAGCGCCCAGTTACCGATCGCGGCCGGCGCTCAGGCCGCCTATGCCGCCAACCCGGTGCCGGAGCTCGCGGCCAACGCCTTTGTGGTGCAGGGCGGGTCTATCTACGCGGGAGTGAACGGCGCCCCGCGCCAGCCATGGCAGAACCAACTGATGTGGCTGCCGCGGCTTGCGGCCGCCTGGCAACTCAACTCCAAGACGATTCTCCGCGGCGGTTACGGCATTTATTACGATTCGATCAACGTGCAAAACCTGACCCTCAATCAGGCGGGTTTCTCGCGCACGACATCCACCAACCTGACGAACGACTACGGTGTGACCTGGCTGGCCGGTGATCCCGGAGCCGGAGTCTCGCCGCTTGCGGATCCATTCCCGGTCCGTAGCGACGGGTCTCGTTTCGATGCGCCTTTTGGAAGCTCTTTGGGGTCCATGTATATCGCCGGACAGAGTTTCTCCTTCCAGCCTTGGAATCGGCAGCACCCCCGCGAGCAGCAGTGGAGGGTCGGAGTGGAGCGCCAGTTAAGTACCAACATGTTGGTGCAGGCTTATTACTGGGGTATGTGGGGCAGCGATCTGGCAGTCAGCCAGACTTTGTCGGCGCTGCCGGCGCAGTACTGGAACACCACCATGGTCCGCAATAACGCCTTCGCCAGCAACATGAGTCAGAACGTACCGAACCCCTTCAACATAGGTAATTTCGCGTCTCTCAAGACTTCCAACCCGGCGCTCTACCAGCAGATGTCGACGCTCGGTTTCTTCACCGGCGCGACCATCCAGAAGAACCAGCTCCTGCGTCCCTATCCGAATATCAACGGCCTTACAGACAGCCAGTATAACGGCAAAGCCAAAAACAACGCCTTGCAGATTACTTTCCAGCGCAGGCTATCCAAGGGTTTTAGCCTGAACGCCAACTACACTTACTCCAACGCAAGTGTTTGGAACATGATCGTCAATCAATTCGACGCCAACCCAAGACAGTGGACACCGACCAATATCCCGCTGCCGCATCGAGTCAATGTCACCGGCATTTATGAACTCCCCGTCGGCAGCGGCCGGACGTTTTTGAAGTCGGGAATTCTCAGCCATGTTGTCGGCAACTGGCAGGTGGCGTTGACCTACGACTTCCAACAGGGCCCGTTCCTTACCTGGGGCAACAACTTCTATTACGGCGACCTGAGCACGGTCAGCCAAACGCTGACTCAGGGCAGTAAGACCTTGAACCAATGGTTCAACACCAGCGCCCCGTTCGAGAGGAATTCCGCCAATGGGCCCGCGGCGTACCAGGCGCGCGTGTTTCCGGTGGATATCACCAGCGTGCGGGCCGACGGGCTGAACCAGTGGAATGCGAACTTGCGGCGCGACTTCAAAATCAAGGAACGCGCGGTCTTTGAGGTTCGCATGGACGCACTCAATCTGCTGAACCGCTCGCAGTTTGCGGCGCCCGACAACAACCCGTTCAACACGACCTTCGGCGTGGTCAGCAGCACGACCGCGACTCTGAACCGCTGGTATCAGCTGCAAGGCAGAATCCGGTTCTGACGGCGCCAGATGAAGGACGCCGGGTACACCTACATCGGCGCTGGAACGGCAGGAGCAATTTCGCGCCAACGGGAACCAGACGCCCACCCGCTTTGATGGCTATCCATCGAGCGCAGCATCGTGTGGAAAGTGGACCGCTCCGCCATCGCAGCCCAAACCAATCATTCCTCGCGCCGCCGCGTGCTGGTGGAGCACAACATTGCGCGCAATGGAAGCCGGTGCGCCGGCAGCTACAACGCCGGCATCCGGCCGCCAAGCACGGCGAAGGATTCGATTCCGACTAGTACAACTACAGCCGCGACAACATCGGCGATACCGGAACGGAATCGGCCACAATATCAGACGCAACGATGTTGCCGGCAAGCACGGGCGATTTCGAGGCGTTTCCCGCCAGGGGGTCGCCAATGGATGATGCGTCTGCTCTAACAGCAGTTCCGGCAGCCCCGTCAAGCCCGGCCGTCGACAATCGGAGCCGCCCCTCGGCTGTAAGCCGGTGTGACACACTGGCAGAAGGGAGGAGCCGCCGATGGCTCAGCAATGCACTCACACCGACCAGATCAAGACCACCAAGACGAACAAGAGAGTCTGCGAAGACTGCGTGAAGATCGGAGACCAGTGGGTACACTTGCGCCTGTGCCTCATCTGCGGCCACGTGGCGTGCTGCGATTCCTCGAAGAACAAGCACGCTACCAAGCATTTTCAGGCAACCCGGCACCCGCTGGTGCGGTCGATTGAACCGGGAGAATCCTGGGTGTGGTGCTACGTGGACGAGATGATGCCCGGCGAGCTTGACTAGAACCGGCAGGTCTCCCGGCTTACCTCGCATTTGCTCAGCGTCTTTTTCGCGCCATCGAGGCCTGCCTGTGCGGCGGGAACCGACCCCACCACCCGCTCCAGATGGGTGATGCCCTCGCGTATGGTTCGCCAATCCATCACCAACAGGCTGCCGAGCATGTACCGCGCCTTGTCGTTACCGGGCTCGAGACGCACGGCGCCGCGGGCCGCGTCGACGGCTTCCGAATAGCGTTGCAGCCGAGACAGCGCATAGGCCATATTGCTGAGATCGGCTGCGTTAGGGCGGGTAAGTTCCATGGCACGCCGGGATTCGCGGATTGTGTCCTCGAAGCGTCCCATGCGCGCTTGGTATGCCGCCAGATTGGTATGCGCCTCCGCGAACTCGGGCGAAATCCGGATGGCCTTCCCAAGTTCTTCGGCAGCCCTGTCGTACCTGCCGGATGCCGCCAGTCTCTGGGCCGCGGCAAACGCTGCGAGGGCTTTGCGCCCCGGTGGATGGCTCAACTGAGTTACCGACACCGGGCCCGAAGGAGGCCTGCTCACGTGTTCGCGGGGCAAGTGCAGCTCCAACTCTAACGGCAGGGTGTTCGAGTTAACCGCCACCGTTTGCAGTTGAACGATCTCGCCGTTCGAATCCGCTACGCGGACCTGGTACTCGCCGTACGGCACGTTGTGGAATTCGAAACCGCCGTCGGAACGGACGAAACTGTGGTCCACCTCACGGCGATTCAGCACATCGTAGAGATCTACCAGGTAATCTGGAAGCGTCGGTCGATCGCTATGAATTTCCCCTCGAAGCGATGCCAATACCGGGTTCTGGGTCTGGCCTGGAACGCGCAGCAATACCAAAGCCGCCAGCGTGAACAGCGGCCGAAGACACCTGTAGTTCACAGTCACCCTCCGTTTTAGTTTTTTTTGATTGGGAACTGTCGGCGTGGACGCGCGTGCTACTGTTCCAGCGTACGGAACCGCGGCGGGCGGATCAAATCAAAAGTTTTTATCGCGGCGATCACCAGTTCCTGGCGATCTCCACATCTTTCGCCACGCTGGCCGTGATCGCATTGAGATCCACGAATCCGGCGCGCGTCAGCAACTGTGGCTTGTACTGGGCGGTAGTCACGGCGGCGTAAAGCTTCCAGTGTTGGAGCGCGGTCTCCAGGTGGCGGACGGCAGCGTCTTTGTGGCCGAGAGCCAGTTCGGTCGCGCCCAGAACCTTCTCGGCGTAGTAGTCGCCCAGATGCGCCATGGCTTCGTAATCGCCCAGGGTAAGTCGTAATTCCTTGCTCTTGGCGGGCCGCAGTTCGCCGACGAGGCGCAGCGCCGCGCCGGCGTCGGCGTGGAGTTGTTCGGCCACTTGGAGCGGTGTGATCTGCTCCATAGGCTGTTTCGCGGCGAGTCTATTCACATAAGAGGCGATGTTCATGACTCCCGCTCCCGGCATGCTCTCGCCCTTGACGAAGTCCCGGACGTCATAGAACTTGCTGGGGTGGTGGAAACAGGCTTCGGGGAACCATTTGATATCGATGTCTCCCCAAAAGAAACGGGTAATCTGCGGGATGATCCGGGACGCGCGCACCGAAGCGGCCAGCAGTTTGCCGGCAGGCGCTTCCGGATACCTTTCCCCGAGGCTGCGCTCGAATAAGTCGTTGGGCAGCGAAGGGTCATAACTCAACCTGCCCCATAACATAAAACTGAGCCACTGTTTCTTCATCACCAGTTCGCGGGGAGTATCCGGTTCGGTACTGATGAATTCACGACCCCAGGTGTAGCCGTCGGGGCCCATGTAATAACCGGCCAGTTTGTCCGGGCCGGGCAGATTTCGGACGTAGGCGCGCGCGTATTCCGGATCGCCCCAGCGGAAGCTGTAGATATCGTCATTGCGCACGGTCATCCAGGTGCGCAGGTTCGCCGGAAGCTTCTCCAGGGTTTCGCGCGCGAAGATGGGCGCGGGCGACGAATACATATGGGCCACCGAATACTTGTAACTGAAATCGAGCGGGCCGGAAAAGTCTTTAAAGGCATCCAGAATCTCGCTCTGATCGGTCTGGTGATAGCGATGGATCAGCCGGATCTGACGGCCGGGCTGTAGCTTTTGGGCGTCGGCAATGCCAAGGCCGTAGGTCTTCCAAAGCCACTTCTCGTTGGAGAAATCGTCCTTGCGATTCTGCATGTTCTCTCCGGCGGTGATGCCGAATCCGGCCAGCAGCGGGTACGTCAGAACCATTTCGCGGACGCTCTTGCGGAAGTAATCGATCGTCGTGGGGTTGTCGTTCGCCGTGGTGATGCCGTACTTGCCGCCGGCGCCGAACACGAAGGTGTTCCAGGTGAAGATGTAGGTGTCGATGCCCCGGTCGTGCGCGTATTGCATGACGTCTCGCCAGAACTGGATCTTTTCGGCCATGGAGATCTTCTTCACGAGTTCGAGGTGTTCCAACATCGCCGGGCGCAGCATGTCTCTGCCGGAGGTGGAGAAGGTGTCGTCGAACTTCACAGTCGTGCGCATCACGTCGTCGAGCGCAATATCCGGGTATTCGGGAACCTTGACCATCGAAGGAAACGGGTGCAGGCTCCAGAGCGAGAGCACGTTGAAGCGATGGCGGGCCATTTCATCGAGGAACTCGCGCCAGAAGTCGAAGCTCCACATCTCGGGGATATTCTGTTGGGCGGAATCGCCGGCATCGGAGTAGCTGGGGGTGCGAACGTCGAGCGGGATGTTGAACTTGATGCCCCGCCGGGCGATGTAGGGCTGGTGGTCCGAATTCGCGAGGCCGGCCAGGGCGCCGAGGCGGATCGCTTCGGCGAGGTCGAGCGCGCCGTACATAGCGCCGGTTGGGTCGCTGGCCAACACGGCATAAGTGGCGCCTCGTTTGCGAATGGCGTAGGACTGCGGCCCACTTGATCTTGGCGGAGTGACGGCGAGCGCGGTGGCTAGCCGGCTGGACTGCTCAGGAGTGGCAGCCAACACGAAGCTGGTCTCGTTTCCCGAATCGGCGGCGTTGGTGAGATCGGCCTCAATCAACTGCGTGTTCGTCAAGGCGAGGGCGCGGCGGATCTCGGTGGCGGCGAAGCGCGTCTGGAGGATCGAGGCGTCGTAGTGGAGGGTGGCGGCCGAGCCTGGCGAGAGGGCCGCCACGGCAAGGACCAGGATTGGGCTGTTTTTCATCGATGCTCCGTGATCTGGCGGAACACGCGCAGCAGGTTGCCTCCCAGGAATTTGCGGATGCGCTCCTCGGAGTAGCCGCGGCGCAACATGGCGTCGGTGATCATGGGCAGGTCGCGAACGTCCCGCATGCCGCGGGGCAGCGGAGGGCCGCCATCGAAATCACTGCCCAGCGAGACGTGGTCCTCGCCCACCAGTTGGATGGCGCGGTCGACCACCGCGACCCAGCCGTCCGCGTCGAGGCGGATGTCTTGGGGGATCTCGGCCGGCAGCATGGGAAACTGCGGCGCGACCATCTTGTCGAGCTCATAGATGCTGAGTTGGGTGCCGCGCTTCTGGATTTCCGAGGTGTCCCAGAATGGCTTGCCGGCGTGCTCGGTGCGCCAGTCGAAGGCCCTGCGGTTATGAAACTCGTTGCCGAGCTGAAAGCCGAAGACGCCGCCCTTGGCCGCCAGCTTCTTCAGCAGAGCGTCCGGCATGTTGCGCGGAATGTCGTTGATGGCGCGCAGGCCGTGGTGCGTGGCCACCACCGGAGCGGAACTGATGTCGATGGCTGCCGCGACGGCCTCGTCGGAGGCGTGCGACACGTTGATCAGCATCCCGAGCCGGTTCATCTCGCGAATCACCTCGCGGCCGCGGTCGTTTAGCCCATGCCATTTGGGCGTGGAACAGCAGGAGTCGGCGTAGTTGCTGGTCCAGTTGTGCGCGGAAAGCTGGACCGAACGAAGCCCGAGGCGGTACATTTCGCGGATCACGGCAAGATCGCCGTCCAGATCGAAGCTGCCCTCGATATCGAGCACGGCGGCGATCTTGCCGCCGGCGTGGATGCGCTCGATATCCGGCGCGGTGCGCGCGATCTCGATGGCGCCGCGGTTGCGCGCGATCTGCTCCACCGCGCAATCCAGCATGCGCACGGCCTGCTTGGTTTCCAGGCGCGCGGGGTAGTAGTCTTCGGTCACGAAGATGGAAAACAACAGCGCGCCCAGGCCGCCTTCCTTGGCGCGCGGCAGGTCAAACTGGCCATCGTCCTTGCGTTGGCCAATGTCGCCGCCGTGGTAGAAGACGCGGTCTACGGCGTGCACGTGGCCGTCGAAGACCAGCGACCGGGCGTGCAGCGCGCGGGCAGGCGCGGAAACTCCGGTCTGCGACCAGAGCAGAACAGCGCCCGCCCCGAAAAGCGCCAGCACACCCACTGGCGTCAGATAAGTCATATAATCATGGGGACTCGGGAAGTGTCTCATGGCCAATCCGGTTCGTCCTAAACTCGCCGCCATTGCAACCACCTACTTCAAGATGTCGCACGCCCAGCACATCGTCAAGGGTTATTTGAGAAAGCGTTGAAAAGCAGCTCCAAGAAACCGTGCGACTACATACCTGCAGAATAATCTCGGTAGTTGTGAGACGGGACGGCTTGGGGCACGCCCTACCTGGAAGAGGGCGGAAAAGTGTCACTGAAAGGGAATCGTTGCCTGCACTGAATTGGACGTTCGAACCAGGACGAAATCCAGCAGCCGACTATTCACTGCAAACGCTTGATCAGTAACACCTACGAGTGACATTGAAACCTGGCTCGTAGAGTATTGTAATGCCCAAGTTAAGTCGGTCTGTGGGAACACGAAGGGACTGTCGGCGACGTTCGCCTGGCAGGTGAGCTGAATGCTGATGGTCTGTGACTGACCGAAGAGCTTTGGCGGCGTGTATGAAGAGCCGGCCTCAAAATTGATGGCGTCACTCGGGCTTGGATTAACACTCCACGAAACTATCAGCTGGTCGCTGGATCGCTGCGAGGAGAAACCGGTGATAGCGCCACTGGACCTGGGTGATGGGAAGGTGCCGCTTACATCGAACACAGCCCCACTCGACGGCACTCCCGGGGTGCCGGGCCCGAATCTGTACGATGAAGCTGTGCAACCCGCCGGAGCGAATCCTTGGGCCAAGTTCCCGGCAACAGCAAACGACCATGAGCAACCTGCTGGGCCGGTGATTGAAGGAATTGGCACGCTGCCGGGGAGTGCGCCCAACCCATAGGTTCGGTCCACTGCACTTCGTGAGCACATGGTGGCGCCATGCACCTCCGGGGGATTCTCGGTGGTGGCCAAAACGCTGAGATAGCTAGTATCGTATTCCGCTTCCCAGGCCTCCGCTGACTGGTTTATGGTCCCGTCGGTGTGGGAGGTAGAGGACGTCATTCTCAAAACTGCTGCTCGCGCTACGCCGCCGGCGTCGATTGAAGCCAGTGTGTCTGGGGACAAACCGAATTCACTTGGACAGGTGGATGACCCTGCCGAAACCGCAATCGTTACGATCCGGTCTGTGATATTTCCCGTTGCGGCCTGCAGAGGAACGAAGCATCGCGGCATCACTCCCGACGGAAGCGTGAAGTTGATCTGGTCCACGCCAGGGAGTCCGGGTGCACGACCGGCGTAAACGGGTGTTGCCGGAATGCCGTCAACATAGACTGTGACATCAGTCCGAATCGTTCCCGCTTGGGGCGCATCCGCATCTGAGCCCGAGGCAAGGGCGCCGAGCCCAGTCCCCCACAATACCAAGGTTGATCCGGGAGGAGCCGCAGTCGTTAGTTTGTTCAAGAAAGGGGCTCCCGTGGCGTCATATCGTTGGACCACAGCAGGTCCGAAGCCCCGCCCTCCTTGCGAGAAGGCCGCGAAACGGCCGTTTGTGGCAATAATTGGCAATCGCCCAGTCTCCGATGCCCCAACTAGCACGCTGACGTAATGTTGGCCGGTGGTGAGGGAGGACGGTAGAATGGCGTTGATTTGAGTTGGAGAGACATACCACAACGGACACTCTACCAGGACACTCCCGTCCGTGGCAGCATCCCAAACCCGAACAATCGCGCCATTGAGAACCTTTGGCAACGGCAGCGCTGGAGCCGATAGGGACGAGGGTGCCAGGCTGGAGCCAGTAATCGTAAAGATGCTGCCGCGTGGAATTCCAACCGATACGCCATCGCTATAATCGGCGGCGCCGCGCACAGCATCAGTAATGGGTCCCTGCGCAAAAGAGCGCGTTGTGGAGGCTATCAGAGCAAGAAAACACAACGCGTTTCGCATATGGACCTTCCAATCGGTAACGGGTTAGGCTAGCGAGCACGGACGCGACTACCCCAATGATACGGCGGGAATGCGCGAATCTTCAAGTCATTGCTATGCTGTGATCGCAATGCTGCGGATCCCCCCTCTGAAGTGTGCCATCGGCGGTGTACCGTCACAAAGACCCGCTGAATCCCGCTTTCAACTACAGTTCTCCCCGAAGACCGACGCTTCGTGCGACGCCAGATGATGAAACCTCAACGCCATGGCGCTTGCCCGCCACCCGGCCAGGCATTGCCGGACAGTCTTGGTAAACTGGTTTCGGAAAAAAGTGTCGGCCCCATCTCCATAACACCCGACAACGGCGTCCCCGGGCGCGCTGTGCGTTGTTTTCGACCAGACGAGGCTCCTTCGCGTAAACGAAGTTCTTATCGGCACCCGGCTCCGAAATCACGACTCGTTCACACTCGAACGGTCTCCGGGCCGATGCAATAACCATGGAGTGCGCCAAGGCCGAAAGGGTCCGGATGGAGCATGAGTGCGTTCAACCCGTCCTGACAACGGACTGGTTGCCGCGATGCACTTCGAGGCGCGCGGGGTAGTAGTCTTCGGTCACGAAGATGGAAAAGAACAATGCGCCCAGACCGCCTTCCCTGGCGCGCGGCAGGTCGAACTGGCCATCGTTCTTGCGCTGGCCGATGTCGCCGCCGTGATAGAAGACGCGGTCCACGGCGTGAACGTGGCCGTCGAAGACCAACGACCGTGCGTGCAGGGCGCGGGCGGGCGCGGAAACCCCGGTCTGCGACCAGAGCAGGACGGCTCCTGCCCCGAGCAGCGCCAGCACACCCGCCGGCGTCAGATACGTCATATAATCATGGGGACTCGGGAAGTGTCTCATGGCCAATCCGGTTCGTCCTAAACTCGCCGCCATTGTAACCACCTACTTCAAGATGTCGCACGGGCAGCACATCGTAGATCGCCTGCTGGAAGGTTACGGGTGGAACGGCACGCACCATTATCCTCCCATGGACTTGGTGTCGCTCTACGTCGACCAGGTCGGCGATACCGACTTCAGCCGGGAGCGCCTGGCCCGCCATCCGAATACCAAGGGATATCCCACCATCGCTGAGACGCTCACGCGGGGCGGAAGCAAGCTGGCGGTGGACGGCGTGGTGATCGTGGGCGAGCACGGCAAATACCCGCGCAACGAAAAGGGTCAGACCCAGTATCCGCGCTGGGAGTTCTTCGAGCAGATGGTCAAGGTGTTCCGCGACAGCGGCCGGTCCGTGCCGGTGTTCAACGACAAGCACCTCTCGTGGAACTGGGAATGGGCGCGCAAGATGTACGACACCTCGCGCGAGATGAAGTTCGCCTTCATGGCCGGATCGAGCCTGCCGGTGACGTGGCGCACGCCCCAGGTGGAAATGCCGCTGGGCTCGCGAATCAGCGAGGCCCTGTGCGTCTGCTACGGCGGCGTGGATAGCTACGATTTCCACGGCCTCGAAACCGTGCAGTGCATGGTGGAGCGAAGGCGCGGCGGGGAGACGGGAGTAGAGTGGGTACAGGCTTACCGGGGCGAGAAGTTCTGGGAGGCGCTGCGCGAAGGCGTCTGGCCCAGGCCGCTGATGGACTCGGCGCTTTGCAGAAGCCACACGCTGGTGCCCGCGCGCGCCGGCTTCAATCACGTCTTCCCGTCGGTCGACGACATGCGCCGGCTGGTTCGCGACCCGGTGGCCTACCGGTATCAGCACGCCGACGGGCTCAAGTGCACCGTGCTGCTGATGAACGGACTGGTACGGGACTTCAACTTCGCGGCGTATGTGAGCGGCGGAGACGAACCCTGGTCAACCCAGATGTACCTGCCGATGCCCGACGGGCGCACCACCCTGGCCAATTTTTTCAGCCCGCTGGTGAACAACTTCGAGAAAATGTACCTGACCGGCAAGCCGACGTACCCGGTGGAGCGCACGCTGCTGACTACCGGCCTGACCGCCGCCGGCGTGGAGAGCCTGTACCGCGGGCAAAGCAAGTTCGACACGCCGCACCTGGCCATCCGCTATCAGCCCACCAAGGAATCCACTTTCTGGAGAACATGACTATGCTGACTCGACGCGGTTTCCTCCAGACCACAGCGGCCGCGGCTGCCGCTGCCCAGGCCAAGCCGAAGCGCATCGCCATCATCGCCACCATCTACCGGCTGCAATCGCACGCGCAGCACATGGGCGACCGCTTCCTGGTGGGCTATCCCTACGCCGGCGTGTGGCACAAGCCGGATATGAAGGTAGTGTCGCTCTACGTGGACCAGAAGCCCGAGGGCGAACTGAGCGGCGAACGCGCGCGCGAGTTCGGTTTCCAGGTTTATCCGACAGTGGCCGAAACGCTGCGCTGCGGAGGCAATTCGCTGGCCGTGGACGCGGTACTGATCATCGGCGAGCACGGCAACTATCCACGCAACGACAAGGGCCAGATCCTGTATCCGCGATACGAATTTTTTGAGCAGTGCGTGAAGGTGTTCGAGCAGGACGGGCGTGCGGTGCCGGTCTACAACGACAAGCACCTTTCCTATAGCTTCGAGAAAGCCAAGGCGATGGTGGACGCCTCGCGGCGGCTGCGTTTCCCGATGCTGGCCGGGTCGTCAATTCCCGTGACCTGGCGGCTGCCCGCGATCGATCTGCCGCTCGGCGCGAAGATCGAAGACGCGGTGATGGTGGGGGAAGGCGGGTCGGACGCCATGGACTTCCACGCGCTCGAAGGCCTGCAGTGCATGGTGGAGCGCCGGCACGGCGGCGAGAGCGGCGTCAAAGCCGTGCAGTTGCTGGAAGGCGACGAGGTCTGGAAAGCCTGCGATGAGGGGCGCTGTTCCAAGGAGTTGCTCACCGCCGCGCTTTCGCGCAGCGACACACCGCTGGGGCTGACGGTGGACGACGGCCGCACGCAGGATCTGGTGGCCTCCGGCCAGTTGCGCAAACTGGCGAAGAAGCCCGCCGCCTACTTCATCGAATATCGCGACGGGCTGAAGGCCACGATGCTGATGCTGGACGGCGCGATCAAGGACTTCAACTTCGCCGCGCGCTTGCAGGGCGTCGCGCAGATTCAGTCCACTCAGTTCCTGTTGACTCCCGATCCGAACGTAACCTACTCGGCTTGCCTGATGCACAAAGCGGAGGAGATGTTCGAGACCGGCGCGGCGCCCTATCCGGTGGAGCGCACGCTGCTGGTGAGCGGGGTTCTGGAGAGTTGTCTGACGTCGAAGGTGCAGGGCCATGCGCGGCTGGAAACGCCGCATCTGGCGGTGGCGTACCAGGCGCCGGCGAAATCGCAATTTGCGATGGCGTAGCGGCAGCCTTCTCGCGCCGGTAATCCTCCTTCGCCTCGTTAGCTCCAGACGTTCCTAATGCTGTATGATCGGCAGTACATTGTCGAACCATGGAACCGGATAGGAACGATCCCACAACCGATCAGATCCTCAAAGTCGTAGAGCATCACTACTTCCAGGCGCTGGTCGAGAAGCGCGTCGGCGAATTGACCGAGGCGCGGTTGTCGCGTTGGCGGAAGCAGATCACCGCGCCGGTGGTGATCGCACTCTCGGTCGCGGGCTGGCTGGGCTACCGTGACCTCAACAGCGTCAAGGCGCTTACGGATGCGACCAACCAGAAGATCGAGGAGAGCCGCAACAGGATGGCGGCAACGCTCAAAGATGTCGAGAGCCAGGGATCGGCCGTCGCCAAACTGGTGGAGCAGAGCAAAGACCAGATCAACGACCAGATGAAGGAGGTCTCCGCCTCCCAGAACCTGGTGGCCGAAGGGAAGCAGTATCTGAGTCAGGCGAGAACCGAAGCGCAACGCATCGCCGAACTTCAGGCGAAGACCGTCCAGGATGCCCTAAACAGCTCGAAGGACTCCACCGCCATCGCTGTGGGGTTGTCGCAGAGGGCTCTGGAATTGGCCAAGAGCACCGATGACGTCAATCAGACCGCACGGACGATCAGGGCTACCAAAGACGAGGTGGTTCAACAGAAGGGCGCGATCGACCAGGTGGATCAGAAGGTTGCTGCCGCCGCGGAACACGTGCTCAAGGTCGAGACCAACATCCGGGAAGACCAGGCGCTGCGCGACGAGATGATCCGCGCCCGTACGTTCGCTCCCCTGATCCTGCGCTCTGGACAGGAAGTGCAGGTGGACGTGCTCGATCCCCGGGACGCGCTCGGAAAGCAGAAGTACCGGGTATTCGCGCGGGCGGACGACGTGAAAACCGGATTCATCCTGCTGCGGGTTCGCGTTACGGAATTGTGGTCCGGAATAAGCCACCCGGAAGAGGCGCTGCCGCGGCTGACCCAAAACAATCCCTTTCCGCTGAAGGAGGCTCCCGGCCTGGCCATGTACGTGGACTCAATCAAGCACCAGACGCTCTCTCACACATTCGCCCTGCTGCATGTAGGGGCGGCGGAGGGATCGCTCCACTAGTGTGTCCTGGCATGGCCCCAGGCGTTTTCACTTCGGCTGGAACTTGAAATCGGAAATCGCGATCTCGTCGTTTCCCTGGATCAGAAATCCGAAGCTGCCCTTGGTGAAATCGCGGCCGGGCTCGGCGAAGGTATCCAGCACCTTCCATTCGTCGCCCACGCGCACCTTTTGGACGGCGCGATCCGGCGTCACCTCGATCTGAATCGTGAACGTCTTGTTTCCGAGGTTGTGCGGCACCTTGACGCGCTCGAAGCGCTTGCCCTTTTCGATCACCCCGGCCCATAAATTCTTTTGATCCATCTCGTAGAGCAGGTAGTTCTTGGCATCGAGATACTGCAAACACCAGCGGATCTGGCCTGCCCGGAATACACCGCCGCCTTTGACCAGACTGACGGTGAAGGTGAAGACGCCCTTGGGCGGCAGCTTATACGGCACGAATCCGCCGCCCTTGCGCGACCAGGTGGCGCCGTCCTGCTTCCAGTTCTGCGCGTCCTCGAACTCCGCCATCCCCCTAGCCGTCACAGGCGCAGGCACGGCCACCGCCGGCCGTTCTCGAGCCAGATTGAAGTCCACTTCCCGGCTTTCGCCGGCGGCCACTGGGACGCGCGTGGCGGATTCGATGAATCCCGGTGCGCTCGCCGTAAACACGTAACTTCCGGGGGGCAACTCGATCTGGTTTCCCCGAGCCTCGTGCGGCTCCGATTCGTCGCCGCGGCGGTACGTGATGTTTGCCGATGCAGGATTGCGGCTGAGCCGGATGACGCCGATAGCGGCAGTCAACACGACGTCCGCGCCCGAGAGCACTACGGTCTGGCCCGCCCGGAAGGATCGCTGCAGACGCTTCGGCTGGTAGCGTTCGCGCCGCAGTTCCAGAGTGTGGTCGCCCGGCTGGATGGCGCTAAGGGTGAGCGATCCGTCCGGTCCCACCGCGCCGGCGGCTTTCTGATCCACTGCAACCTCCGTGCCGGCCATGGCGCCGCGGATTTGCAGCGAGCCGAATTGCGGTTGCGGCTTCAGGTCGAACTGCAGGCGCGTTTCCGCGCCTTTCTTCACTTCGGCGGTCTGCGCCGCCTCGTCCTGAAACCCGCTCTTGGCCACTCGCACGGTGACTTTTCCGAGGGTCTGGATGCGCAACTCGCCGCGGCGGGTGCGCTGGCGGTACTCCTTGTTGTTGAGAAACACGCGCACGTCGTCCTGGCCGGTGGAGACAATCAGCGTGCCCGCATTGACGTCGGTTTTCAGAAACGCAGTCAGCGTGGGCGCGGCGCCGAAGCTTTCGCTCATGTTGTGCTGGTCCCGGCCCTCGCCTACCACGATCTCATTCACACCCGGCTGAAAGCTCGTGACTTCCGTCCCGGCCGGACTGGCATCGCTTTGCGGCTGGCCGTTGACCGTGAGTTTCCAGGGGCCCGCATTGGTCACCACGCGGGCCTGCTTGCCGAAGCTGGCCACCAGCACCGCGATCATGTTCCGCGCGGTTACGGGGCCCGCCACAACCGGCGGGCGCGCATCGGCGATCTCAAACGAGAACGAGGCCTCCCCATTCTGCCCGGTAATCTTCAAACGGTGCGTGCCCGGCGTCACCTTGTCGAGCACCAACTGACCTTCCTGCAGATCGGCTGGCGGCCGATCGTCCACCACTACCTTGCCCCGGTCCAGATCGGTCAGCAGGCGAACCGCTTGTGCCTGTGGCTGAAGCGTCAGGCCGACTGCTGCCGGCTGCCGGGCCGTCACGGTGAAAACGCCCGCCGCGGGCTCGAAGCCCTCGAGAGTCGCGGAGACCTGGTACGTACCCGGCGCCAGCGCCGCCTTGCAGTTGGAGGTGCAGGTGGTTTCGTTGCTGCCGCCGGCCGCCGCCGCCCGCACCGACGCGCCCGGAGGCGTGGTTGTAATGTCCACAGGCACGGCCGCGGCGTTGCCCGCCGCGATGTTGGCGCGGCGCTTGCCGGCCTGACCCACCATCAGGAAAACGACTACCAAGATCACCAGCAGACCGGCGATCGATCCGATCACCACCGCGGGCTTCCAGTTGCGCGGGCGCCGCGGCGGTGCCGGAGGG
>Ga0075030_100002276_pt1 | contig 17408 bp, 10 predicted proteins | sample LitLauG_LLR_2012_FD_71393 | JGI IMG/M metagenome (GOLD analysis project Ga0075030, IMG submission 71393) | Freshwater sediment microbial communities from Pennsylvania, USA - Little Laurel Run_MetaG_LLR_2012 | ecosystem: Environmental > Aquatic > Freshwater > Creek > Sediment | place: USA... | reverse complement strand
CGAATCAAACCGCGGAGACAAGCAGGCATGTTGACTTCCTCCCTGCGCGGGAATGGCTTGTATTAAATGCGTTTAATACAGGGAAAAATACTCTCCCTTTCCGTTCGGCTTGTCAAGAGAGAATGCACGCATCACGCCCAATCAACCCGCGTGGTGTGGAGGAGAAAATTCAGAGATGCCGCGGAGTGCGCTATAAAACGATCTTCCGAAGCCTGAGTTCCAGGCGAAGGCTCACCTCTCAGGTCAGGAGCGAGAATCGCGATGCCAACTTCGCGAGCTTGAGCACCTTGTAAATATCAATATTGACGCCGCGCAACCCGACCTTAATGGCCTTCTTGTCAGCGGTACCGGCTAAGGCTTCCATCGCTCCCAGGGCATGGGGATCGATGTGGTGCACGGACGAAAAGTCCAAAACTATTTTGCCCTGGGAATCATCCAGTTTCTCACGGACCTCTTGCAAGGCATCGGCCACGCGTTCTCCATCAATTTTCAGCAGCACGGGAATCGCATCCATACGCATCACCATCCCTCAGGCTGTTTGCAGCTCAGCAGCGGGCTGCTGAGACGAACTTGCAACTTTCGCCAGGCTTCTCCCGCGATAAGCGTTCCAGAACAATTCCACCATCTCCTCCACCAGCGGCATGCGAGGATTCGAGCGCCAGGACGGATCGTCGAAGGCAATCTTGGCCAGATCGGGGATGGCCCTTTCGAATTCTTCCTTCGAGATTCCCAATTCAGCGATCGAACGAGGAATCGCCAGTTGGTCGAGGAGTTGTTCGGTCGCCGCCACCAGGTTCTTCACCTTTTCGTCAATCGTCTGTCCGCCCAGATTCAGCAAGTCGGCGATGGTCGCGTATTTCTTGTGCGCGATATACGCCTGCTGATAGGGCGATGGCATGAACTTGGTGGGCACCGCCGCGTTATAGGCGATGACGTGGGGCAACATGAGCGCGTTGGCGCGGCCATGCGGCACACCAAAGCGTGCTCCGAAGGCGTGAGCCAGCGCATGATTCACTCCGACCGACGCGTTCGAGAATGCGAGCGCCGCGATGCAGGCAGCGTTGTGCATCATGCTGCGCGCCTCTTCATCCTGCGGGTGCTCGTACGCAATGGGCAGGTACTTGAACGCCAGCCGAATGGCTTGCATGGCATTGGAGTCGGTGTAGGCTGAGGCGTAAGTCGAAACGGCCGCTTCCAGTGCGTGGGTCAGGCAGTCGATGCCGGTATCCGCGGTCAGGCCCTTCGGCATCGACATGACGAACTGCGGGTCGACGATGGCCACATCCGGACTCAGCGAATAGTCAGCGAGCGTCACCTTGCGCCCTTGCTCTTTGTCGATCAGAACGGCAAACGGAGTGACCTCGCTGCCCGTTCCGCTGGTGGTCGAGATGGCAATCAGCTGCGCCCGGTTCGACTTTTCGGTGGGGTACTGGACCACGCGTTTGCGAAGGTCCAGGAACGGCGCGGCCAGTTCTTTCAGATCCGCCTGCGGCGATTCGTACTTGAGCTTCATGATCTTCGCCGCGTCGATGACTGACCCGCCGCCGAGCGCGATAATCTGGTCTGCCTTGTAGAAATTGAGCGTTTCCACTCCGTGCATGACGACTTTTACTTCGGGCTCCGCATCCGGAATGACCATGACGTGAACGGAAGCTTGCGGGGGAAGGTTGCGCCGGACAATGTCGACGTGGCCGATCTGCTCCAGGAACGGGCTGGTGATGATGATGGTGGAGCGCGATGGGAACTGGCGCAGGTTCTCGACGGCGTTCATGTTGAAGTAGATTTGATTGGGAACTCGGAACCACATATGGGCCTGTCTCCGCCGCGCGAGGCGTTTGATGTTGAGATAGTGATAGATGTTGACGTTGTCGGTGGTGCTGTTGCCGCCGCCGGTTCCGCATCCGAAGGAGAAGGTGGGCACCAGGTCGTTGTACACGGCGCCGAGCGCTCCAATCGATCCTGGCGAATTCACGATGATCCGGCCCGCGTTGATCACTTCGCCGAACTTCTGGATGATTTCGTCGTTGCGCGAGAAAATGACCGCCGTGTGTCCGAGGCCGCCGGCATGATTCACGTCCAGGCAGACTTTGAGCGCCTCATCGACCGACCTGGCCCGATAGACCGCGAGTACTGGGAACAGTTTTTCGACCGACAGGGGATATGCACGACCTACCCCTTGAATGGGCGCGATCAGAAGTTTAGTTTTCGGCTTGACGGACAAACCGACGAAGCGGGCAATCGCGGTAGCTTTCTGGCCGACGGCCATGGGCTGCATGAATCCGGTATTGGGATCGATGACCGTGCGCGACAGCAGTTCGGTCTCTTTCTCATTGCAGATGTGCGCGCCCAAGTCGGCGAACTTCTTCAGCACTGAGTCATAAATTTCATCGTCGATCACCACCGTCTGCTCGGAAGCACAAATGGTGCCGTTGTCGAAAGTCTTGGAGATGATGATGTCGACCACGGCCATGTTCAGATCGGCCGTCTTTTCCAGATAGACGGGCGTATTCCCGGACCCGACACCCAAGGCCGGCTTGCCGGAACTATAGGCGGCTTTGACTGCGCCCGGCCCACCGGTAGCATCAATCAGGCGGACGTCCTTGTGGTGCATGAGGTAGTCATTGTCTTGCAGGGTGTGCGAGTCCAAGCAGGTAAAAACACCTTCCGGGGCGCCGTGTTTCACGGCCGTTTCGTACATGATCCGGACTGCCTCGGAGCAACAGCGCCAGGCACTGGGATGCGGACTGAAGATCACCGCGTTCCGGGTCTTGATGGCCATGATGCATTTGAAGAGGACGGTTGAGGTGGGATTGGTTATCGGAGTAAGGGAGAAGATGACCCCGATTGGCTCCGCCACTTCCACCAAGCCGCTTTCTGGAAACTCGCGAATCGTGCCAACCGTGCGTTTGTCCTTGACGTAGTTGTAGACAAACTCGGTGGCCACCATGTTCTTGATGACCTTGTCTTCCAGGAGACCGAGCTTGGTTTCCTCAATCGCCAGGCGGGCAAGATGTTGCGCCTGCTCCAGACCAGCCAGCACCATCGGTTTGACGATGCGGTCCACATCTTCTTGCGTGCATTGCGTGAAGACGGCCGCGGCGGTGCGGGCTTGACGGACTAGGCTTTCCAGATATGCAATCCGTTCTTCACTGAGGGGTAAGGCATGGTCTGTCATGCTTTTATCCTTGTCTTAAGCTCTCGAGCATCGGCATTGTCCCGGCTTCTTTCCGGAGTTTCTGCGGTCCTGGAACCCGCTTGCCCCGCATGGTGATTTGCAGCCGCTCCGGCGCGTGCGATAGATTGACGGCGTCAAGGAGGGGACCGACAACACGATGTTGGCGTGCGCAACCCTCCATGACTGAGGGGATCAGCGAGGACACCTTGCAGTATCGGCGTCACCGAACAATCTGGCAGTGAGTGGCGTCACCACGGGGTGTGAGATTCTGCCAAGAAATCGCTTATTGAATGGGTTGGGAGGCAGTTTCTGCAGCCTGTTCAGCCGTGCTGCCTCGGAACTGTACATGACGGGCTCTAGCAACTGAGGGTTCGGGGAAGATCACTATGATCGCGGCGGTTGACATCGGCGGAACCAAGATCGCGGTGGGCATGGTGGACGAGAGCGGCCGCGTGCTCTCCCGCGCCGAGTGTCCAACCGCTGCGGAGCGGGGCTATCGCGAAGCGCGGGAGCGGATCGAGGAGATGGTGCGCGCGGTCGTTACGGCGTCAGGCGCGGAGTTGAGTGGCATGGGGATTGGCAGCACGGGGCCCATCGACCCGTTCACGGGAGAGATCGGAGATGTGCCCTTCTTCCCGACGTGGCGCGGGGAAAGTCCTGCCAGAGATCTTGCCCGCATCTTCGGTGTTAGCGTGGCAACTGAGAACGATGCCGATGCCGCGGCCCTCGCTGAGGCGGGATGGGGCGCGGGCCGGAACAAGAACCGGCTGATTTACATCACCGTGGGGACCGGCATCGGGGGCGGCGTGATTCTGGATGGCCGTCTGTATCGCGGTGTGGACGGCGCTCACCCCGAAATTGGGCACCATGTCATCGACGCCTCCGGTCCCGCCTGCATGTGCGGTTTTCATGGATGCTGGGAGTCGTTGGCCGCAGGTCCTGCGATGGTCGCGTGGATGGAGAGCAGGATGCCGAAAGACTACCCGCATGTAAGCAATCTGACTGCGAAGCGCATTTGCGACCTGGCGCGGGAGGGCGATGCACTGGCCCGGCAGGCGGTTGAGCGCGAGGCTCACTATCTCGGTCTGGGCATGGCCAACCTGGTGACCGTGTTTACGCCCGACGCAATTGTGCTGAGCGGCAGCGTGATGAAGAGTGCCGACCTTTTCCTGGACAAGATTCGCGAGACGATCCGGGCTAGTTGCCGCTACGTCCCGCATGAGAAGACGGAACTGGCGCTCGCGTCCCTGGGGGACGATGCCAACCTTATTGGCGCTGCGCGGGTGTGGCATCACCGGTTCGCCGAACAGGGAGGACAGCGTGCGTGACAACCTCGCGGTGATCGAGGGCGAATACCTTCGCGACATTCTTCATCAGCCGCAGGCTTTAGAGAACACCCTCGCCATTCTGAAGACGTCGAAGCCGCTGCTCGATCTGGCAGCGCGCTTGAACAAAGGCCGATTCCAGCGAGTGGTGCTGACCGGCATGGGCGGATCGTTCCATGCGCTGCATCCGCTCAGTCTGGAACTGATCGCTCACGGATTCACCGCCGTGATGGTGGAAACATCGGAACTCGTGCACTACGAAACCGGATTCTTCGATCCCAGGACGCTGATCATGGCCGTCTCGCAGTCCGGACAGAGCGCTGAAATGGTTCGGCTCACGCAAATCAACCGCAAGCGTTGCGCAGTCATTGCCGTCACGAACACGCCTGAGAGTCCGCTCGCCAAACATGCCAACGCCGTGGTGTTGACGAAGGCTGGGCATGAATTTTCCGTGTCCTGCAAAACCTATGTGACCACGCTGCTGGCTTTGAAGATGCTGGGAGATGTCTTGTGTGAGCGCGATCTTCGGCGTACCGGCCGGGAGTTGAAGCACGCTTCGCCCGTGACCGCGGCGTATCTGGCGGATTGGAGAGGTCATGTCGGCAGCTTCGCCGAGACTTTGGCCGGCATTCGGCAACTTTACCTGGTTGGTCGCGGGGCATCCCTGGCCAGCGTGGGTACCGGTGCGCTCATCACGAAGGAGTCCGCTCACTTTCCCGCCGAGGGCATGAGCAGCGCCGCGTTCCGGCATGGTCCCATCGAGATGCTGGGGAAGGAGACCTTCGTGCTGGTGTTCGCTGGGGACATTAAGACCCGGGACTTGAACATCCGCCTGCTTCTGGATATTCAGCGCAGGGATGGACGGTCGGAATGGGTGGGCGAAGACGCGCCCTTATCCTGCTGCCGGATCCCGAAGCACGGTTCGAGCATTCAGCAGATTCTGGAAATCCTGCCGGTGCAGATGATCACGCTTGCGCTGGCAGCGCAGGCCGGACGCGAAGCGGGAAGATTCGCGTTCACCACCAAGGTCACGACAACGGAGTAATGCGGGACTGACGTGATTTCAATCGCCCAGAGAAGTGGGCGACATTTAGAATTCCATCGGGGGACTTTTGGGAGCTGGGAACATCGTCGATGGCTGAACTGACTCGGAGAACGCAGATGACACGCCGCGAAATGCTGCAGGCAACCACGCTGGGAGTTCTTTCGCTGGCCAATTTGCCTTTCGCTTTGGGACCTCCTTCACCCGATGTGTTTCACGAACCAGAACGGGTGCCCTACAAAGGGACCGACGATGAGTTGCTGGACGAAATCGAGCGGGCCGCGTATGACTTTTTCTGGAATGAGGCCGGCAGCCCCGCCGGACAAGTCAAAGACCGGGCTTTGGCGAATGGCAACGATCACCACACGATTGCAAGTATCGCGGCGACTGGCTTTGGGCTCACTGGCCTTTGTATCGCTGAGGCCCGCGGCTACGGGCAGGCGGCTGCGATTCGCGACCGGGTCCGTCAGACGCTCCGCTTTCTGCGACAGCAGATGCCGCATGAACACGGCTTCTTCTATCACTTCGTCGATTGTCAAACCGGAGAGCGCGCCTTTCACTGTGAACTCTCGTCGATCGACACCACACTCCTGCTCTGCGGGGTGCTGACGGCGCGCGCCCACTTCCACGATGCCGAGATCCAGGATCACGCGACCGCCATCTACGAACGTGTGGACTGGCCCTGGATGCTGAATGGCGGCAAAACTCTCTCCATGGGATGGAAGCCGGAGGAGGGCTTTTTGAAGAGCCGGTGGGAACACTATTGCGAGCTCATGATGATCTACCTTCTGGCCTTGGGCTCTCCCACCCACCCGGTTTCGAAGGACGCGTGGGATGCCTGGTCGCGCCCCAAGGTGAAGTTCCAGGAATTCGAATACATTTCCGGCAACGACCCGCTGTTTACGCACCAGTATTCGCAAGCGTGGTTTGATTTCCGCCACAAACGCGACGCCTATGCCGACTATTTTGAGAACTCGGTGACGGCAACGCGGGCGCACCGGAGTTTTTGCCTGTCTCTGCACGACGAATTCCCCGATTACACCGACCACCTGTGGGGAATTTCTGCATCCGACTCAGCGTCCGGCTACCAGGGTTGGGGCGGACCTCCGCGGCTGGGGCAGTTGGATGGAAGCGTTGTTCCCTGCGCTGCGGGCGGTTCGTTACCCTTTCTACAGGAAGACTGCATGCAGGTTCTGCGGACCATTCGCGAGCGCTACCCGCAAGCCTGGAAGCGGTACGGTTTTGTGGACGCCTTCAATCCGCTGACCAACTGGTATAACACCGATGTGCTTGGAATCAACTTGGGCATCACGATGCTGATGGCCGAGAATGCGCGCTCGGGCTTCGTCTGGAACACCTTCATGAAGAACAAGGAAGCGCAGCGGGGAATGGAACGGGCGGGGTTCAAGACCACCTTGGGGTCAAAACCGGGAATGTAATGGCGGGCGGCACCGCGTGCCGGCGGGACGGAGCCCCAGCGTCTAAAGGCGCGCTGAAAACAGGCTGCTTGCGGCATCGCTAAAGCGATGCCCTGATACCAATCTTTTCGACCTCCGTCGCAAGACTGCTAAGGTGATCTTCTTCTAACGGAGGAACGTCGAGCGGCAGCCCTGGACCAGGTCTGCCGCTCGGGGAGTTAACGGTCAAATCAAAACGTAAGCCGCGTCTGGAACTCGACTACGCGGCCGGCGAAAGCAGTGCCGGCCATTCCAAAGTTGCTGTTCTGGATATTCGTGCTGGGAGTGTTGTAGCCGAATCCGGTCAGGTTCAGCTTGTTGAACAGGTTGAAGAAGTTGGCCCGGAAGGTGAACTTCGCCCCTTCACTGGTGATGAACGGCACCTTGGTTTCCTTGCCCAGGCTCAAGTCAAAGGTCTGGTAGCGCGGGCCGCGGAAGGAATTGCGCTTCACAAACGGAGGTCCGGCCTTGCTGAGATCAAAGTATGCGGGCCCGCCTTTGGGGAAGTTTCCGCCCGGCTTCTGGAAGGTGGACGTGCTGAAGTCCTGGCCCGCGCCGCCGAGATAGGCGGTCGGCAATGCGGGACAGATAGTCCCTCCCTGCGGAACAGGCGGGCATTGAGCTCCTTGCACAGCGCTCCACGGGTAACCCGTATGGAATTGGTAAATGGGATCGAGGTGCCAGCCTCCGAGCACTTTGTTCATAAGGCCTTCCTTGCTTCCCGGAAATGGCAGATCCCACAAGCCGGTGACCATGAAGCTATGAGTCGCGTCGAAGTCCGACGGGCCCAGGTCGCCGAGATTCTGGTTGATGGGATAGAACTGGTTGGTGTAGCTGCCCGCGCCCTCGCCAGTAACCGTGTCCATACTCTTGGCCCAGCGATATTTTGCGTACATCTGCACCCCATGGGAGAAGTTGTGCTTGATGTCCGCGAGCAGGGCGTTGTAGTGGGCTTTAGCGTCAGTCGATGGGAAGTACACGGCGCCGTAATGCGCGTTCGGCTTCGCGTAGATGTTTTCGAGGTTGACGATGCGCAAGAGACGGTGCGTCGAGCTCCCCTGATATCCGATCGTCGCTACAAAGTTGCCAGGCAGTTCGCGCTGGAAGTCCAAGGAATAGTTGTAGGCATAGGGAGTGGCGAAGTTCTGGGGAGCTCCCCAGATCTCCACGCTCCCATAGGGGGTCCCGGTGTTGGGATCAAAAGCCAGGGCCGGATTCGCTGGATATCCGTAGATCGAATGCAGACTGGATCCCTGCACGACCTGGATCTGATTGCCAACGGCATTGGGGGCAAAAGGAGGAGTCATCCAGCCGTTCGCGAGCAAGTCATAGGTCTGCGAAGCCGAGCCTAAGGGCGACCCGGCGGCAGCACAACAGATCCCGTAACGGAAGATGAAGGGGGGGTTCACGCGGCTGATGCCGGTCATGGTATCCGAGACGCGGTTGTAACCCACACCGAAACCTCCACGGAACACGCTCTTGTTGCCAAGCTTTGACGGACTCCAGGCAAATCCGAGACGCGGACCGAAGTTGTTCTTATCCGAAGGATAAAGCGGATTGGATACCTTGACCGTAGCATTCGCGAAACCGTTGACATAATCACTCGCCGGATTCAGGAATAGGTTGGACAGGTGTCCATCCTTCTCGGACAAGGGACTGAAGTACTCATACCGAATCCCGACATTAATGGTCAGGTTGGGCCGGAGTTTGATGTCGTCCTGAATAAACCACGCAATGTCATGTTGGCGGAAGTATTTGCGAGGATCGGCTGGGCCTCCGGTGGCAGGATTGGCGTTGACACCTTCGTAGATCGGAGCGCCGTTCGCGAACTCCCACAGCCCGTGGTAGGTGTAAATGGGCCGCTGATCGCCGAACATATAGTCGTTGTTGTCCTGTACCCACGCGTAGGTGAACCCGGTCTTCAATCCATGCCGCCCCCTGACTTTGCTGACGATATCGCGAAATTCAAACTGATTGTTGCCAAAGATGCCCGGCGAGTTGTCGCCTTGAGGCGCTCCCCAGATGACACGCGATAGGGGCATATCTTCAATCTGCATATTCGGCAAGCCCCAGTTCATCTGGGTGTTGATTTTGTATTCATTGTTGCTCCAGCGAGTGGCGTTGAAGCGCACCTCGTTCAGCAGGGTGGAGGATATGGTGCGGTTCCACAAAAGCGTGATGAGGCCGTTGCGCCATTTGGAGTTTACATCCTGATTCACGCGCGCCTGCCCGGTGGTCTGGGTGTAGTCGTAAGGCGTGAGGTAGAAACTCGCGGCAAACGTGTTTTTTCCCTGAGTAAAATCAACCCGGGAGTTGTATTGATTGCCGCTCAGGTGACTGGGTTGAGCGATCAGAACTTTCTGCAAGTCCGGGATGCCGTCAAATCCGCCGGCAGTGGTGTCCGTCAGGCAGCAAGTATTCTGCAGGACGTTCCAGGTCGGAATATATTGGCCATAAGTCCAAGTCGGAGTAGCGCCGGTCAGGCCAGCTCCGCCCAAGTCCACGCCGGTCATGCCACCCTGTGTCGCCACCTGGCAGCCCGAGCCATCCGCCCCCTGAACCCCTCCCGGGGAATAGGCATAACTCGGCCACTGTCCCTTGAAATCATTGCAGTTTGGAGCGAGAACCTGCAAAACGCGCGGCAGGTTGTTGGCTGCCGTCGCAACCGCGCCTTCGACCGTGCCCGCACGGTTGTTCTGCATGTAGCTCGTAAACTGCGGGGTCTCGATGTACTGGCTGACCGAAGTCATGTTGTTGACGCGGTTCCCTTCGTAGGAAAAGAAAAAGAAAAGCTTATCTTTCCAGACGGGGCCACCCAGGCTGCCGCCGAACTGGCGGTTCTTATTGTTGACGCGCTGCGGCACTCCGCCGGTCTCGTAGCCACCCCAGCGATTGTAGGCATTCAGCCCCGGTTCGTCGTAATCGAAGAAGCCCGAGCCGTGGAACTGGTTGGTGCCGGTCTTGGAAATCGCCTTGATCTGCGCGCCAGTGTTGCGTCCGTCTTCCGCGGAGTAGTCGGTGGAAACAACCTTGACTTCGGCGATCGACTCCTGGTTGGGAGTGACATCGGCGGCTCCGCCCCAGGTGAGGTCGTTGACGCTGGTGCCGTCAATCGTATAGTTGTTGCCGCTGGGGCGCTGTCCGTTGGCGCTGATCTGCGCCACATTTTCTACCGAGAATATGGAGTTCGTGGATGCGCCGGGGCCCGAAGTGTTGTTGAAGTTTGCGGACGCGCCCGTGCCGGTGCGCGCGCCGTCGCCGAACACGCCCGGCGCCAGCCGCAGCAGTTCGTAGGGATCGCGCGCGTAGGAAGGCATGCGCTCAATATCTTTGGCGGTGATTTCAGAGCCGACGTTGGCGTTTTCGGTTTGCGGGCCGGCGGCTTCGCCGATCACGGTCACAGTCTCCTGGCTGCCGCCGGGTGTCAACTCGACGTCTAACCCGCGCACGCTTTCTGCTCCCACTTCCACACCCGTCAAGTGACTCTTGCGGAATCCGCCGGATTCGACGTCCACTGTGTACTGTCCCGGCACCAGAGCTGCCACCCGATAGAAGCCGGTTCCGCTGCTTTCTGTAGTCTGGGCAACTCCAGTGGCCTGGTTGGTCACCGTCACCATCGCACCTTTGACGACGGCGCCGGTTTTGTCGCTCACGGTACCTTGCAAGCTTGCCCCATACTGCGCCTGGACCAACGTGGTCAAAGCAGCGATGCTGACGATCAGCAGTACGACGCGGACTGCCAAACTCGAACGCCTCATGGAATCTCCTCGGGTGGAAAGTTGCTTGTCAAAAGTTTCGCTTCGACTTACTCTGCAACGTTTACTAAATCGCTTTTCCAGCGATTTAGTGACAGTTTGATTGCTGCTTATACCACGGGGGGAATTTCACCGTCAAGCACTTAAGTTGTTATGTTCTGCATGAGCGGCGGACTATGAAAATCCAGAGGGTCGAGCCCGGGGGATTCTATGAGAATTCAGAGAATTGGGCTGGCGACGAGTCAACGCTTGTTGCTTCTGGCCGCACGCTTGCCGTCGGGAGCGGTGGAGGTTGTCTCCCGGATGATCAGTTCGGGCTCCACGGTGTGCTTGTCGTGGAGATCGACTCCGGGACGATTAATGCGCTTCAACAAAATCTCGGCGGCCGCCCGGCCCATTTCGCGGAGGGGTTGGCGCACGGTTGTCAGGCTCGGATTCTGGTACGCAGCACTCTGAATGTCGTCAAACCCGACGACCGACACGTCCTCGGGCACGCGGAGACCGGATTCGCGCAAGGCGCGAATTGCACCCATGGCAGAAATGTCGTTAAAAGCAAACAGCGCCGAAAAGGGTTCTCCCGCAGCCAGCAACCGCCTGGTTGCCACATACCCCAGTTGCGGAGACGGCGAATCACCTTCCAACTGCACAACCAAGCGGGGGTTGATGGCTACGCCCAGTTGGCGGGCGACCCGTTCAATATTGGACCAGCGAACTTCAGTGTCGGAGCTGAACTCTTGCCCCTTGATGAACGCGATCTGGCGGTGGCCCAGGTGAAACAGGTGCTTTAACGCAACTTCGGCCGCGCGCTGGTGATTGAGCACAATGTTGACCACGCCTTTGACGTCGTGGTGGCCCGATACGGTGACGACGGGCACGGAAAGGTTCAGATGCCAGGGAGTGTCGACTGCGATCAGGCCGTCGACCGATCGTTCCAGGAACATGCGAGGATATTCGTCGATCAAGTCAGCGCGGTGCCGGTGGCTGGCGACAAAGTAGAAGTAGCCCTCCTGCAGAAGATAGGCTTCCACTCCGCTCATGACCGAGGCCGAGTATCCGTCGCTGACTTCTGGCACGATCACGCCAATGGTGAAGCTGCGCTGGGTGCGCAGGGACCGGGCAAAGAAATTGGGGCGATATTTGAATTTCCGGGCGGCTGCGAAAATCCGATCCTTGGTGTCCTGGGGGATGGAATCGGCCACGGTCGAGCGATTGATGACCAGCGAAACCGTGGCGGGCGAGAGTCCGAGGTGCTCGGCGAGTTTTTTCAGGCTCATGGGTTTGCGGGCCGCACGCCCGGCGCCATCGCTGCCTGGTTTCGGCTTCCTCGTAGGCACGCTGCGCAGTCTCGCACACAGCCATCGCTCTCGCAAGCGCAAAGATCTCGGGCGCACCGGGTTCTTCCTATTGACATCAGCAAGAAAAGCGTATTTCATACTTTGCGACGCTGATGTACTAATCCGTTTTAGTGGCTCTCAAAACGACGGTGAGCGAGGTGGGGCCCCATGCGGCTGCTGGGACGAAGCGCAACCAATGGTAGTTCAATCGTAGCTGGACTTCGCGGGTGCCGGCTGGGCCGGAGAGCCCGCGGGTTCGTTTTTTCCTTCTTTTGCGCGGCTTTAATCGGTTCGCTTCTGTCGGCTCAAGCCTCGAATTCCCCATCCAGTACAAGCGGGCAAGGCTCGCGAAAAACCGGGATCGCTGATCCACGTCTGGATTCCCGCGTTGATTCCCTTCTCCGCAGCATGACGCTGGAGGAGAAAGTCGGACAGCTCGTGCAATACTCGGCCGGGCAGGCGACCGGACCGGGCACGGGACGCACCGACTATGAAGACATGATCGCCCGCGGCCAGATCGGGTCTCTGCTCAACGTCATCGATCCCAAGCAGATCACAGCGTATCAGCGCATCGCGGTGGAAAAATCGCGGCTGCACATTCCGCTTCTCTTCGGTCTTGATGTCATTCACGGCTTCCACACAGAATTCCCGATTCCCCTGGGCCTGGCTTCCACGTGGGAACCGGCAATCGTTGAGAAAGCGTCGCGGGTCGCCGCGTCGGAGGCTTCGGCGACCGGGATTCGATGGACGTTCTCTCCCATGGTGGACATCGCGCGCGATGCGCGGTGGGGGCGGATCCAGGAAGGTGCAGGGGAAGACCCGTTCCTGGGATCTTTGATGGCGGCCGCCTACGTGAGGGGCTATCAGGGCTCGCGGCTCGATGCGCCCGATAGCATCGCAGCTTGCGCCAAGCACTATGTCGGCTACGGCGCCGCCGAGGGTGGGCGAGACTACAACACGACCGAGATCTCCGAACACACCCTGCGACAGTTCTACCTGCCGCCCTTCCATGCTGCCGTCGAGGCGGGCACAGCTAGCCTGATGAGCGCTTTCAACTCGCTGAATGGGGTGCCGTCTTCGGCGAATCCGTTCACGCTGACCCAGGTCTTGCGAAAGGAATGGGGATTCAAAGGAATGGTGGTGAGCGATTGGTCTTCCATCGGTGAACTGGTCGCACATGGGATTGCTGCCGATGATGCGACCGCCGCACGCAAGGCTTTTCTGGCGGGCGTGGACATGGATATGGCCAGCAGCTTATACCACGATCATCTGGCGGAGTTGGTACGAGCCGGCAAGGTTCCAGAGGCCAATGTTGACGAAGCCGTACGGCGAATCCTGCGCGTGAAGCTCGCGCTTGGCCTCTTCGAGCGCCCCTACACGGACGAGGGGCGCGCCAGCCACGCCTTCTTCCTTCCTGAGAGTCTGGAACTGGCGCGAATAGCCGCCGAGCGCTCGTTTGTTCTCCTGAAGAATGTGCCGGTGGCTGGGAGCAATCCGCTTCTGCCGATTTCGAAAAATATCAAGACGGTGGCGGTGATCGGGCCGCTGGCCGACAATCCTTCCGACCCGGAAGGCAAGAACCCATCCGCACCAAAGAGCGGAGTGCCGTCGTTGCCGGCCGAACTGGCGCGGCGACTGGGTGAGAACAACGTGCTCCGCTTCAAGGGCACGGGGATCAATTCTGGCAGCGATGAAGACATCGCCGCCGCGGTGGCTGGAGCCATGCGTGCTGACCTGGCGATTCTCACCCTGGGTGAGACGCAAGAGATGAGTGGAGAAGCGGCATCGCGTTCGAAACTCGGCCTTCCCGGACGGCAACAAGAATTGTTGGAAGCGATTGTGGCCACGGGAAAGCCGGTTGTGCTCATCCTTTTCAGCGGACGTCCGCTCACTCTGCCGTGGACTTTTGAGCACGTGCCGGCTGTGCTGGCAGCCTGGTCGCCCGGGAGCGAAGCCGGTCCGGCACTCACGCGGACCCTCTATGGCGAATCGAATCCCAGTGGGAAGCTGGTGGTCAGCTGGCCGCGCAGTGTCGGGCAGGAACCGCTCTACTACAACGCATTGAGTACCGGGCGCCCGCCGGGCAACAAGGATCTAACTCGGCCTCCGTACGATACCGAATCGAAGTACGTGTCGCGCTACATCGATGAGCAGAATTCTCCTCAGTTCCCGTTCGGGTATGGAGAGTCGTACACCAGTTTTGGATACGGCCCCACCAGGATCAACAAGACGCAAGTAAGCGCCGCAGACCTGAACAAAGATTTGAGCGGGAGCGCTGGAGCCACGGGATCGCTGACGGTGGAGGCCGATGTTTCGAATACCGGTGCGCGTTGTGGTGATGAAATCGTTCAACTTTACGTTCGTCTCCAGGGTACGAGCACGGCACAGCCCGTCCGCGCGCTGAAGGGATTCCAGCATGTGGTGTTGGCGCCTGGAGAAACCAGGAAGGTCACGTTCAATCTGGGGCCGGATGCCTTCGCGCTCTGGAACATCAGCAACCAGTTTGTGGTCGAGCCCTCCAAGGTGACGGTCTGGATCAGTCCGGACTCGACCCGCGGTACAGGAGCCGCTCTGGAAATCGCCCCCTAGTGAGCTGAATGTATGCGAATGCTTCGTTCGTCCATCGCGGTCTTGCTGCTCGCAGGGGTGCCGCTTTGTTGGGGACAAGCGGTTTTTGAGAAAGTCGCGATCGATGCGCGCGCGCCCACTCACCCCTTTCCGCACTTCTGGGAGCAGATGTTCGGCTCGGGACGCGCCATTCTTGCCTTGCGGGAAAGCTACCGCAGCGACCTTCGCGAAGTGAAAAGAGTCACGGACTTCCGCTACGTCCGCTTCCACAACATCCTGCACGATGAGGTCGGCGTCTACGACGAGGACGACCAGGGGAATCCCGTCTACAATTTCTCCTACGTCGATCAGATCTACGATGGCCTCCTGAAGAACGGGGTGCGTCCCTTCGTTGAGATCAGCTTCATGCCCAGGAAACTGGCGCTGCGCCAGGATGTGCATCCCTTCTGGTACAAGCAGATCGTAGCGCCTCCGAAGGACTACAAGAAATGGGACGACCTCATGCGCGCGTTTGCGCAGCATCTGGTCGACCGCTATGGTCTCGATGAAGTAGAGGAGTGGTACTTCGAGGTCTGGAACGAACCGAACATCGATTTCTGGACGGGCGATCCCAAACAGGCGACCTACTTCGAACTCTATGATCACACTGCGCGGGCACTGAAGTCGGTCAGTCCGCGTTTGCGCGTGGGGGGGCCGGCCAGTTCATCCGCACACTGGGTTGACGCGTTCATTCAGCATGCGGCTGCGGTGAATGTTCCCACCGATTTCATTTCCAGCCACAGTTACGGGGACGACACCGTGGAAGATCTGTTTGGGACCCATGAGGACATCCCGATGGATCGCCGGGTGTGCCTCTCGATCAAGAAAGTGCACGATCAGATCGCGGCCTCCGCGCGTCCCGGCCTGCCTTTGATGTGGACCGAGTGGAATGTCCCGTCCTTTGGCTCGCTCCGTGCCAGAGATACCGCCTACGTTGGCGCAGCACTCGCTGATGACATCCGGCAGTGCGACGGACTGGTGAACATGATGTCGTATTGGACATTCAGCGATGTCTTCGAAGAGGACGGCCCTAAGCGCGAGCCCTTCGATGGCGGCTTCGGTCTGATCGACATTGGCGGGATCAAGAAGCCCAGTTACTCGGCATTCGCTCTGCTGCACAAGCTGGGAGAAAACAGGATGGCGCAGGACTCTCCGAACGTCCTGGTCACCCGGCGCCGCGACGGCTCACTGGCGATTGCCGCATGGAATCTGGTTGATCCCGACCAGAAAGGACCTGGGCGCAGCGTCGAGTTCGAGATCCGAGGGGTGCCGCCCGACAGTCGAGTGCGGGTGACGCGCGCCGACTCCGAACATGGGAACACGCTGGCTGCTTACCAGAACATGGGGAGTCCACGGTATCCAACGCAAGCACAGGTTCGCAATCTGAACCGCGTGGCCGAGACTGCGGCCCCTCAGAGTCTTCGCTTGTCAAAGGGCTCCATAAAGTTGGAACTGCCTGTGAACGGAATCGTGCTGCTTGAAGTGCCCAAGAGGTAGAACCCGGTTTCGCCCATCTGCATGGGGTTGAATCAGGCGCCGATCGTAGTCATGATTGAGAGCCGCCGGACGCGTTTGGTGTGAAAAAACTTCATGCCGACCCGGTGATCAGCGCGATTCTGAAGAAATTCGACGCAGGGACAGCAAAGTAGAATTATGCTTGCAAGACGTGGCGCCGCCGCACGGGCGCCACCAAACCCGGCATTCACCTCGAAGAGAGCACCATGGCAGGACAAGGCCTTCAGCGTCGCGAAATCCTCCGCATCATGGGGATGGCTGGCGTAGCCGCACATTTCCCTGGATTCGTCAACTGGGCGTTTGCGCACGCGCACCCCGCCCCTGGGCCGGAGCAGATCAAACCGGCGCAATACCAGCCTCAATTCTTTTCCGACCACGAATACGCGCTGGTGGAGCGCCTGACGGAGTTGATCATTCCAAGCGACGGCACTCCGGGCGCGCGCGAAGCTGGCGTAGCTGAGTTTGTGGACTTCATGGTTGCGCATGACCGCAGCCAGCAATATAAACTCCGCACCGGACTCACCTGGCTCAACGGCCATGCAGAACGAACTCTGGGCAGTCCATTTCTGGCGCTAACCGGGGAGCAACAGATCGGCCTCCTCGAACCCTTGGCCTACAAAACCAAGTACCGGCCAGGAGAAGAAGACGGCCGCACATTCTTCCACGCGATTCGCGAGCTCACGGTGATGGGTTTTTACTCCAGCGAGATTGGTTACAAGGAACTGGACAATCCAGCCTTGCGCTTCTACGCGGAGTCGCCCGCGTGTCCCCACCCCGGCGATCCCGAACACAAGCACCTGCCCCCAGCGAAATGGTGAACCATGCCTAAACAAATCTACGACGTCATCGTGGTTGGAACGGGCGCCGGCGGGGGCATGGCGATCAAAACGCTAACGGAAGCGGGACTGAAAGTGTGTGCGCTGAATGCCGGTCGCAGACTCGACCCCACGAAAGACTTCCGCAATCACCGCATGCCCTGGGATATGAAATTCCGCGGCTTTGGCGATCCCGACAAACAAGCCCAGTCCTATGGCTTTATGGACAGCGAATGGGTGGAAGGTGTGTGGGAGCACGAGATTCCGTTTACTACCGCACCCGGCACCACCTGGATGTGGCCACGCTGCTTCGCAGTGGGAGGGAAAACAAATTTCTGGGGACGATCGTCGGCGCGTTTTGGTGACATTGATTTTCGGGCCGC
>Ga0075030_100002274_pt1 | contig 17423 bp, 14 predicted proteins | sample LitLauG_LLR_2012_FD_71393 | JGI IMG/M metagenome (GOLD analysis project Ga0075030, IMG submission 71393) | Freshwater sediment microbial communities from Pennsylvania, USA - Little Laurel Run_MetaG_LLR_2012 | ecosystem: Environmental > Aquatic > Freshwater > Creek > Sediment | place: USA... | reverse complement strand
CGCGTTGAGGTCTATCCCAACAGCACCCTGTACAAGGACAAGGAAGAACTCGAGGCGCTGCAGCTGGGATCCGTGCAGATGCTGGCGCCCTCGCTTGCCAAGTTCGGTCCGCTGGGCGTCAAGCAGTTCGAAATCTTCGACGTGCCCTACATGTTTCCCGACGCCGAATTCCTGGAAAAAATCGAGGATGGTCCCATTGGCAAGAAGCTGATGGCCGCCCTGGAGCCCAAGGGCATAACGGGACTGGCCTTCTGGGACAATGGTTTCAAGGTGTTCAGCGCCAACAAGCCCATCAACGTGCCCGGCGACCTCAAGGGCGTGAAAATGCGCATCCAGAGTTCCAAGGTACTGGAGGCGGAGATGCGCGCACTGGACGCCATACCGCAGGTGATGGCCTTTGGCGACGTCTACCAGGGCCTGCAGACCGGCGTGGTCGATGGAACCGAGAACCCCTGGTCGAACATGTATACGCAAAAGATGCACGAGGTGCAGAAATATGCGGTCGACACCTACCACGGCTACCTGGGCTACGCGGTCATCGTGAATTCCAAGTTCTGGCAGGGGCTGCCCGCCGACATCCGCACCATCCTGGAAGGCGCCATGAAGGACGCCACCGCATATGACCACGAGATCGCCCGCAAGGACAACAATGACGCGATGGAGGCCATCGCCAAGTCGGGCCGCACCACCATCATCCATCTCACCCCGGCGCAGCGTGCCGTCTGGGAGCAGGCCCTTGCGCCCGTGCGCAAGGAAGTGGCGGGCCGGGTCGGATCCGATGTGATCGACGAAATCGTCAAGGAACAGGCCAGCATCGCCCGGCACTGAGCCCTCAGGCACCGAGCATGCGGGATCTGCCGCACATGCGTCCCATCCGGATCCTGGACCGGCTGGAGGAAGTCCTCATCGGCACGCTGATGGCGGTGGCTACGGTCGTCATCTTCGTGTCGGTCGTGCTGCGCTTTCTCTCCACGGTTCCCCATGTGCAGGACTACGCCATCCGGCTGAACATGACCTGGGCACAGGAACTGTGCATTTTCCTCTTCGTGTGGATGGCCAAGTTCGGCGCCGCCTACGGCGTGCGTGAAGGCGTGCATGTGGGCGTGGATGTGCTGGTCAACCGCCTGGGGCCGCGGTGGAAAAAAGCGGTGGTCATCGCCGGATTGCTGGGCGGCGTGCTCTTCACCGGGGTCGTGGGCACCCTGGGCGGCATATTCGTGTGGGAAATGGCCCACACCGACCAGACTTCCGAGGACATGGAAGTGCCCATGTGGATCGTCTACCTGTGTGTGCCGCTGGGTTCCTACCTGATGTGCTTTCGCTTCCTGCAGGTGATCGTGGTGTACCTCAAAACCGGCCGGGTTCCACACAAGTCGCATGCCATGCCGGATGCGGGCGGGGAATCGCCCGAAGCGGCCGTTCCGGGGGCCCAGCCTTGAACGCCCTGCTGATATTCGGCCTGCTCATCGCGCTCATGCTCACCGGCATGCCGGTGAGCATTTCGCTGGGCCTCACCGTACTCACCTACCTGTTCACCATGACGCAGGTGCCGATAGAGGCCGTGGCGCTCAAGCTCTTCACCGGCATCGAGAACTTCGGCATCATGGCCATCCCCTTCTTCATACTGGCGGGCACGCTGCTCACCAAAGGGGGCGTGGCACGGCGGATGATCCATTTTGCCACCACCATGGTGGGGCATATGTACGGCGGGCTCGCCCTGGCCGGCATCATCGCTTGCGCGCTCTTTGCCGCCATTTCCGGCTCGTCGGTTGCCACGGTAGCTGCCATAGGCTCCATCATCATGCCGGAGATGGTGCGGCGCGGTTTCCCCAAGCGGTTTTCGGCCGGCGTCATCACGACCAGCGGCGCCCTGGGGATACTGGTGCCGCCGTCGGTGGTGATGGTGCTCTTCGCCGTATCCACGAACACCTCGGTGGGCAAGCTCTTTGCGGCCGGCATCCTGCCCGGCTTCGTGCTCGCCTTTGCCTTGGGATTCACCACGTGGTGGATCGCCCGCAAGCGCAAGCTACCCCGCCTTCCCCGGGCGACCTGGGGCGAGCGCTGGCAGGCCTTCCGCGACGCGGCCTGGGGCCTCGCGCTCATCGCCATCGTGATCGGCGGCATCTACTCCGGGGTCTTCACGCCCACCGAAGCGGCCGCCTGCGCGGCCGTGTATTCGTTTTTCATCGTCGTATTCATCTACAAGGACCTGAAGTTCACACAGGTGCCCCGGGCACTGCTCGATGCCGCGGCCATGAGCGCCATGCTGCTCTACATCATCACCAACGCGGTCCTCTTCAGCTTCCTGATGACCAACGAAAACATCCCGCAGGGGATGGCCGACTGGATCATGGCGCAGGGCCTCGGACAGGTGGGCTTCCTGGTGGTGGTGAACGTATTGCTGCTGGTGGCGGGCAACGTGATGGAACCCAGCTCCATCGTGCTGATCATGGCCCCCATCCTTCTGCCGGTGGCCGTCCGCCTGGGCGTGGACCCCGTGCATTTTGGCGTGCTCATGATGGTGAACATGGAAGTGGGCCTGTGCCATCCCCCGGTGGGCCTGAACCTCTACGTGGCCTCGGGGATCACCGGCATGGGTATTACCGAGCTCACGGTCGCGGTGTTGCCGTGGCTGCTGACGATGATCGCCTTTCTGGTGTTGGTGACCTATTGGCCCGCGCTGTCGCTGTCGCTGCCGAACCTACTGCACCTTTGACGCGCTGGTGAACCACCTGCAACGGCCCCACCGTCGCTGATCCTGGCCCTGCCAGGGCCTATTTCCGGCCTTTGCCTGCGCGATCGGGTGAGCCCTCGGTTGCCAGGTAGGACCACGATCGTTGCTGCTGCGGCCTTCCCGTACGCGACTGCCGCAGCGCCAGCAACTCGGCCTGCCGGGCTTCTTCCTGGTCTGCTTCCGCTGCCGACGCAGCACCACCCGCCCGGGATCCGAATGCGGCGCGATGAGCTCCCTCGGCAGCCGGATCGGGCTGTCCCGGCCGTGCCCGCCCCAGGGCTGGCAGGCTCGACTGCGCCCGGATCAACGGCGGCGCCGATGTCGTGGTTAGCGCCGATGGCGTCGGTGTCATCGGTGTATTGATACCCATGTCATTCTCCCTTGAAGCCGGACCCGTCGGCAACCCCGCCAAACCCTGGCGTCGGACCGCCCTACTCCGGTCATGCCACCGCTTGAACAAGAGCGGCCGCAATGGCGCTAGCATGCACGGTGCATGACCTTTCATCTGTGCGTCCCGACACACGCATGGCGCCGCCGCTTGCGCGCCAATTTGCCCGGCGAGGAAAACATGAAGATCGATTTTGTCTCTGACGTGGCGTGCCCCTGGTGCGCGGTGGGCCTGAACTCGCTGGAAATCGCGTTGGCGCGCCTCGACGGCAGCATTCCGGTGGAGATCGAGTTCCAACCCTTTGAGCTCAATCCCGACATGCCCGCCGAGGGCGAGGATGTGACCGAACACTTGTCGCGCAAGTACGGCGCCAATCCTGAACAGCTCAAGGCCTCGCGGCAGATGCTCAAGGAACGCGGTGCCGCGGTCGGATTCGAATTCGGCGAACGGTCCCGCGTGTGGAATACCTTTGACGCCCACCGCCTGCTCTACTGGGCAGGGCTGCAAGGGCGCCAGCGCGAACTCAAGCACGCGCTGCTCAAGGCCTACCATGGACGTGGTGAAAACCCCGGCGACGAGGACGTTCTGGTGCGTTGCGCCGTGGAGGCGGGCCTGGATGAGGTCGAAACGCGCGATGTGATCCAGACCGGTCATTACGCCGACGAAGTGCGGGCGGCCGAGACGTTCTTCCAGCGCGCGGGTATACGATCGGTACCCGCCATCATCATCAACGAGAAGCACCTCATCTCGGGTGGCCAGCCCCCCGAGGTCTTTGAACAGGCACTGCGTCAGATTGCCGGCGCGGCGGCTGCCTGATACAGGAGCAGAAGAACCCGGCGTGTTGCCTGGCCTTTGGCGAATATCGGCGCCGCCAGGGGCAGCGATGCGCGAATGATGACGACCTGGCGGTGGCGGTAAGAGCCGCCACCGCCATCTTGCGCAGGCCTGGCCTGTGCGCCGGATCGCTCAGTTACCGGATGGGGCCACGGGATCAATGCGGCCGTACAAACCGTCCTGCTCGTGATTGGGTCCGGCAGCGAAGAACAGCACGTTGGTCGGCTGATTGCGCGCCCCGTTGCCAAAGGAAATCGCCCACAACCCCGGGATGACGATGGGCGTGTCCTCGGCCGACTCCAGCGTTCCCTCGAACTCGCCGGTGCGCACATTGAAAGCGTTGATCCGCCCGTCACCAAAATTGCCGATCAGGACGCGTCCGCCCAATGGGCCAAAGCTCGCCGGGGCCAGGGCTACGCCCCAGGGCGCGTTGAAGTGCTCGCTGTGCAGGCGGCGGACCAGGCAACCGTCGGCGGTGAAGACGTCCACGCGACCCAGGCCCGGGCCGATCAGGTTGTCGTGGCGCGCGGCATCCTGAGCGGCATACGTCACGTATATGTCGCCCAGGATATTTTGTATTCCGAAGGGCGCATAACCCACCGGCAGTTCGGGATCCGCGAAATTGCAGGCCAGTTGAACCGGCGCGAACGTCGGGCCGAAGGTATCGACCTTGGCCTGCGAGAAATTGCTCGCGTACAGGATATTGAATGCCCCGTTACCACCGATAGCCAGCCCTTTGTACACGGCTCCCGGTGTCGTCACCTTGAGTTCATCGACCTGCGGATTCGCGAGCGATCCAGACCAACCGGAAATGGCGCCGTTTTCCGTAGCAAAGAGGAACGCGGCCGAGTGCGTGCCATCGAGCTTGAAATCGCTGCTGCCGTTGTACCAGACGATCCCCGTGGGGTCGGCCTGCGTGTGCACGACCAGCGGAATGATCTTGCCGTTGCCGTCGTACAAGGTAGAGGTTGCCGTGCCGTTATTGGTGACCCACACGGGGCCGGTGCCAAAAGCAATTCCCCAGGTGTTGATGGCATTGGGGTCCGTCGTACTGGCAAACGAGGGGATGTCGGATACAAGTTTGGTGATTTTATAAGTGCCCTCGTCGGCCCAACTGGTTTGAGCGGCCGCGAGAAGTGCTGTAAGCGCCAACGGAAGTGCCAGTTTCGATTTCATCGTATGTCTCCCTGGAATTTGGGTTTGGGAAGCGGCGCCCGCGAACTGACGGGATGGCCGGTCTACTTTGAAAAAGCCGGTGCCATGCAATCTGAAAGAGGTGCGTGTGGCTGACACCGAAGGACACGCAAAGCGTCCAGGACAAATTTTATTGGCCGTTTATGACCAGAAAACGGCCACAATGTCGCCATCATGGTGTTTTCCCCAATGAGCGGATAAGTAATTCAGGCGCTCACAACGAATCCTCACGACCCATGCCTCCTAGGGCGACGCGACTAATTGTCCATGACAATTGAACGGGATTCACGCGATTCAAGGAACGAATGCAGCGAGACCATCATCTCCCCCTCCTCCTGCACCGCAGGCGCGAACCTTTGCAAATGCGTTGCACCGGCCCCCGCGCCTTGGCAATATCTCCCGGCGGCAATTGCATAGCCGCAACCAACAGACTCTGGATGCACATCAGAAGAAAGTAGCGAATGAATTCGAACGTCGCGTGCGTCAACGCGCTGCGCGCCGATTCGGCGCGGATACGCACCACCCTGGCCGCCGTGCTCTGCACCTTGGTGGTTTCAACCTTGCCATGCGCCGCGGCCGCATCCGCCGATCCGGCGCCCGCCACCGCTGCCGACCTCGAGAAAGCCTTCGACGCGGACATACACCCGGCAGAACTCGGTGGCTGGTTGAAACAGCTGGCTGCCGAGCCCAATCACGTGGGGTCGCCACACGACAAGGCGAACGCGCTATGGGTACGCGACCGCTTTCGCGAGTGGGGGTGGCAGGCTGATATCGAGACCTTCGAGGTCCTCTACCCAACGCCACTGTCGGAAACACTGGAGATCGTCAGCCCGGTGGCGTACAAGGCCACGCTGCAGGAAACGCCGGTGGCAGGGGACGCGTCCAGCCAACTCGTGACCAAGGCGCTGCCGGCCTACGTTGCGTACCAGGGTGATGGCGATGTCACCGCGCCACTGGTGTACGTGAACTACGGCATGCCAGATGACTACCTCGCGCTGGACCGCATGGGCGTGAGCGTCAAGGGCAGAATCGTCATCGCGCGCTACGGCGCAGGCTGGCGGGGCCTCAAACCCAAGCTCGCCTATGAGCACGGCGCGGTGGGCTGCATCATCTACTCCGATCCTTCGGGCGACGGCTATGGCTCGGACGACGTGTACCCGAAGGGACCGGCACGCCCGGCACAGGGTGTCCAGCGGGGCTCAGTTGCCGATTTCTCGCTCTACCCGGGCGACCCGCTCACACCCGGTATCGGCGCCACCGATGGCGCAAAGCGGCTCACACGGGAAACGGCGCCGGACCTGCTCAAGATCCCGACGCTACCGCTCTCCTATGGAGAAGCACGCCATTTCCTGGAAGCCCTGGGCGGCCAGGTCGCACCGGCGTCCTTTCGCGGACAGTTGCCTATCACCTACCACGTGGGGGGCACAGGACCCGACGAGCCCAGGGTGCATTTGCTGGTGCGTTCCGACTGGAGCCTCAAGAAGATTTACAACGTCGTAGCCACGCTGAAAGGCAGCACTTATCCCGACCAATGGGTACTGCGCGGCAATCATCGCGACGGCTGGGTCTTTGGCGCCAGCGATCCGCTCTCGGGACAGGTTGCGCTGCTCGCCGAGGCCAAGGCATTCGGGCAGCTTGCGCGGCAGGGATGGAGGCCCAAGCGCACACTCGTTTACCTGAGCTGGGATGCGGAGGAACCGGGGCTGATCGGTTCGACCGAATACATGGAGACGCACGCAGACGAACTCCGGCACAAGGTCGTGGCCTATATCAATAGCGACGCGAACGCGCGCGGCCTGCTTTCAGCGGGCGGCAGCCACGACCTTGAACATCTGGTTTCGCAGGTTGCCAATGACGTGACCGACCCCGAAACGGGTGTAAGCGTGGCCGAGCGGCTGCGCGCCGATATGCGCGTGGAGGCAGCCGGGCCGGGCGCGACCGGTACCGCGCGAGAACATGCCAAGCGCGCGGCCGATGCGGGCAGCGATCTGCCGCTGGAGGCCCTGGGGTCCGGCTCGGACTTCACGCCATTCCTGCAGCACCTGGGCGTCACGACGCTGGATCTGAGCTACGGCGGCGAAGGCCATTGGGACGGCATCTACCATTCGCTCTACGACACCTACGAGCATCACAGCCGTTTTGTCGATCCGGGATTTGCCTACGACGCACTGCTCGCCAAGACCGCGGGCCGCCTTGTGATCCGCCTTTCGGAAGCCGATCTGCCTTTGCAGCGCGCGCAACCCTTTGCGGAGGTCGTGGCCAGCTATCTCGCCGAACTGCACAAGCTCAACGACGCAAAGCGCGAGGAGTACGAGACCCAAGCGGCATTGCTGCGCGACCGCGCGTATGAATTGGCGGCGGACCCCACCAAACCCCATGCCAATCCTGCAGCCCTCGACCGCGTGCCGTATATCGATTTTGCGCCGCTCGATAATGCCGTGGCGCACCTCAAGCGTGCGGCCAAGGCCTATGACACGGCATTCGACCAGAAGGCCGCAGCCCTGCCCGAATCGAGCAAGGCGCAACTGCGCGCGCTTATGCTGGACATCGACACTACGTTGACCACCGATACCGGGCTGCCCGGGCGCCCATGGTTTCGCAACCTCGTCTATGCACCGGGCCGCTTGACGGGCTATGGCGCCAAGACGCTGCCCGGCGTGCGCGAGGCCCTGGAGGAGCGCCACTGGCGCGACGCCGATCGGTATAGCGCACTCACTGCGCAGGCTCTGGATGCCTACAGTGCACGGCTGGAGCATGCGACGGCAGTCATCGAGGGCAAAGCCGAGGCTGTAATCGGTGACGCACATTGAACCGGGGCAAAGCGACATTCAGGACGCGCGGTTGCAAGTTGATCGCAGTGGCCGCAGCCGCAAGATGTCGTCGCTACCCCAGCCTGTCAGGCAACTTTCACGCCCTTCCAGAAGGCGACCCGGCCCTTGATGCTGGCCGCTTCGGGCTTCGGGTCTGCGTAGTACCAGACCGCGTCGGTATTGAGTTCGCCGTCGACCTTGATGGAGTAGTAACTGGCCTGCCCCTTCCAGGGGCAACTCGTCTTGTGGTTGCTGAAGGTGATGAACTCCCGCTTCAGGGAACTTTCGGGAAAGTAATGATTGCCCTCGACCAGGACCGTATCGTCGCTCTCGGCAATAATCGTGTTCTTCCAGATGGCTTTCATAGGTACCTTCATGACGTTGTAGGATAGGGCGCGCATCCGCAATGGTCCCGACGGATGCGTGAAATCGTAAACCCGTAGTATGCCCAAGCGCCACCCCGCCGCTCATCCCTGAAAGCCCACACCGTTGATCCAGCCAACACTCGCGGAACGTTTCATCCGGACACGTGCCGCCACGGACCGCCTGCTCGACGGCCTGAGCGCAGAAGATTGCATGGTGCAATCCATGGCCGACGCCAGTCCCGTAAAGTGGCATCTGGCGCATACCACCTGGTTCTTCGAGACGTTCCTGCTGGAGCAACTGGAACCGCAGTTCCGCCCGTTCCATCCGGAATTTCGCAGCCTTTTCAATTCCTACTACCAAGCCATCGGGCCGCGCCATGCCCGTCCCGCCCGCGGCGTGCTCTCGCGGCCCAGCCTTGACGAGGTGGTGGCCTACCGGCGCGACGTCGAGCGGCGCCTGCTGCCCCTGCTGGGCGGCACTTTGTCGGGCGACGTGCATGCCCTGGTTCAATTGGGTATTGCCCACGAAGAGCAGCACCAGGAGCTGATCCTCACCGACCTGCTGCATCATTTTTCCTGCAATCCCCTGCTGCCCGCTTACCGCGAATCCGCGGCAATCCGAACGCCGGCACCGCTGGACGAGCCATCCCGGGGTCCACGCTTTCAAACCTACGCTGGCGGCCTCGTCGAGGTGGGCCATGATGCCGCCGCGGCGCCCGGTGCGTTTGCCTTCGACAACGAATCACCGCGTCACCGTGTCTGGCTGGAACCCTATGAACTGGCCAGCCGCCCGGTCAGCCAGGAAGAATTTGCCCAGTTCGTGGCCGATGGCGGCTACCGCCGTGCGGAGTTCTGGCTCTCGGAAGGCTGGGACCTTTGCCAGCAGCAAGCCTGGCAGCAGCCCCTCTACTGGCGTGCGTCCCCGCAGGCGACGGGCACCGTCCGCGAAGGCGGCACGCACCATCAGGGCTGGCAGGTATTTGGCCTTGACGGCCTGCGCGACCTGGATCCGCGGGAGCCCGTGAGCAACCTGAGCTACTACGAGGCTGACGCATATGCACGCTGGGCGGGTGCCCGGCTGCCAACCGAGATGGAATGGGAACATGCGACCCGGCTGGGCGGCCTGCCCGGCAGCGGGCGTGTGTGGGAGTGGACGCGCAGCGCGTATGCGCCGTATCCCGGCTACGCGCCCTTGCCCAGCGCGGCGGGCGAATACAACGGCAAGTTCATGATCAACCAGATGGTGCTGCGCGGCGGCTCGCACGCAACGCCGCCCGGACACCTGCGGCCCAGCTACCGCAATTTTTTTGTGCCTTCGGCCCGCTGGCAGTTCAGCGGACTGCGCCTTGCGAGGAACCTTTGATACCGCTGCCATTGCCAGACCCGCGTGACCGCACGGCCGAGCATGTGGAGCCATCCAATGCTGCGGCGCATGCCGTTGCAGCGGGCGACGGCGCCGGCTTCGCCCGCGACTTCGTGCAAGCGCTCAGCGTGGCGCCCCACCGCATATCACCGAAATACTTTTACGATGCCGCGGGCTCGCTCCTGTTCGACCGCATCTGCGAACTGCCCGAGTACTACCCCACCCGCACCGAACTGGGCATCCTGCGCGCCTGCGTGCAGGACATGGCCAGCCTGATGGAGCCCGGGGCAGAGCTCGTTGAATTCGGCGCGGGATCATTGCAGAAAGTGGGTCTGCTGCTGAAGGCGATGCCCACGCCGGCGCGCTTCGTGCCCATCGACATTTCCGGCGACCACCTGCTGGGCTCGGTGCTGGCCTTGCAACGCACGCTGGCCACCGAGGCCGCGCCCCTCGCCGCAACGCTGCGCATCACGCCCGTCACAGCCGACTACACCAGCGGGCTGTCCCGCGTGCTCGATGGCCTGCCCGCCATCGGCACGCGTTATGGATTCTTTCCGGGTTCAACCATCGGCAACCTCAATCCGGCGGAAGCGCTGGAATTCCTGCGCGACGCGGCCCAGTTGCTGCAGGGCGGCGCGCTGATCCTGGGCACCGACCTCATCAAGGACCCGCTGGTGCTGCACAACGCTTACAACGATGCCCAGGGCGTCACGGCACGCTTCAACCGCAACCTGCTGGTACGCGCAAATCGCGAGCTCAATGCCGACTTCGCACTGGACGCCTATGCGCATAGCGCTTTCTATAACGCACCCGAGTCCCGCATTGAAATGCACCTGATGGCCTTGCGCCAGCAGAAGGTTCGCCTGTGCGGCCGGCTGTTCGCGCTGCGCGAGGGCGAGACCCTGCACACCGAGGACTCCTACAAGTTCACGGTGGAAGGTGTCCGCGACCTCGCCACCCGCGCCGGATTCACGCCCGGCCCCGTCTGGACCGATCCCGACCGGTACTTCGCCCTGCACTGGCTGCAGGCACCCGCCGCCGGGCGGATGAACCGCGCCACTGGCAGCAACCCCCAACGCCTGCACCCTGTCTGAAGGACCCAACCGCGATGAACACCCGCACCAGCGTCTCCAACGATGCCGCCCACGCCGCAGCCGGGCAGTTGCCATCGGTCCAGGACATGACCCGCTTCGACGCCATCATCATCGGGACGGGACAGGCGGCGCCTGCGCTGGCCGTCGCCCTGGCGCAGGGCGGCGAACGCGTGGCGGTGATCGAAGCGGGCCTCGTGGGCGGATCGTGCGTCAACGTGGGCTGCACGCCCACCAAGACCCTGCGCAAGAGCGCCCGCGTGGCGCACATGGCCCGCACGGCGCGGGATTACGGCGTCGACGTGGGCGCCGTAAACGTGGATTTTCCCGCGGCCATGGCGCGAATGCGCCAGCGTGTCGATGCCTCGCGCGCCGGACTGGAGGGCTGGCTGGCCAGCGCACCGAATGTTCGCCTGTATCGGGCGTGGGGCAGCCTGGCGGGGCGTGACGGCACGGACTTCCTCGTGAGGGCCGGCACGGATCTGCTGCGGGCGCGGCGCATCTACCTCAATACGGGCACGCGGCCCTTCGTTCCGCCCATTCCCGGACTCGGCGATCTGCCCTATCTCGACAACACCAGCCTGTTGAAACTTACCGCCCTGCCCGAACACCTGATCATCATCGGCGGCAGCTACATCGGCCTGGAAATGGGCCAGATCTTCCGACGCCTGGGGGCACGCGTGACCGTCGTCGAGACTGGCGAGCGTATCGCCGCGCGCGAGGACCCGGAAGTGTCCGCCGCCATCACGGCGTTTCTCGAGCGCGAAGGCATCGATATCCTGAGCGGCGCCGCCATCGAGAGCGCTGCGCCGTCGGGGGACGGTGCGGGTAGCGGCATACGCCTGAAGCTGGCGGGCGGGCGCGAACTTGCGGGCTCGCACGTGCTGGTGGCAACCGGGCGCCTTCCCAACAGCGACAAGCTCAACCTCGCCAGCGTCGGCTTATCGACCGATGGCCGCGGCTTCATCAAAACCGATGGCGAGTTGCGCACGGCCGTGGAGGGCATCTGGGCATTGGGCGATATCAACGGCCGCGGTGCCTTTACCCACACGAGCTACGATGACCACGAGATTGCCCTTGCCCAACAGCGCGGTTCGGCATGGCGCGACGCCGACGAGCGCATCCTGGCCTACGCCATGTTCACCGATCCGCCCCTGGGACGCGTCGGCATCACCCTGGACGAGGCGCGCCGGCGCGTGCGCGGAGGGGCGAGCATCCTGTACGCGCAATGGGCCATGAAGGACGTGAGCCGGGCAAAGGAAGAAGGCGAAACCGAAGGGCTCATCACGGTCATCGTCGACGCCGCAAGCGAACGCTTCCTGGGCGCATGCTTCCTGGGCATCACGGGCGACGAGATCGTCCAGGTCATCAGCACGTTCATGGCTACCGGCGCCTCCTGGCGGGTGCTGCAGCAGGCCCTGCCAGTTCACCCGACCGTCACCGAGTTCCTGCCGACGATCCTGGGACGGCTCAAGCCCCTGGTCCCGTAATGGCGCGCCCGCTTCACCCGGCTGCGACTACCGCGCAGAAGCGGTCGATTTCCGCGTCGGTGTTGTAGTAGTGCACCGAGGCCCGTACCAGGGGTGCTGAGCCGCGGGGTCCGGGGTTCAGACGGGCATGTCCGGGATTGGTGATCGATACGTTGATCCCGGCGGCGCGCAGCCGCTGCAGGACGGCCGGGGCAGGCTCGGCCGCGCGGGTGAAGGTCACGATGCCGCAATGCACCTGGCCGGCATCATGCACCGTGATGCCGGGGAGATCACGCAATTGCGCCCGTAGCCGGGCTCCCAGGGCCGTGACGCGCCGGGCGATGTTGTCCAATCCCCACGAGAGTGCGTAATCGACGGCAACCCCCAGGCCGATGCGGCCGGCCACATAGCTCTCCCAGGTCTCGAAGCGGCGCGCGTCCCTGCGCACTTCGAAGGATGCCGGACCTATCCACTGCGCCGCCTGCAGGTCGAGAAACGGCGGTTCCAGCCGTTCGATCCACTGCCGCCGCACGTATAGGAAACCCGTACCCCGCGGACCGCGCAGGAATTTGCGGCCCGTGCCCGACAGCATGTCGCACCCCAGGGTCTCGACATCCACCGGCAATTGTCCAACGCTCTGGCAGGCATCGAGCAGGAAGGGCACGTCAGCGCGCCGGGCAATGGCGCCGACCGCCGCGGCCGGATTCACGAGCCCGCTGTTGGTGGGAATGTGGGTGAGCGCGATCAACCGGACCCGCGCGTCGATCATCCGCTCGAGCGCCGCCACGTCGATCTGGCCGTACGCATCGTCCGGCACGATGTCGACCTGGGCACCGGTACGCCGTGCCACCTGTAAAAAGGCGATCACATTGCTCGCGTACTCGGCGCGTCCGATCAGGATACGGTCGCCCGGCGCAAATCGCAGCGAGTAAAACGCCATGTCCCAGGCTCGCGTCGCGTTTTCGACGAGGGCAATTTCGTCCCGGGCACAACCCAGCAGGCGGGCAAAGGCGTCATAGGTGTGTTCAACGGCAATGTGCGCCTGAGCCTCGGCTTCGTAGCCGCCGATCCGGCTTTCAAGCTCCAGGTGCGCCCTGACCGCCTGCAATACCGATTCGCAGGGCAGCGATGCCCCAGCATTGTTGAAGTGCAGCACATGGGCGCAGCCCGGCGTCTGGGCGCGGGCCAGATCGACATCCCATGTTTTTACGTGGTCATTACTCATAGCCGTGGCTGGGCCGGATCCCCGTTCGGGTCCCGGGAACACCTCCCGGACGTCGACGCATTATCGACTGGGTCGTTGCGCCCGCGAAACAACGCCTCGGCCGGCTGCTTTCGGGCCCCGGCGCGAACTTCCGAAATCTTACAGATCGGCCATAACCGGCGCCGATCGACCGATGAATTGGTTTCATTTCCGGTTGCCCCGGGCCCCACCTACAGTCCGTTCCGTTGCAGGCCACCCCACCTGCCGACCGCGAGGAGACCATCGTGTTCATCGGAAAAACTGCTCTTGTAACCGGTTCAACCTCGGGCATCGGCCTGGGTATTGCCCGCACACTGGCCGCCCAGGGCGCCAACGTGATCCTCAACGGCTTTGGCGATGCCCGCGCCATTGACGCGCTGCAAGCGGAGTTCGCCGAGAAATACGGTGTCAAGGTGCGCTACGACGCCGCCGACATGAGCCGGCCCGATGCCATTGCCGCCATGATGGACAAGGCGCTGTCCGAATTTGCTTGCATCGACCTGCTGGTCAACAACGCCGGCATCCAGCACGTTGCGCCGGTGGACGAGTTTCCTGTCGATAAATGGAACTCCATCCTTGCCATCAACCTGTCGGCCGGGTTTCACACGACGCGGCTCGCGCTGCCGGCCATGAAGAAGAGGGGCTTTGGCCGGATCGTCAACGTTGCCTCCGCGCATGCAATGGTCGCGAGCCCGTACAAGTCGGCCTATGTCGCTGCCAAGCACGGCGTCGCCGGTTTCACCAAAGCCGTCGCACTCGAGGTCGCCGAGCTCGGCATTACCGTGAATGCGGTCTGCCCCGGGTACGTGCTGACGCCGCTCGTCGAGCAGCAGATTCCCGATACGGCCAAGGCGCGCGGCATCAGCACCGACGAGGTGATCCGCGACGTGTTGCTGGCCGCGCAACCCACGAAGAAATTCGTGACCGTCGCCCAGGTGGCGGCGCTCACCGCCTTCCTGTGTTCCGAGGACGCTGCCTCGATCACCGGCGCCATCCTGCCTATCGAGGGCGGCTGGACGGCGCACTGAAGTTCCGCCCTTACCCGATTGACCTCTAGCCCCCTTTTTTTCGACCGCATGCCCGTTTAAACCGGCCTCCGGGCCAACTCTTGAGGAACACGACCATGAAGACCCAGACCCTCCGCCAGATCCTGGCTATCACCGCCCTTTCCGCAGCGGGCTTCGCCCACGCCGGTCAGTGCCCTGCCGACAAGGTTGGCACCAATGACCTGCCCGGCGCGCCCACGGCACCGGTGGGCATCGTCGACACCGAACTGGCATCGGTCGACCTGTCGACGGAAAACGTCAAGCTCGAGCACCGCCGCCTGCGCATGCGCCACATGACCATTGCCCCCGGCGGCATCGTGCCGCTGCACAGCCACGCCGACCGGCCTGCGCTGATCATGGTCAACAGCGGCGAGATCTATGAAAACAACAGCAAGTGCACCGCCCCCATACTGCACAAGGCCGGCGACGTGGCGCGCGAGTTCCTGGGCACCAAGCACTGGTGGAAGAACGCCACCGACAAGCCCGTCGAACTGACCATCGGCGACATCGTCAACGACGCCAAGCCCGCGACGATGGAAAAGATGATGTAACGGCGCGGCCGCGCCCTGTCCACTGGACGGTGGCGCGGCATCCCTGCACGCACGTGGAACCGCAATCAAGGAGACCTGAGATGACGTCAAATACCGATAGCCCCGGCAAGAAGCGTGCTGCGCAGCACGACGGGCTCCCCGACCAGGTCGTTCTGGTGCTGCAGGGCGGCGGTGCGCTGGGCGCCTACCAGGTAGGTGTTTACGAGGCGCTGCACGACGCGGGCATCGAACCGCATTGGGTCATCGGCACCTCGATCGGTGCGATCAACGCCGCGCTGATCGCGGGCAACGCGCCCGACCAGCGCATGGAGCGATTGAAGACATTCTGGCGTCACATTGAAAAGCCGGCCACGATGACCGGACCGCTGGACTGGCTGGGCATGGGCAACTGGGCAGCCAACCTCGCCACCGTGGCATACGGGATTCCCGCATTTTTCGAACCCAACCTGGCTGCCATGCGCGGCACACGGGCCAATGTCGGCGTGGAATCGGCCGCGTATTACAGCACCGAGCCGTTGCGCCACACGCTGGGTGAACTGGTGGATTTCGGCAGACTGAACCAAGGGCCGACGCGCCTGACCGTGGGTGCCGTCAACGCCTGCACCGGCAACATGCGCTACTTTGACAGTCGCGACGAAGCCCTTTGCGTCGACCATGTCATGGCCTCGGGAGCCCTGCCCCCCGCCTTTCCTGCCGTGCGGATCGACGGCGAACCGTACTGGGATGGCGGACTGTATTCGAACACGCCGATCGAAGCCGTGCTCGATGACCGTCCCCGCCGCGACTCGCTGATCTTCGCCGTCAATGTGTGGCACCAGTCCGCACCCGAGCCCGAATCGATCTGGCAGGTGATGGGCCGCCAGAAGGACATCCAGTTCGCCAGCCGCGCCGACAGCCACATCGCCCGCCAGAAACAGATCCACCGCCTGCGCCATGTCATCCGCCAGTTGACCGAACAGCTCCCGGCCAAGCAGCGTGACGAACCGGTGGTCAAGGAACTCTCCTCCTGGGGTTGCGGAACGACGATGCACGTCGCCCACCTGCTGGCGCCCCGGCTGGAGGGAGAGGACCACACCAAGGACATCGACTTCACCCCGGCAGGCGTACGCGCACGGCGGGCGGCCGGTTACGCCGACACCGTGAAGATGATAGAGCGCGCGCCCTGGCGCGAACCCACGGACCCCATCGAGGGTGTCGTGGAACACCATTGAAGCAACCCCCAACCCCGTTCATGGAGACTGAAATGTTCAAGATGATCAGACGTACCCTGGCCAGCACCGCGCTCGCCATTGCATTCATCGGCGCAGCCCAGGCGCAGTCGACCGGTGACAACGGCATTGTCCGTGTCCGCAGCAAATACGCCATGGAGGAGACCATCGCGCGCATCCGCGCCGATATTGCGGCCAAGGGCATCATGTTCTTCCAGGCGGTAGACCAGTCGCAGCTGGCCGCGAAGGCGGGAATACCGCTGCGGCCCTCAACGCTGCTGGAGTTCGGCAATCCGCCCCTGGGCATACAGTTCCTGACAGCCAATCCCGATGCCGGACTGGATTGGCCGGTACGCCTGCTGGTGATGCAGGATGAAGCCGGCGCCGTCTGGGCGGTCTGGACTGATTTTGCCTGGATAGCCAAGCGCCATGGCATCACCAATCGCGCCGAGCAATTTGCCAAGGCCAGCGAGGTGGTCAACTCCATCACGTCGACGGTCAAGGCCCAATAGCTGGCGTACCCGCCTCGGGAGCTTCGGTGTGATTGCACTTTGGCTGGCGGCAATTGCCTGCGTGGCGGCGATGGGCTTCGCCATACAGCGCGGCGGCACGTGTACCGTGGCTGCCGTGGACGAGGTGTTGACCCAGCGCCGTGCGCACCGCTTGCTGGCGATGCTGGAGGCATCGCTTTGGGTTGCTGGCGGATTGGTGCTGGCCCACATCGGCCATCTGGCGCGCAGCATGCCGCCGGGTTTTGCGGCCGACGCATGGACAGTGCTGGGCGGCGCCTTGCTGGGGCTGGGCGCGTGGGTCAACCGCGCCTGCGTGTTCGGCGCCATCGCGCGCCTGGGTTCAGGAGAATGGGCCTATGCGCTCACGCCGCTCGGATATTTCGCGGGCTGCCTGAGCGTGATGGTCCTTTTCCCGCGGCCAGCGGTCAGCGGCGTGGACAGTGGGTCGCCGATCTTTCTGGCGTCCAGCATCATCGCGCCGGCGTTCTTGCTGTTCGTGCTGTGGCGTTCGTGGACCGGCCTGCGTGCGCTGCGCGCGGGCGCAAAAACGGGCGGAAGCACCGGAAAGGTTTGGCGACCTCATGCAGCGACCATCCTCATTGGTGTCAGTTTCGT
>Ga0075030_100002273_pt1 | contig 17429 bp, 14 predicted proteins | sample LitLauG_LLR_2012_FD_71393 | JGI IMG/M metagenome (GOLD analysis project Ga0075030, IMG submission 71393) | Freshwater sediment microbial communities from Pennsylvania, USA - Little Laurel Run_MetaG_LLR_2012 | ecosystem: Environmental > Aquatic > Freshwater > Creek > Sediment | place: USA... | reverse complement strand
GCGGCGGGGGAGCCGGGACGCCAGCCCCGCCGGCCCGCAACGACTCCCAGAGTCCGGCTCGGGGGGCAGGTGGCGTCCCGAGAGAGAAGGTCGGGGTGCGTCACCGCGTCCGGCCGGACGGCGGGTCGGGCAGCGCGCCCGCGGGTGAGCGCCCGGGTGGTCCACGGGCCGGCTAGGGGCCGTCCAGTCCGACGGTGTTGCCGAACGGGTCGACCAGCTGGCAGATGCTGCGGGTGGCCGTCACCCTCAGCGGGCCGCGGTGCGGGGAGCACCCGGCCGCCAGCAGTCGGTCGCGCTCGGCCACCAGGTCCTCGACGGCCCAGTAGACAACCGGGCTGCCCCCCACGGGGTTGCGGTCGGGGTCCTGGGGGTGGAAGCCGACCTCGATGCCGCGATGGTCGAACCACCAGAAGCCGTCCTCGTGGGCGGGCGAGGACCCCACACCCCCCAGGTGGGTGGCCCACCATCTGCAGACGGCCTGCGGGTCGGCGACGAAGAACATCACCGCTGCGATCGGCGGGGTCACCCGCGCATTGTTGCTGGTTCCCGCCGACGCTGGACGCAGGGCCACCGCAGCACGCCCCGGACGAAGACGCGGGGACAGTGGGGCGGTCAGCGGGGTCCAGGCGCGGAGCACCGCCACTCGCCCGGCACGCGCGGTTAGGGCGCCTCAGGCCGCCGGGTGTCCCCCACGTACAGCCGGTAGCGGACGAGAAGGCCGTCCGCGTCCCAGTCGTGGATGACCGTGCCGCGGTACCACCCGTGGGACGGCGGTCCCGCGTCCACCTCGATCTCGGCGACCACCGTCGAGCCGCTCTCCAGCAGGCGGAGCACCCGGACGTGGACATGGCCGTGGTCGGACCAGTCCTCCGCGTAGCGGGCCCGCACCTGCGCCCGACGGGTGAGCACCGGTAGGTCAGGCCGCTTGAAGTCCACCTCGTCCGCGACCAGGGCAGCCAGCCCGTCCAGGTCCCGGGCGTTGTGCGCCTCGATGTACCGCAGGGAAAGGCTGGCGGGCGACTGCATGGCTGCATGGTCGCGCACCGCGCGGCGGTCGATCTGGCAGGGTGTTGCGAAGGGCGGAGTCCGCGTGGTCGTCGACCCGGCTGGGCACTCGCGGCGACGGGTGCGGCAGACCACGGCCGCTGGGAGTCCCCGGGCGGCCCGTGAACGGCTACCGTCGCCGCGTCGAGGGAGGCGTGATGCCCGAAGTGTCGCCGCCGTGGCCCGCGCGAGGACCGGCGTCGTACTTCCCTTCCATCGAGAAGAAGTACGGACGCTCGATCGCCGAGTGGCAGGCCGTCATCGCGGGCTGCGGCCTGGACAGGCACATGGCCATCGTCAACCTCCTCAAGGCCGACTACCAGATGGGTCATGGGCACGCCAACGCCTTGGTGGGCTGGACGCTGGCGGGCAACGTCGCCGTCGAGTAGCTAGGGGGTGTCGGGGAGCTGCATGGGGACCTGAAAGCGGCGCACCTCCTGCGGCCACCCGCAGGCCACCGCGAGTCTCCCCGCCCACAGCCGCGCCGCCTCCTCGTCGGCCACCTCGACGACAGCAAAGCCGCCGATGTGCTCCTTGGCCTCGATGAACGGGCCGTCGGTGAACAGCGGCGTCCCGCTCGAGGCATCCACGCTGAACACCGGGCCGTCGTCCAGCCCCCCCGTGAAGATGAGGACACCTTCGGCCCTCATCTGTGCCAGCAGCGGTCGCAGGGCTCTGGACTTCGCCTGGAGCTCCTCGATCGTGTGGTCGGGCACCCACGTGTCGTTGAAGGCGATGAGGTACTCGGGCATGTCTTCTCCTGGGGCTGGGGCCGCTGCGGCCACTCTTCACCCTCCCGACGAACGGCGGACGCTCGATTCGACAACGGGAGCACCCGTGCCCGCACCGACGTGGTCCCCGCAACGGTGGAAGAGTGCTGAGATGGATCAGCCAGCAGCGTTGGCGGCCAACCGGCACTGGAGACTGGCCGTGTGGGCCCTGCGCGCCGGGTACGGCGGGCTGGCCGTCGCCGTGGCCGGCCTGGTCGTCATGTCGTCCGGTCACACGCCGTGGCTTCTCGCCGTCGGGGTGGTCACGTGGCTGGCCGCAGCCACGGTCACAGTGGCGGGGGTCGTGTGGTCCCACCACGAGCTGCCGGCACCACGGCCCGGGTACTGGTCGATGCGGTTCCTGCTCATCCACGACACGGTCCACGCCCAGTCCTCGGCCCGGCAGCCCTGACTAGGGGGTCGCCCGGAGGTGCCTCGCCGCCCCCGCGCGCGGCCGCCGATGGCGAGCCCGGTGGCCGTAGGGTCGTGGGGTGGACGGCGCCGCGGTGAGGCGACATCCCCGCGTCGGCGCCGGGGGTGGTGTGCCCTGCGTCGCGCGGGGGCTCGGTGCTGCGGGCAGCCCCGTCAGGCGGAACGGTCGGGGGGACGCCGGGACACGGTCCGGGTGGACGCGCGAACCAGGTCGCGGTGCCCGGGCGTGACGACGCGGGGCTGGCACCCGTCCTGCTCGCCGCGAGCGAGCGGGCCAGCGTCCTGCGCCATTCGTTCGTCGGTCCCGAGCATCTGCTGGTCGCCCTCGCGGGGGAGGGTCCGGATCCCGCTGCGCGGGTGTTGAGCTCCCTGGGCCTGGCGGCGGACACGTTGCTGGCCCGGGTGGTGGAGGTGGTCGGAGTTGGCCGCGCCGATCCGCCCGTCGGCCCCCTGCCGCTGACCCCCCGCGCGGCACGCGTGGTCGCGGCGGCGGCGGTGCAGGCACGCGACCTGGGCAGCCCCCACGTGGGACCGGAGCACCTGTTACTCGCCGTGGTGGGGGAGGAGTCCGTCGCCGTCACGGTCCTGGGCAGGTGCGGGGTCAGCGCGCTGCGCGTGCGCCGGGAGGTGCTCACCGTGCTGCTCGCCGCTGAGTGACTGGCGGTCCCGGCCGTGCTCCGCGGGAGCGGGGCGCACCCCCGCGGCGCGCAGGGCCTCGACCAGGGCGCCGAGGGCAGGCACCGAGACGTCCGCCTGTGCGGCCTGCGGCCACGCCGCCTGGATAAGCCCCCACGGCCCCCGCCGCAGGTGCACGGCGACCATGCCGGCGCGCCGAGCGGGCAGCACGTCGTTGTCCACCCGGTCACCGACGTAGGCAACCCGCTCGGCAGGCGCCCCGAGCTCGCTCGCGACGCGGGAGAAGAACTCCCCGGCAGGCTTGGCGACCCCCCACTGCCCGGAGGTGTCGGCGGCGTCCACCGGCAGGGTGGCGAGGAAGGCCGCTACCTCGGCGGGCTGGTTGGCCATCACCGCCACCCGGTAGCCGGCTCGGCGCAGCGCGGCGAGGCTGCTCAGCGCGTCGGGGTACAGGTCGCTGGCGGTCGGGGTCCAGCCCAGCCCGACCTGCTCGCGGTGTGCGGTGCGCTGGGCGAGGTCGAAGCCAGGTCGGAAGATCTCGAAAACCTCCGTGTGCGGCCGCCCTTGGCTGATCGTCGCGCCGAGGCAGGCGAGGAACGTCAGGGCCGGCACCTGCAGGTAGGCCGCCCAGCGCAGCCAGTTCGCCGTCTCGTCCACGAGGGTCTCGCCGAGGTCCAGCACCACCCACTCGACTACGCGGGGCGCGGCGGTGGTACCCGGCGCGCTGAGCGTCTTGCCCATGCTGTGGTTGCCGGGGTAGCCGCCGTAGAAGCCGAACGGGGTGACGTACTCGTAGCCCGCGGAGCGGTACAGCGCCACCGCCTCCGGCTGGGCCGAGCCGGTGGTCAGGACGAGCTGTCGGTAGCCGGCGGCGGCCGCGGCGTCCTCCACGCCGGCCAGCAGCGCGCGGGCGTAGCCGGCCCCGCGAAAGCCGGCCCGGACGAACATCCGCTTCACCTCGGCGGTAGCCGCGCCGACGCGGCGCATCCCCACGCAGCCGACCGGCTCCCCGTCGACCAGGCCCACCAGGAAGGCACCGTGCGGCGGCGCGAACTCCGCCGCCGACATCGGGGAGCTGTCCGGGCCGCCGTAGCGGTCGACGTACTCCGCTTGCACCTCGGCGTCGAGCAGCTGCGCGACCTCGTCGTCGAAACCCACCTGGGCGATGTCCACGCCACCAGTCTGGTCGGACGGTGCCGGCCGGTCGCGGGCGGTGGAGGCTACGCTGGCGTAGGTTACGCGGACGTAGGTGTAGGAGAGGACCCGCCATGACGGCCATCGACGACAGCGACCTGAGACTGCTCACCGACCTGGAGCCGGTGGTGGCGGGAGAGCTGGACCGCCATCTGTCGGTGGCCAAGGACTGGCACCCGCACGAGTACGTCCCGTGGAGCGAGGGCCGCACCTTCGACGGCGTGCTCGGCGGGCAGGCGTGGTCGCCGAGCGACTCCGCGGTGCCGGACGCCGCCCGGACCGCGCTGGTGGTCAACCTGCTCACCGAGGACAACCTGCCCAGCTACCACCACGAGATCGCGACGCTGTTCGGTCGTGACGGCGCGTGGGGCACCTGGGTGAACCGCTGGACCGCCGAGGAGGGCCGCCACGGCGCGGCCATCCGCGACTACCTCACCGTCGCGCGGGTCGTGGACCCCCGCGCGCTGGAGGAGGACCGGATGGCGCAGATGTCCGTCGGCTTCAGCTCCGGGCACCCCGGGGCCATCCACGGGCTGGCCTACGTGTCCTTCCAGGAGCTGGCCACGCGGATCGCGCACCGCAACACCGGCGCCGCGTCCCAGGACCCGGTGTGCGAGCAGCTGCTCACCCGGATCGCGCTCGACGAGAACCTGCACATGCTCTTCTACCGCAACCTTCTCGACGCGGCGTTCACCCTGCAGCCGGACACCACGATGGCCGCCGTGACGTCGGTGGTGGAGAACTTCCAGATGCCCGGCGCCGGGATGCCTGGCTTCCAGCGTCGCTCCGCGCTGATCGCCCTGTCCGGCATCTACGACCTGCGCCAGCACCACGACCAGGTGCTGATCCCGGTGCTGCGGCAGTGGAAGGTCTTCGAGCGGACCGACCTCGGACCGGCGGGGGAGAAGTCCCGCGACGAGCTCGCAGCGTTCCTCGCCGAGCTCGACGCGGCGGCCTCGCGCTTCGACGAGCGGCGCGCGGCTCGTGAGGCCCGGGTGGCAGCGCGCGGTGACGTCGCGCCCGCCCCGCCACTGCCGGCCGCGCAGTAGCAGTCGCGGGATAGTGTCACCCGCCGTCCGGGCGGCGGGGCGACGAGGCGCGGGCGAGGGGGCCACAGTGAGCAGCCGGGTCATCGTGGTGGGTGCTGGCCTGGGTGGCCTGCGGGCCGCCGAGCAGCTGCGGGCGGCGGGGTTCACGGGCGTCATCGACGCACTCGGCGCCGAGGCGCACATGCCCTACAACCGACCTCCGCTGTCCAAGGAGGCGCTCAGCGGCGGGGTGGCCCACGCGGACCTGGCGTTCCGCCCGCGCGCGTCGGTGGCGGACGTGTCCTGGCATCTGGGCACCGTGGTCGCCGAGGTGGACCTCGACGCGCGCACCCTGCAGACCACCAACGGGCAGGGGTGGGAGTTCGACGCCCTGGTGGCCGCGACCGGGGTCGCCGCCCGTCGCCTGCCGCTGGACGCGCCCCTGGGCTGGCGGCACGTGGTGCGCACCCTGGACGACGCGGCCGCGCTGCGCGTCCGGCTGCTGCAGGGCGGCAGCGTGGTCGTGGTCGGCGCGGGCTTCATCGGCTGCGAGGTGGCGGCCACCGCGGCGCTCCTGGGGTGCACGGTCCACGTCGTCGACCCCCTCGCCGTGCCGCTGGCGCGCCCGTTGGGTCCCGCGGTGGGCACCGCCCTGCAGCGCCACCACGAGGCGCACGGAGTGGTCTTCCACCTCGGGCGCACGGTGGCCCACCTGCGCGGTGACGAGACCGGTCCGCGCGAGCTGGTGCTCGACGACGGCACCGCGCTGGCGGCCGACGTCGTGGTGGAGGCGGTCGGCTCAGCGCCTGTCGTGGACTGGCTGGAGGGCCAAGGTCTGGACCTCAGCGACGGGGTCACCTGCGACGACCAGCTACGGGCGGGCGGTCGACCCGGCATCGTGGCGGTCGGCGACATCGCGCGCTTCCCCAACGTGCTCTTCGACGCGGTCCCCCGACGGGTGGAGCACTGGAACGTCCCTACCGAAACCGCCAAGCGGGCCGCGCGCACCCTGGTCGCCGACCTTGCGGGGCAGCAGGTCGAGGCGGCGCCGTTCACCCCGATGCCCGCGTTCTGGTCCGACCAGTACGACCTGCGCCTGCAGTCGTTCGGGATGCCCGGCCTCGGCGAGGAGGTCGTGGTCGTGGAGGGTGCGTTGGACGCCCCGGAGTTCGCGGCGGCGTACACCCGCGCCGGGGTCGTGGTCGGGGTCGTCCTTGTGGGGCTCACCTCCCGCTACACCCACTACCGCGACCTGGTGGCGGCGCGCGCCTCGCTGTAGCGGGCCGCCGGACGTGGCCGCCCCGCTGCGACGGTCTGCGGTGCCGCGGTCGCTGCCCAGGTGTCCGCTGTCCTGGGGCTCGGGTCAGCGCCCGACCGGCGGCGGGGGGCCGGCCAGCAGGGCCTCCACTCCCCGGGCCACCTCCAGGTCCTCCCGCGCGGTCACCCGGACCACTGCCACGCCGGACCCGGGAGGGCTGAGCACGCGGTCGGCGGGGTTGGGCTCTGCGTTCGCCTGGGCGTCCAGCTCCACGCCCATCGGGGCGAGCGCCGCCGCCGCCTCCGCGCGGATCGCCGCGGCGTTCTCCCCGACCCCTCCGGTGAACACGAGCAGCTGCAGCCCGCCCGCCGACACCGTCATCGCCGCCGCCTCCCGGGCCAGGCGGTGCACGTACACCGCGATCGCGGCGGCCGCCACGCTGTCCCCGCCGTCGCGGGCCACCAGCAGCGCCTGCATGTCGCCGTCCCCGCCGGTCATCCCCGCCAGACCGGAGTGGTGCTCCAGCGCGTCCTCCACCTCGCCGAGACCCATGTCGCTGTTGCGGAGCAGCCACAGCAGCAGGCCCGGGTCCACCGTGCCGGACCGGGTGGCCATCACCAGGCCCGCCAGGGGGGTGAAGCCCATCGTGGTGTCCGCGGAGCGCCCGCCAGCGACCGCGGCGAGCGACGCCCCCGCACCCAGGTGCGCGGTCACCGTCGCCGTCGCGGCCAGGTCCAGACCCGCCACGGCGGCGCCGGTGCGCGCCGCGTAGGCGTGCGAGAGGCCGTGGAAGCCGTAGCGCCGCAGCCCGTAGCGGGCCGTCCACGCCGCCGGCACCGCGTAGGTGGCCGCGGCCGGGGCGATCGTCGTGTGGAACGCGGTGTCGAACGCGGCGACCTGCACCGTGGCGGGTAGCGCGGCCGCTGCCGCAGCCACCCCGGCCAGCCCGCGCGGCTGGTGCAGCGGCGCCAGCGGCACCAGGGAGCGCAGGTAGTCCATCGAGTCGGCGTCCAGCACCACCGGCGCCGCGAACCGGGGTCCGCCGTGCACGAAGCGGTGGCCCACCGCGTCCACCCCCTCCGCCCGCGCGGCAAAGGAGACCAGCGGGGCCACGTCGTCGGCGCCGGCCCAGTGGGCAACGGTGCGCCAGGCCCTGGTCACCCCGTCGACCACCAGGGCGAGCTTCAGGCTGGACGACCCGGCGTTGACGACGAGCACCCGCACCTCAGCGGCCCCAGGTCCAGTGCGCCACCTCGGGCAGGTCCTCCCCGCGCAGCAGGATGTGCTGGCGGTGCTCGATGCGCCGGTCGACCATCCGTTGGCGCAGGCCGGCCGCCGAGGACCCCAGCCCGGGCACCCGGTCGATCACGTCGATGACCAGGTGGAACCGGTCGATGTCGTTGCGCACCGCCATGTCAAAGGGCGTCGTGGTGGTGCCCTCCTCCTTGTAGCCGCGCACGTGCAGGTTGTCGTGGTTGTGCCGGCGGTACGTCAGCCGGTGGATGAGCCACGGGTAGCCGTGGTAGTTGAAGATCACCGGCTTCGTCGTGGTGAACACCGCGTCGAACTCGGTGTCGGACAGCCCGTGCGGGTGTTCGGAGGACGGCTGCAGACGCATCAGGTCCACGACGTTGACCACGCGCACCTTCAGCGCCGGGAGCGCGTCGCGCAGGATGTCCGCGGCGGCGAGCACCTCCAGGGTCGGGGTGTCCCCGGCGCAGGCCAGGACGACGTCCGGCTCGCCTCCCCCGTCGCTGGACGCCCACTCCCAGACGCCGAGCCCCCGGGTGCAGTGCGTGACGGCCGACTCGATGTCCAGCAGGTCCAGGCACGGCTGCTTGCCGGCGACGACGACGTTGACGTACTGGGTGCTCCGCAGGCAGTGGTCCGCCACCGACAGCAAGGTGTTGGTGTCCGGGGGGAAGTACACCCGGATCACGTCGGCCTTCTTGTTGACCACGTGGTCGATGAACCCGGGGTCCTGGTGGGAGAACCCGTTGTGGTCCTGGCGCCACACGTGGGAGGTCAGCAGGTAGTTCAGGCTCGACACGGGGGCGCGCCAGCCGATCCGGTCGGTGCTGGACAGCCACTTGGCGTGCTGGTTGAACATCGAGTCGACGATGTGGATGAACGCCTCGTAGCAGGAGAACAGGCCGTGCCGGCCGGTGAGCAGGTAGCCCTCCAGCCAACCCTGGCACGTGGTCTCGGACAGGATCTCCATCACGCGGCCCCCGGGCGCCAGGTGCTCGTCGGTGGGCAGGATCGTCGCCTCCCAGGCCTTGTCGGTCGCCTCGTACACCGCGCCCAGCCGGTTGGACTCGGTCTCGTCCGGGCCGAACACGCGGAAGTTGGCGTGGTCGGCGTTGGCGGTCAGCACGTCACGCAGGAACGTGCCCAGTACGCGGGTGGGCTCGCTGACGGTGTGCCCGGGCTCGGTCACCTCCACGGCGTAGTCCGCGAACGGGGGCAGCCGCAGGTCGCGGCGCAGCAGGCCGCCGTTGGCATGCGGGTTGGCCCCCATCCGGCGCTCCCCGCGCGGCGGGAACGCTGCCAGCGCTGCCACCGGCGCCCCCGACTCCTCGAACAGCTCACCCGGGCGGTAGCTGGCCATCCAGTCGCGTAGCTGGGCCAGGTGCTCGGGGTTGTCGTAGACGTTGGCCAGCGGGACCTGGTGGGCGCGCCAGGTGCCCTCCACCGGCAGGCCGTCGACGACCTTCGGCCCGGTCCAGCCCTTCGGGCTGCGCAGCACCACCATCGGCCAGGCGGGCCGGGCGACGGTGCCGCCCGTCCGGGCCTCGGCCTGGATCTGGCGGATCCGGGCGACCACCTCGTCCAGCGTCGCGGCCATGAGCTGGTGCATCGTGGTCGGGTCCTCGCCCTCGACGTAGCGCGGGTCCCAGCCGTACCCGCGCAGCAGGTCGTCCAGCTCGGAGGGGCTGATGCGCGCCAGCACCGTCGGGTTGGCGATCTTGTAGCCGTTGAGGTGCAGCACCGGGAGCACGGCCCCGTCGCTGGCCGGGTGCAGCCACTTGGTCGAGTGCCAGCTCGTGGCCAGCGGTCCCGTCTCGGCCTCACCGTCGCCCACGACGCACACGGCGACCAGGTCGGGGTTGTCGAACACCGCTCCGAAAGCGTGCGCCAGCGAGTAGCCCAGCTCACCGCCCTCGTTGATCGAGCCGGGGGTCTCCGGTGCCGCGTGGCTGGGCACGCCGCCGGGGAAGGAGAACTGTCGGAACAGCCGCGTCATCCCGGCCACGTCGAGGCTGACGTCGGGGTAGGCCTCGGAGTACGAGCCCTCCAGCCAGGTCTGGGCTAGCAGGGCCGGGCCCCCGTGGCCCGGGCCGGCGATGAAGATCATGTCGGTGTCGTCGCGGGCGATGACGCGGTTGAGGTGGGTGTAGACGAAGTTCAGCCCCGGGGTCGTGCCCCAGTGGCCCAGCAGGCGAGGCTTGACGTCGGCGCGGGTCAGCGGCTCGCGCAGCAGCGGGTTGGCCAGCAGGTAGATCTGGCCGACGGCCAGGTAGTTCGAGGCGCGCCAGTACGCGTCCAGCACGGCCAGCTCCTGCTCGGACAGGGCGGGCGTGAGGTGCTCGGCCATGGGTCTCCCCTGCTCGTGGCGGCTGGGCAGCGTCCAGCGTCGCCAGCCCGCGGTGGCGAGCACAAGGGGCGGGCAGCCCCCATCGGGGCGCCGCGCATGAACGGTTCGTTACGCCAGGTGGAACCCCCGGGCCATGGCCGGCGCCGGTGGCGTGATCGGGTTCGCGACGCCGAGCAGTGCCAACGTGGTGGCGAGCAGCGCCACGTGCGACGCCGGCACCGCGACGGTGGTGCCGGCGGGCACGCTGGGCGCGACGACCAGCAGGGCGACCGCGTTCGTGGTGCCGGCACCGGCCTCGTCCCAGGTCACGAACACCGCCGTCTCGCCCGCCCGGTACGCCGCGCTGGCCGTCAGCCGGGGCAGCCAGCGGGACAGCCATGCGTCGCCGGTGGAGACCGGGCAGTCGTGGTCGTCGTTGCAGATGTTCGGCACCAGGAGGCTGAAGGCGGGGAGCCTTCCGGTGTCCAGGGCCGTGGCCAGTGCCCCGGCGGCGGGCGAGCCCATCGGCAGGTCGGCCGAGGCGCAGCTGGCCCGAAGGCCTGTGTAGTAGACGGCAGGGTTGTGCTTGACCGCGTAGCTGGCCGTCGACGACGGGAAGCACGGCGCAGGCATCGACTCGGCGTACGTCGCCCAGTCCAGACCCGCCGCGGCCAGCAGGGAGAACACCGATGGCCCGGCTATCGGGTGCTGGTCGGGGCCGGCGTCGTCGCTGACCCCGTGGGTCGACCCGGACGTCAGCGCCAGGTAGTTGGGCAGGGAGGGGTGGGCCACGGCGCTGTAGCGCACTGCGAGGCCGCACTGCGCCGCCAGTGCCGTCTCGAACGGTGCCTGCGGGGAGCCGACGATCTGGGCGGGGTCCCTGTTCTCCATCACAACCCACACGACGTGGGCCCACCGCCGCGGCGGCGGTGTGCCGACGCAGGGCCGTTCGGGGGTCGGGCGAGCCGCGGGGGCGGACCGGGGCGGGCTGGACTCGGCGGACACCGCCGAGCCGACGGTGGCGCGCGCGGTCGACGGGCCCGGCGACGTCGCCGACCGCGCCGGGGACGCGGTCGCGGCTGCGGGCGGCGCGGTAGTGCAGCCGGCCAGCAGGGCGGCGGCGGCGACCAGGGCGGTCCACGGGGTGGCGCGCACGGTCCCATCGTCGGTGCCGCCGCCCGGGTCGGCCACGTGACGCCGCGCTGGCAGGCTGGGGGCATGGGGAGCGAGCTGGCTGTCTGCGTGATGGATGACTACGAGCGGGCCGCGCTGGCGCTGGCGGACTGGTCCGCGGTGACCGCGCGCGGATCAGTGACCACGCTGACAGATCACCTGGACGGGCAGGCGCTGGTCGACGCGCTTGCCGGGTGCGACGTGGTGGTAGCGATGCGCGAGCGCACCCGGCTCGGCCGCGACATTCTCGGCCGGCTGCCTGACCTGCGGCTGCTGGTGACCACCGCCCCACGCAACGCCGCGATCGACCTGGACGCCTGCGCCGACCTGGGGGTCACCGTGTGCGGGACGCGGCCGGCGGGCAACCCGGTGGTCGAGCACACCTGGGCGCTGATCCTCGCGGCCTGGCGGGACCTGCCGGCCCGGGTCGCGTCGATGCGCGAGGGCTGGTGGGCCCCCACCGTGGGCCGGGAGCTCGCCGGGGCACGGCTCGGCCTTGTCGGGCTGGGGCGCACGGGCAGCCAGATGGCGCGCATCGCCACCGCCTTCGGCATGCACGTCGCCGCCTGGAGCCCCCACCTGACCCCCGAGCGTGCGGCGGCGGTCGGTGCGCGCGCGGTGAGCCGCGAGGAGCTGTTCGCCGGCAGCGACATCGTCTCCATCCACATGATGCTCGCCCCGCAGACTCGGCACCTGGTGGGCGCGGCCGAGCTCGCGCTGATGCGACCGGACGCGCTGCTGGTCAACACTAGCCGGGGGCCGCTCGTCGACCAGGAGGCCCTCCTGGGCGTCTGCGCCGGGGGCCGGATCGGTGGCGTCGCGCTGGACGTCTTCGACGAGGAGCCGCTGCCGGCGGACGACCCCTGGCGGACGGAGCCCCGCGCCCTGCTCACCCCCCACCTGGGGTACGTGACCCGGGAGTGCCTGGGCTTCTGGCTCACCGACGTGGTCGAGGACATCGTCGCGTGGTCCGACGGCGCGCCCCTGCGGGTTCTCACCGCCTAGCCGCCCCGCGTGCCCCTGCGCCGGTCGCCCGCCGTGGGTGAACGCAGCGCGAGCGGGGGGTGACGAACTGTCCCGCGCCCTGGTCACAGGCGCGCGGCACCACTACAACAGTCCCATCCGATTCCCCTCGAGCACGGAGATGGATATGGGACACGCCCCCAAGCGCTGGCTGGCTGCGGCCGGCGCGGTCTCACTGGCCGCGGCCGCGGTGATCGCCCCCGAGTCCTCGGCCTTCGCCGCCGGGCCGACCACCAGCTACGTCAGTGTGAGCGGCTTCTGCCAGGGTCACAAGGCGTCGACGACCATCACCGCGGCGGTGCTCGCGGCACCCGCCGGCAGCACCATCAGGGTCTGCCCTGGCACCTATGCCGAGGACGTGGTGGTGGTCAAGCCGCTGACCATCCTGGGCTGGTCCGCCGAGGTGGCACCCTCGGCCAGCGACACCTCCCCGATCGCCAACCCGAACCTGCCCGGCAACAACGCCTTCACGGTGCTGGCCCCCCACGTGACCATCAAGGGGTTCACCGTGTCCGGCGCGACCGGGGACGGGATCTTCATCGCCGGCGACCACGCCGTGGTCGAGCACGTCCTGGCCCAGGGCAACGGGAGCAACGGGATCAACCTCGACGGCAGCTCGTGGAGCACAGTCGCCGACAACACGGTCACCGCCGACAAGGCGGGCATCGAGCTGGCCAACGACATCGACGCGGCGCACCTCAGCCTGCCGGGGGTGACCGGAACCGCCACCTACGACTGGGTGGCGAACAACATCGTTGTGAACAACCCGGGTGCGTGCGGCATCTACCTGGTCGACCACGCCGGGTCGACGACCGGGGTCAACCTGGCCAACGGCGTGCACGACAACACGGTGCGTGGCAACACCGTGCTGAACAACGCCCTGGCCGGCTACGGCGGCGGCATCCTCATGGCGTCCGAGGTACCCGGTGGCGCCGTGTACAACAACACGGTCGCGGACAACACCATCGCCGGCAACTTCCTGTCCGGGGTGTTCCTGCACTCCCACCTGCCTGGCCAGGACCTCAACGGCAACGTCATCGAGTACAACAACATCGGCACGAACAACCTGTCCACGATGGCCGAGCCGAACGACGGGCACACCACGGCGATCTTCGTGGGCACCCACGACCCGCTGAGCATCACCATCACCGGCAACGCGCTGCACGACGACTACTACGGAATCTTCTCGGCAGGCCCGGTGCAGGTGACGCGGTCGCTGAACTCCTACACCACCATCGCCCACCCGTTCGGGTCCGTTCCGGCATTCACCGGCTGACGCCCCCGGCACTCCTCGAGGGGTCCCGCACCGATGCCGGTGCGGGACCCCTCGCCTGTCCGCGCCGGCGGGGCGCCGCGGCGCGTGGGTGGGGGGGGGTCGGCTCCCCCTGGCCGACGCGCGCCACCGTGACGACGGCGATCGGACCCTCGCCCCGCCGTGGCCGGTCGGGTGGATCGCGCCCATGCACCTGTTGGCTAATACCTGATAAATGAATCATGTATCATGTAGCGCATGCGATCCCTGCGCCTCGCGCGCTGGCTGCTCCTGCTCGTCGCGGTCGCGGTGCTCGCGCTGTCGACGGTCCCGGCCCCTCCCGGTCCGCTCGTCGTCGCGCGAGTGTCGGTCGGCTCGCTGCCCCCCTTCCCACTCGGCCTGGCCCGCGGGTGGGTCCCGGGGCTGCTGGAGCTGACCGTCACCGGCATCGGGGCGCTCGTCGCGGGCTACGCCGCGCGCAACCTTGCAGGGCAGGCACGCCTGACCCGCTTCGCGGCCTTGGAGTGCGTCGCGGTGGCCGGTCTGGCGACCGCGGTGGGGGCACCGAGCCTGCTCCAGCTGGGGGTGGGCTGGACGGTGGGTGGTCTGGCTCTCGCGGCGCTGGTGGGCCACTCCGGCACCGCCCCTGCGCGCGACGCCGCGCGCGGCGTCGCAGCCCGTCTGCTCGTCGGCGACCTGTTCTTGTGGCTGGCAGTGGTGGTCATCGGTGTCGGTCTGCACACCCTGGACCTGGGCGCTGCACTGACGGCGGCCGTGGACGCGGCCCCCGCCACGACCGTGACGTTGGCCGCCACCCTGGTGGTGGTGGCGGGCGCCGTGCGCAGCAGCCTCGTGCCCGCCCACCGCTGGCTCCCGGAGACCGCCTACGCCCCGTCCCCGGTCAGTGCGCTGCTGCACGCGGGGCTGGTCAACGGGGTCGGGGTGCTCGCCCTGCTCCTCTGGCCCGTGCTGTCCGCCTCGCTGCCCGCGCGGCTGCTGCTGGGTGGCCTGGCCGTGACCACGGCCCTCCTCGGGACCGCACAGGTGCGCGCCCGGGCGGACGTGAAGGGGCGTCTGGCCGGCTCGACCACCGCGCAGATGGGCTACCTGGGCCTGCAGGCGGCACTGGGGCTGCCCGCCGCTGCCCTGGCCCACCTGGTCGGGCACGGGCTGTGGAAGGCGTCGGCGTTCCTCGGTGCCGGGGGTGCTGTGGAACGGGCCCGCGCTGCCGGGCGCGCCACGGCACCGGGACGTCGCCTGTCCCTGGCGGGCGCGGCGACGGTGGCTGCCGTGACCGTCCTGCTCGCCGCCTGGGTCCCAGGCCCGTGGGGGGCGAGCCTGCTGGCCCTGCCCGCGGAGGCGGTCCCGGTGGCGCTGGCCGCGGTCGGCACCACGGTGGCGCTGCGTGCGGCCAGGGCCTGGACGGCCCGCGCGCACTCGGTGGCCATCGCCGCCACCCTCCTCGCCCCTGGCGCCTACCTCCTGGGGCTGCGAGCCCTCACCACGGCCGTCGACCCCACCCTGTACCCGGCCACCCCCGCATGGGGGACCTCCGGCGCCGGCGCCGTCAGCGTGCTGGTGGTCGCCCTGGCGGGTGTGGGGGCTCTCGGCGTCGAGGTCGACCGCCGGGCTCGCTGCGGCGGACTGCCCCGACTGGTGAGCGCGGTCGCCCGCACGGCGCTGCCCCCCGGCCGACAGCTGCCTGCCCCTCGGGTCGTTCTGCCTGTTCCCCCGGTTCCGGACGCCGCGGCGGTGCAGCGGGTGCGCGCCACGGTGACGGTGGCCGCGGACCTGGTCGGTCCGCTGTGGCCGCTGGAGTCGTTCGTGGCCACCAACCCCCTGGCCGGGCTGGAGGGGCTCGCCTTCCCCGACGCACTTGCTGTCGCGACGTCGACGTGGGGCAGCCGACCCGGGCCGGGGGCGGCGGCGCTGCGCGCGGCGCTGGCCGCGGGGCGCCTACGGCGCGAGGACCTGGTGGCGGCGGTCCACGAGGTGGGGCTGGGTGCCCACCCCCCCGTCGTCGTGGCCGGAGCGACGTGGGCAGCCGCCGACGTGGTGGTCGCGCTGCTGCTGCACGACGACGAGCCCACCGCCGCCCGCTCGGCACCGCCGAGGGCCGCGGCCTACCCCGACCACCTCGCCGCGCGTCGCCTCGGAGGTGCCGCCTGGCCGCAGGCCGGCGACGGCGTCTGGGCGGCGATGCGCGCCGACCGCGGCCTGGACGCCGCCCTCGGCGTGCGCGGGGCGCGGGACTGGGTGGCGGCGCTGCCCCCCGACCCCGCGGCGGCCGTGGCGGCGCTTGTGGACGTGCTCGGCGCCAGCGAAGCAGACCGCCTGATGCTGCTGGGCCGGGTGGTGGCGGCCAGCCCGGGGTGGCCCGCGCACCTGGCCTGGCGGGCCGCGCATGCCCCCCACCTCGTCCCCGGCGGCCCCGAGGGCTACCTGAGCGCCTTGACGGACCTGCTCGCGGTCCGCCTCGCCGTCTGCGCGCTGGTGCCGTCGTCCCTGCCGGCTGCGGCGACGCCGTCGCGGGGCGACACCGACGTGGACCGGGCGTGCGCGGCGCTGGCGGTCCCACCCGCGCGGCTGCGGGCAGGCGAGCGTGAGGCGCTGGCCCGTGTGGTGGCCGAGGTCGACGCGGTGGGCCGCGGCTGGGTGCGCACGCTCGCCTGGGAGCGGGCGGTGCGCACGCCGCTCCTCGCCGCGCTGAGCCAGCGCGGCGAGGTCCTTGCCGCGGCGGGCGCGCTCGCCCACCCGCCGAGTGAGCGGCGCCCGGGGGGCCCGGACGCACAGGTCGTGACGTGCATCGACGTGCGCTCCGAGCGGCTGCGGCGCCACCTGGAGGGACGCGGTCCCTGGGAGACGGTCGGGGCGGCGGGGTTCTTCGGGCTGCCGGTGCGCCACGTCGGACCCGACGGCGTGCGCCGGGCGCTGAGCCCTGCCCCGGTGGCGCCCACCGCGACCCTGGTCGAGCAGGCGCCGCGGCCGCACGGCTGGCAGCTCAGTCAGACCGAGGCGGCGGGGTCCTTGCACGCGGTGGAGGCGGCCCCGTTCACCCCGTTCGCGCTCGCCGAGGCGGCCGGGTGGCTGGTCGGACCACTGGCCGCGCTGCGCACGGTGGCCCCCGCGGCCTGGCAGGGCGCGCGTGAGTGGCTGGACGCGCGCCTGGGACGCGCGCCTCGAGGGACGCTAGCCGTGCTCGGCGAGGGGGGCATGGACCTCGACGACGCGGTGGACCTCGCGGAGGGGTTCCTCCGCTCGTCGGGTCTGCTCGAGCCTGCGCCCCTGGTCGTGCTCTGCGGGCACGGGGGCGCGGCCGCGAACAACCCGCACGTCGCCGCGTACGACTGTGGCGCGTGCGGTGGCCACCCGGGGGACGTCAACGCGCGGGCGATGGCTGCCGTGCTCAACGACGTGACGGTGCGCGACGCGCTGGGACGACGAGGACTGGCGGTGCCCACTACGACGTGGTTCGCCGCGGCTCTGCACGACACCACCAGGGACTCCGTCCACGTGCTCGCTGACATAGTCCCTGCCTCTCACGCCGACGTGCTCGCGCGGCTGCGCGCCGACCTGGCGCGGGCGTGCACGGCGACGACCTACGAACGGGTCGCCCAGCTGCCCCAGGCGCCCGCCCGTCGCGCCGACGCGCGCCGGCACGTACGTCGACGGGCCGCGGACTGGGCGCAGGTACGCCCGGAGTGGGGCCTGGCGGGCAACAGCGCTCTGGTCATCGGCCCCCGCGGACTGACCGCGGGGCTGGACCTCGGCGGGCGGGTGTTCCTGCAGTCCTACCGTCCCGACACCGACCCGGACGGCACCTACCTGGAGGCCCTGCTCGCCGGGCCCCTGGTCGTAGCGCAGTGGATCAACTTGCAGTACTGGTGTGCCACGGTGGACGCCGACCGTTTCGGCGCCGGGGACAAGACCACGCACAACGTGGTCCTCGCCGCGGACGGTGCGCCGCACCTGCTGTCCGGCGTGCTCACCGGGCCTCGGGGCGACCTGCGGATGGGCCTGCCCTGGCAGGCGCTCGCGCCGG
>Ga0075030_100002271_pt1 | contig 17433 bp, 20 predicted proteins | sample LitLauG_LLR_2012_FD_71393 | JGI IMG/M metagenome (GOLD analysis project Ga0075030, IMG submission 71393) | Freshwater sediment microbial communities from Pennsylvania, USA - Little Laurel Run_MetaG_LLR_2012 | ecosystem: Environmental > Aquatic > Freshwater > Creek > Sediment | place: USA... | reverse complement strand
TTGTTGACCACCAGCCGGAATCCGTCCGTCGCGCCCTGCTCCCGGGCCAGTCGCGGCGCCAAGACGAGCATTTTACCCAATAGTGCCTGGTCGCCGTCCTGGGCATCGATCAGCGAGTCGATATGCCGCTTCGGGACGATCAGCAGGTGCACCGGGGCCGCCGGATGGATGTCATGGAAGACGATCACCTCGTCGTCCTCGTAGGCCTTGCGGCTGGGGATCTCGCCGCGCGCGATGCGGCAGAAGAGGCAGGCGCCGGGCTGGGTTTGGCTCATGATGGCTCCTCGGTTGCGGCACCGCCGGGCGCGCCGCCGGGCAAGGTGCCGGCGGCGCGGGCGAGCGCCTTGCGCAGCGCCTTCTCCTCGATCCCCGAGGTGCCGGCGCGCCGCTCGAGTTCCGCCAGCACCTGCTCCGGACGCAGGCCGAAATGCGACAGCATCACCAGGCAATGGAACCACAGGTCGGCGGTCTCGGCGACGATGCGCAGCGGATCGCCGTCCTTGGCCGCCATCACGGTCTCGGTGGCCTCCTCGCCGATCTTCTTTAGCACCGCATCGGGCGCGTGGGCCAGCAGGCGGGCGACGTACGAGGTGGCCGGATCGCCGCCGTGGCGGCTGTCGATGAGGTCGGCCAGGCGCGCCAGGGCGTCGGCGGACGCCGCCTTGCCGTCCGCTGCAGCGCTCACCGCGGGCCTCTCATCGGCCGATCCTCATGGCGGACCCTTGCGGTACATGAGCCGCGGATCGACCCGCACCGCGTCGGTCGCGATCCAGGCCTGGTCGCCGAGCCGGCGGTAGAAGCAGCTCTCGCGCCCCGTGTGGCAGGCCGCGCCGCCCGCCTGGTCGACCAGGTAGAGCACGGCGTCGCCGTCGCAATCGAGGCGGATCTCGTGCACGTGCTGCAGGTGGCCCGATTCCTCGCCCTTGCGCCAGATGCGGCCGCGCGAGCGCGAAAAGTAGGTGGCGCGGCCGGTGCGGCGCGTCTCGTCGAGCGCCGCGCGATCGGCCCAGGCAAGCATGAGGACGCGCCCGGACGGTGCCTGCTGGGCGATCACCGGCACCAGGCCGGCCGCATCGAAGGCGACCTGCTCGAGCCAGGCGTCGGCGGCCGGCGGCAACGCGCTCACGACAGGCGCATGGCGATGCCGCGCTCGGCCAGGTAGCGCTTGGCCTCGTGCACGGTGAACTCGCCGAAGTGGAAGATGGACGCGGCCAGCACGCCGTCGGCATGGCCGCGCTCGATGCCGTCGGCCAGGTGGCTCAGGGTGCCGACGCCGCCCGAGGCGATGACCGGCACCGGCACGGCATCGGCCACCGCCGCGGTGAGCTCGAGGTCGAAGCCCATGCGCGTGCCGTCGCGATCCATGCTGGTGAGGAGGATCTCGCCGGCACCCAGCGCCACGACCTCGCCGGCCCAGGCCACCGCGTCGCGCCCGGTGGCCTGGCGCCCGCCGTGGGTGACGACCTCCCAGCCCTGCGCCGGGTCGTCGGGCTGGCGCCGCCGCGCGTCGATCGCCGCGACGATGCATTGCGCCCCGAAACGGCCGCTGGCCTGGGCGAACAGCGCCGGTTCGAGCACCCCGGCCGTGTTGATCGACACCTTGTCGGCGCCGGCATTGAGCAGGCGCCGCACGTCCTCGACCTTGCGCACGCCGCCGCCCACGGTGAGCGGAATGAAGACGCGGCGTGCCACCGCTTCGATGACCTCGATGATGGTCTCGCGCCGGTCGGAACTGGCGGTGATGTCGAGGAAGGTGATTTCGTCGGCGCCCTCGGCGTCGTAGCGGGCAGCGACCTCGACCGGATCGCCGGCGTCGCGCAGCCCGATGAAATTGACCCCTTTGACCACGCGACCGGCGGTCACGTCGAGGCAGGGAATGATGCGCTTGGCAAGCATGGTGCAACCGGGAACCGGCCTATTCCTGCTCCAGCGCGGCGGCGCGCGCCAGGGCGGCCTGGAAATCGAGCTTGCCCTCGTAGAGCGCCCGGCCGAGGATGGCCCCGGCGATGCCCTCGCCGGCGACGGCACACAGGCGCTCGATGTCGCCGATGTCGGCGATGCCGCCGCTGGCCAGGATCGGGATGCCGACCGCGCGCGCCAGGGCCACCGTGGCCTCGATGTTGACGCCGGAGAGCATGCCGTCGCGGCCGATGTCGGTATAGAGGATGGCGTCGACGCCGTAATCCTCGAACTTGGTCGCCAGATCGATGACATCATGCCCGGTGAGCTTGCTCCAGCCGTCGGTTGCCACCTTGCCGTCGCGCGCGTCGAGCGCGACGATGACGTGACCGCCGAAGGCGCTGCAGGCGTCGTGCAGGAAACCGGGGTTCTTCACTGCGGCGGTGCCGATCACCACGAAAGCGACGCCGCCGTCGATGTAGCGCTCGATCGTGTCGAGGTCGCGCAGCCCGCCGCCCAGCTGCACCGCGATATCGGGGCCGACCGCCTGGATGATCCGGCGGATGGCGCTCTCGTTGACCGGCTTGCCGGAGCGCGCGCCGTTCAGATCGACGATGTGCAGCCGCCGCGCGCCCAGCTCGACCCACTTGCTCGCCATCTCGGCCGGGTCCTCGGAGAAGACCGTGACGTCGCTCATGTCGCCCTGGCGCAGCCGCACGCAGCGCCCGTCCTTCAGGTCTATCGCGGGAATCAGCAGCATGGGCGGCGGCGCCTGGTCGCTTCAGGGGAATGGAGGGCGGGAACCGGTGGGCCGACGGCGCGCGGGCGCCCCGTCAGGGATTCCAGCATACGAAGTTTTCGTAGATTCTGAGGCCCGCGGCGGCGCTCTTCTCGGGATGGAACTGCACGGCAAAAATATTATCTTGCGCGACGGCGCAGGTAAAGAACCCGCCGTAGTCCGCCTGGCCGACGATGAGCCCGGGACGCGCCGGAACGACATGGTAACTGTGCACGAAATAGAAGTAGCTGTCATCGGCGACGCCCTGCCACAAGGGATGGCTGGCCGTCTGGCGCACGCGGTTCCAGCCCATGTGCGGGATCTTGCGGCGCCGCCCATCGGCGTCGCGCGATTCGGCAAAGCGCACCACGCGCCCCGGCAGCAGCCCCAGCCCTGCCGCGCCGCCCTCCTCGGATTCCTCGAACAGGAGCTGCTCGCCGATGCAGACCGCCAGCACCGGACAGCGCGCCGCGGCGCGGCGCAGCGCGGGCTCGAGGCCGGAGGCGCGCAGATTGCGCATGCAATCGGGCATGGCACCCTGGCCGGGCAGGACGACGCGCGCCGCGGCATCGATCACCTCGGGGTCGGCGGTGATGCGGGTCTCGAGCTGCGGCGCGACCCGCGCCAGCGCCTGCGCCACCGAGCGCAGATTGCCCATCCCGAAATCGGCGATGGCGATCATGGCCGGACCGGCGGTGCGGTCCGCCCGGCGCAGCGGGCGCGCGAAGTGAGACCGGCTGCCAAGGACATCCCCGGCCTACAGCGTGCCCTTGGTGCTCGGCACGGCGCCGGCGGCCCGCGGGTCGATCTCGAATGCGGCGCGCAAGGCCCGCCCGAAGGCCTTGAATATGGTCTCACACTGGTGATGCGCGTTGTCGCCGCGCAGGTTGTCGACCTGCACGGTGAGCAGGGCGTGGTTGACGAATCCCTGGAAGAATTCGTGCGCCAGGGCGACGTCGAAGCCGCCGATCATCGCGCTGGTGAACGCGACGTGCCATTGCAGGCCGGGCCGCCCGGAGACGTCGACCACGACGCGGCTGAGCGCCTCGTCGAGCGGCACGTAGGCGTGGCCGAAGCGGCGGATGCCCTGGCGCTCGCCCAGCGCGGCGGCCACGGCGCGGCCCAGCGCGATGCCGACATCCTCCACCGTGTGGTGGCCGTCGATGTGCAGGTCGCCCTTGGCGTCGATCTCGAGGTCGATCGCGCCGTGGCGCGCGATCTGCTCGAGCATGTGGTCGAAGAAGCCGATGCCGGTGGCGACCGTGCAGCGGCCGCTGCCGTCGAGATCGACCGCGACGCGGATGCGCGTCTCCTTGGTGTCGCGCTGGATCTGGGCCGTGCGTTGCAGCGCAGCGGCGGCCGGCGCGCCGGGTACCGTGGCAGGGGACATGTCGGATCCGATACGTAGCGGGGCGGGCAGCCCGGTTCTCAACTCGCAAGGGCCTCGCGCAGGGCGAGGACGAACAGCGTGTTTTCCTCCGCCGTGCCGACCGTGACGCGCAGGCAGCCGCGCAGCAGGGGATGGGTCGCGCCGACGTCCTTGACCAGGATACCGCGACGCAGGAGATTCGCGAAGGTCCGCGCGCTGTCGGCCACCCGGATCAGGATGAAGTTGGCCGCCGACTCGAAGGCGACGACGCCGGCCAGGGTGCGCAGCTCGCCGAGCACCCGGCTGCGGTCGGCGCACACGGTGGCCGCCTGGTTGTCGAGCACGCCGACGTGGTCGAGCAGGAAATCGACCGCCGCCAGGCTCAGCACGTTGACGTTGTACGGCGGGCGCACCTTGTCGATCTGGGCGATGAGCTCGGGCGCGCCGCACAGATAGCCCAGGCGCAGCCCGGCCAGGCCAAGCTTGGACAGCGTGCGCAACACCAGCAGCTGCGGCCGCGACGGCAACTGGTCGATCCAGGTCTGGCGGGCAAAGGGCAGGTAGGCCTCGTCGATGACCACCAGGCCGGGCGCGGCGGCCAGCACCGCCTCGATCGCCGCACGGTCGAACAGGTTGCCGGTCGGGTTGTTGGGATAGGCCAGGAATACGACCGCCGGCTTGTGCGCCGCGATCGCCGCCAGGGTGGCCGGCAGATCGAGGGAAAAATCGGCGGCCAGCGGTACGTCGACGAAGCGGCAGCCGTCGAGGATGGAACTGAGCCGGTACATGGAAAAACTCGGCCAGGGCGCCAGCATCACCGCACCCGGCCGCGCGCAGGCGAGGATCACGAGATGGATCAGTTCGTCCGAGCCGTTGCCCAGGAGCAGTTGGCTGCCGTCCGGCAGCCCGGTGCGCGCGCCCAGCCGGCGACGAAAGCCGGACAGGTCGCCGGGCGGATAGCGGTTCAGCGGGATGCGCCCCAGGTGCTCGCCCAGGCGCCGCGCCAGTTCGGGCGGCAGCGCATACGGATTTTCCATCGCGTCGAGCTTGACCAGTCCGTCCGCCGGCGCAACGGCATAGGCCTGCAGCGCCCGCACCTCGTCGCGCACCCAGGCCAGCGCACCGGCCGCGCCGCTCATGCCTTGCCCCGCGGCCCGGCGGCGCCGCGCCGGGCGGCCGGCCGCCCGGTCGGCGTGCCCGGCTGCAGGCGCAGTTCGGCGCTGCGGGCGTGGGCCGCCAGGCCCTCGCCGTGCGCCAGCCGCGCCGCCGTGCGCCCGAGGGCCTGCGCGCCCTGGGCCGAGACCTCGATCACGCTGGAGCGCTTCTGGAAATCGGACACGCCGAGCGGCGACGAGAAGCGCGCCGTCCGGGCGGTCGGCAGCACGTGGTTGGGGCCGGCGCAGTAGTCGCCCAGCGCTTCGCTCGAATACGGGCCGAGGAAGATCGCCCCGGCATGGCGGATGCGGCTCAGCCAGCGGCGCGCCGCCTGGGTCGAGATCTCGAGGTGCTCGGGCGCGATGCGATTGGCCAGGGCGCAGGCCTGCTCGAGGTCGCGCACCAGGATCAGTGCGCCGCGCGCGCCCAGCGAGGTCTCGATGATCGCGCGCCGCGGCATCGTCGGCAGCAGGGCCACGATCGCCTGGTGCACCGCGTCGCGATAGGCCCGGTCGGGCGTGAGCAGGATCGCCTGGGCCATCTCGTCGTGCTCGGCCTGGGAAAAGAGGTCCATGGCGATCCACTGCGGATCGGTGCTGCCGTCGGCGATGATCAGGATCTCGCTCGGGCCGGCGATCATGTCGATGCCGACGGTACCGAAGACGCGCCGCTTGGCCGCCGCGACGTAGGCGTTGCCCGGCCCGACGATCTTGTCGACCGGCGGGATGGTCGCGGTGCCGTAGGCCAGCGCGCCGACCGCCTGGGCGCCGCCGATGGCGAAGGCGCGCGTCACGCCGGCCACGGCCGCCGCGGCGAGCACCAGCGGATTGCGCGCGCCATCCGGCGTCGGCACCGCCATGATGATCTCGCCGACGCCGGCGACCCGCGCCGGCAGCGCGTTCATCAGGACCGAAGACGGATAGGCCGCCTTGCCGCCCGGCACGTAGATGCCGACGCGATCGAGCGGCGTGACCCGGATGCCCAGCGTCGTGCCGTCCGGATCGGTGACGTCCCAGTCGGCCTGCCGGCCTTGCTCGTGGAAGCGGCGGATCCGGCCGGCCGCCTCCTGCAGCGCGGCGCGGTCCTGCGCCGCCAGCCCGGCGAGGGCGGCCTGCATCGCGTCGACGCCGATCTCCAGCTCGGCGACGCTGGCGGCGACCAGGCGGTCGTAGCGCGCGGTGTACTCGAGCAGCGCGGCGTCGCCGCGCGCCCGCACGTCATCGAGGATCTGGCCGGCGCGCGCATCGATCTCGCGGTCGGGCGCCGCGTCGACCTCGAGCAGGCGCTGCAGCTGGGCGTCGAAATCGGCCGCCGCGGCGTCGAGCAGGCGCAGGTTCATGGCGCCACCGCCGCGGCGAACGCGCCGACCAGCCCGGCCAGCCGGTCGCGCTGCGTCTTGTAGGCGGCCTGGTTGACGACCAGCCGCGAGGTGATGGGCGCGATCTGCTCGACCTCGACCAGGCCGTTGGCCTTGAGCGTGGCGCCGCTGGATACCAGGTCGACGATGGCGTCGGCCAGCCCGGCCAGCGGGGCCAGTTCCATCGAACCGTAGAGCTTGATGAGATCGACGTGGACGCCCTTCGCGGCGAAGAATTCGCGCGCCGCCAGCACGTACTTGGTGGCCACCCGCAGGCGGGCGCCGCGGCGCACCGCGCCGGCGTAGTCGAAGGCCGCCGGGGCGGCGACGCACAGGCGGCAGCGGCCGATGCCCAGGTCGACCGGCTGGTACAGGCCGGCGCCGCCGTGCTCGAGCAGGATGTCGGCGCCGGCAATGCCCAGTTCGGCGGCGCCATACTGCACGTAGGTCGGCACGTCGGAGGCGCGCACGACGACGATGCGCAGGTCCGGAACGCTGGTGCCGATGAGCAGCTTGCGCGTCGCCTCGGGAGCCACCTCCGGGACGATGCCGGCACGGGCCAGCAGCGGCATGGCTTCCTCGAAGATGCGGCCCTTGGGCAGGGCCAGGGTGAGGGTCATGGGCGGGCGCTCCGCACCCGTTCGATGCGCGCCCCCAGGGCTTCGAGCCGGCGCTCCATGGCCTCGTAGCCGCGATCGAGGTGATAGATCCGCTCGACCACGGTCTCGCCCTGCGCCACCAGTCCGGCCAGCACCAGGCTGGCCGACGCGCGCAGGTCGGTGGCCATGACCGTGGCGCCGGAGAGCCGCCCGACGCCGCGCACGATGGCCGTATGGCCGTCGATGTCGATCTGCGCGCCCAGGCGCTGCAATTCGAGCACGTGCATGAAGCGGTTTTCGAAGATGTTCTCGGTGATGCTCGCCACCCCGTCGGCGATGCAGTCGAGCGCCATGAACTGGGCCTGGGCGTCGGTCGGGAAGGCGGGATACGGCGCGGTGCGCAGGTTCACCGGCCGCGGCCGCCGGGCCATGCGCAAGCGCACCCAGTCGGCGCCGGTCTCGACCTCGGCGCCGGCCTCGCGCAGCTTCTCCAGCACCGCGTCGAGGCTCTGCGGCGCCGCCTGCGCCAGCGTGAGGTCGCCGCCCGCAGCGGCGACCGCGACAAGAAAGGTCGCGCTCTCGATGCGATCCGGCATGATGCGGTGCGCCGCGCCATGCAGCCGCGCCACGCCCTCGACGGCGATGCGGTCGGTGCCGGCGCCGCGCACGCGGGCGCCCATCGCATTGAGACAGGCGGCGAGGTCGACGACTTCGGGCTCGCGCGCCGCGTTCTCGATCACCGTCTCGCCCTCGGCGAGGGTGGCGGCCATCATGAGGTTCTCGGTACCGGTCACGGTCACCAGGTCGGTGACGATGCGGGCGCCGCGCAGCCGCCGCCCGGCGCGCCGGGCCACGATGTAGCCCTGCTCGATGCGCAGTTCGGCACCGAGCGCCTGCAGCCCCTTCAGGTGCTGGTCGACCGGTCGGGCGCCGATGGCGCAGCCGCCCGGCAGGCTGACGCGCGCCTCGCCGGCCCGGGCCAGCAGCGGGCCGAGCACGAGGATGGAGGCGCGCATGGTCTTGACCAGCTCGTAGGGCGCCTCGACCGAAGCCAGGGCGTGCGCACGCAGGCCGAGCTGCTGGCCGTCGCGGGCCACCGCCACGCCCATGCCGCCGAGCAGTCGCCCCATGGTGCGCGTATCGGCCAGCGCCGGAACGTTGTCCAGGCGCAATTCCTCGTCGGTCAGCAGTGCCGCCGCCATGATCGGCAGCGCGGCATTCTTGGCGCCCGCCGGGCGCAGGGTGCCCTGCAGCCGGTGCCCGCCCTCGATGCGCAGCTTGTCCATCGTTCAGGCCGGGCCCGGCGCGGCGGTGGCCGACCATTCGGCCGGGGTCAGCGTGCGCATCGACAGCGCGTGGATCTCCTGGCGCATGCGGTCGCCGAGCGCGCCATAGACCAGGCGATGGCGCTCGACCCGCGAGCGCCCCTCGAACAGCGCGCTGACGATGAGCGCCTCGAAGTGGTGGCCGTCGCCGTCGACCTCGAGGCGTTCGCAGGCCAGTCCCTGGGCCAGGGCGGCACGGATGGATTCGGGCGTGGTCATGATATGCAAGGTCCTTTTATTGGTGGCGCGGGTGGGCGGCGCAACGGTCCGGCCGGAACGGCCCGCCGGTCAGGCGCCGCCGCGCGTCGGCCGGCGCGCCGCGCCGCTCACGTGCGCAACTTGTAGCCACTGCGCAGCATGGCCAGCGCCAGCGCCGAAACGGCGCAGAAGCTGAGCGCCACCACGGCCAGGCTGGTCCAGGGCGAGACGTCCGACTGGGCGAAGAAGCCGTAGCGGAAGCCGTCGATCATGTAGAAGAAGGGGTTGGCGTGCGAGAAGGCCTGCCAGAAGTCGGGCAGGCCATGGACGGAATAGAACACGCCGGACAGGAAGGTCGCCGGCAGGATGAGGAAGTTCTGGAACGCCGCGAGCTGGTCGAACTTGTCGGAGACGATGCCGGCGACCAGGCCGAGCACGCCCATCAGTGCCGCACTGAGCAGGGCGAAGACCGGGATCCAGAGCGGCGCGGCAAACGACGGCGGTGCGAGCCAGAACGTGACCACGAAGACGCCGAGGCCGACGCACAGGCCGCGCAGCACGGCGGCCAGCACGTAGGCGCCGAAGAACTCGAGGGCCGACAGTGGCGGCAGCAGCAGGAAGACCAGGTTGCCCATGATCTTCGACTGGATGAGCGAGGAGGACGAGTTGGCGAAGGCATTCTGCAGCAGCGACATCATGACCAGGCCGGGAATCAGGAAGGCCTTGTAATGGACCCCCGGGAACGGCTCGAGCCGGGCGTCGAGCACCTGGCCGAAGACCAGCAGGTAGAGCACGCCGGTCAGGACCGGCGCGGCGATCGTCTGGAAGCTCACCTTCCAGAAGCGCAGGCACTCCTTGTAGAGCAGGGTGCGAAAGCCGATCCAGGCCTCGCCGTGCGGCCGGCGGGCGGTCATGGCCGCGCCGGGCGCCAGCGCCGACGGCGCGCTCATGGCGCGCTCCGCGCCGGCGCGGCGGCATCGGCCATGACCTGCAGGAACACGTCCTCGAGGTCGGCGGGTCCGACCTCGAGTTCCTCGACCTCGCCGCCGGCGCCGCGACAGGCCTCGAGCGCCGCGCCGACCTCGCGCGGATGGGCCAGGCGCAGGACGATGCGCTCGCCGTCCTCCTCGATGAGCTGGCTGCGCAGGGCTGCCGGCAGGGGGCCGCGCAGGCGCAGCGCGACCTGCACCCCGGCGATCCGGTGCAGCAGGGCCTGGGTCGATTCGAGCGCGACGATGCGCCCGCCCTTGAGCATGCCGATCCGCCCGCACATCTGCTGCGCCTCTTCGAGGTAGTGGGTGGTCAGGACGATGGTGTGACCGTCGCGATTGAGGCGCCGCATGAAGGCCCAGAGGCCCTGGCGCAGCTCGACGTCGACCCCGGCGGTCGGTTCGTCGAGCACGATGACCGGCGGCCGGTGCACCAGCGCCTGGGCCACGAGGACGCGACGCTTCATGCCGCCCGAGAGCGCACGCATGTTGGCATCGGCCTTGGCGGTCAGGTCGAGATTGGCCATGATCTCGTCGATCCAGGCGTCGTTGCCGCGGATCCCGAAATAGCCCGACTGGATGCGCAGCATCTCGCGGACGGTGAAGAAGGGGTCGAAAACGAGCTCCTGCGGCACCACGCCCAGGCTGCGCCGGGCGGCGCGGAAATCGCCGACCACGTCATGGCCCATGACCCGCGCATGGCCGCTGGTGGCGCGGGTCAGTCCGGCGACGATGGAGATGATCGTGGTCTTGCCGGCGCCGTTGGGGCCCAGCAGGCCGAAGCATTCGCCGGGCGTCACGGTCAGGTCGACGCCGTCGAGCGCCGTGACGTTCCCATAGCGCTTGGTCAGGGCGCTGATTTCGATGGCGGGCAGGGACATGGAGGTTCGGCGCGGCCGGCGGGCGCCGGCAAGGAGCTGATTGTAACGGCTGCGACCCCGACGGGCCGGGGGCGCCGACCGGCAGCCCGCGACGCGGCGCCGGCGCCCGCCTCAGCCCGGCTGGATCAGCGATTCGACGTTGTAGAGCCGCGCCAGGCTGAGCAGATCCTGCGGCAGCGCGCGCAGTTCGAGCCGCCGACCGGCGTCCTGCGCGGCGCGCCTCCAGGCCAGCACGCAGGCCACCGCGGCGGTGTCGCAGCGGTCGACGCCGGAGAAATCGATCAGCCCGTCGCCCGCCCGGATGGCGGCAACGCCCTGGGCGACCAGCTGCGCCGCATTGGCGTTGGTGATGGAATGGGTCGAGAATTTCATGGGGCACCCGGCGGCGGCGCGGCGGCTCAGGACTTCGCGGCGACCACCTTGCGGTTCTTTTCCTTCAGCACCTTGATCAGGTTGTCGACCCCACCCTGGTTGAGCGGCTCGAGGAATTCGCTCTTGTAGTTCTCGACCAGCCAGACGCCCAGGATGTTCAGGTCGTAGATCTTCCAGCCGGCCGGCGTCTTCTCGAGCCGGTAATCGAGCGCCACCGGGTCGCCCTGCGAGGCGACGATCTGGGTGCGCACGATGACGTCGCTGGCCCCGTCCTGGCCGTGCGACGGACGCAGCCGCACCTTCTGGTCGGAGACCTTGGACAGCGCGCCCGAATACGTGCGCATGAGCAGGTTGCGGAACTCTTCGGTGAGCGCACTGCGCTGCTCGGGCGTCGCCGCGCGCCAGGGCCGGCCGACCGTCAGCCGGGTCATCTTGTCGAAGTCGACGCGCGGCAGGATGCGCTCGTTGACGAGCTTCTCGACGCGCGCGAAATCGCCGGCCTGGATCGCCTTGTCGCCGCGGATCTCCTCGAGCACCTGGGTCGACAGCTGCAGGATCATCTGGTCGGGTGCGGCGTCGTCGGCGCCGTCGGCACGCGCCGGCCCGGCCACCGCCGCGCACAGGAGCGAGGCCGCCAGCGCGGTGTAGGCCGCGCGACGGGCGCGGACTTGCGAATTCGAGGCATGCATGTTGGCGTCCTTTTTCCAGTTGGACCGCTAGGCGGCTTGCGGGTTCCTTGGCGCTGGGCTGCCCGGCTAGCGCGCGGGCGGTGCGTCCGCCGGAGCGTCCGCGGGTGCCGCGGCCGCTGTGGCGCCCGGCGGCGCGACCGCCGGCGGTGCCGCGGGCGGCGGTGCGTCGCCCGGAGGATCCGGTGCGTCGGGGTCTTCGATCGGTGGCGCGGACATGCCGCTGCCGTCGTTCACGCGGCTGCGCAGGCGCTGCAGGTAACCGTCGCGCAGGAAAGTATAGCGATCGAGCGCCGCCTCATCGACCAGCCGGGAGGCGTCGAGGATCGCCGCGCGGTCGCCGAGCAGCCGCACCGTGCCGACGTAGTAGACGTCCTTGGCCGGCCGCAGGTAGCCGACCGGGTCGGTCAGATAGAAGTCGGGAATCAGTCCGGCCGTCTGGCGCACCGTGCTGGGGCCGAGCAGCGGCAACACGAGGTAGGCTCCCTGCGGCACGCCCCACGTGCCCATGGTCACGCCGAAATTCTGCCGCTTGCGCTCCAGTCCGGCCGGCGTCGCCACGTCGAAGCAGCCGCCGATCCCGACGGTGGAATTGATCAGCAGCCGCCCGGCGTCGCGCGCCGCCTCGCCGGCCTTGGCCTGCAGCGTGGCGTTGAAGAGGTTGCCGACCTCGGCCAGGTTGTCGAAGATGTTGCTCAGGCAGTCGCGCAGGACCCTGGGCAGCACCGCGTTGTAGCCGCGTGCCGCCGGCTGGCCGACGTTCTCGTCGAAGCGAGTGTTGAAGGCGTCGATATGCCGGTTGACGCGCTCGAAGGGGTCTGCCGGGTTGCCGCCCGCGCCCGGCGGGATGGTCGCGGCGCAGCCGCCCAGGGCGCAGGCCGCGGCGAACAGGATGGCGGCCGGGCCGCCGCGCAAATGCCCGCTCATTTGGCGTCCGCGCCCGGCTTGGCGGCCGGCGCCTCGGCCGCCTTGCTGTAGAGCAGCTTGCCGATGAGGTCCTCGAGCACCACGGCCGACTGGGTCAGGGTGATGGTGTCGCCGGGCTGCAGGTTCTTCTCGTCGCCGCCCGGGTCGATGCCGACATAGTTGTCGCCCAGGATGCCCGCGGTGAGGATCTTGAGCGAGCTGTCCGCGGGAAACTCGTAGTGGCGGTCGATGTTCATCGTCACCAGGCCGCGAAAGCTCTTGTTGTCGAAGGTGATCGAGGCGATCCGCCCGACGGTCACGCCGGCGCTCTTGACCGGGGCGTTGGTCTTGAGTCCGCCGACGTTGTCGAAGCGCGCCTGCAGCGGGTAGGTGGCATCGAAGGAGAAGCTCACCAGGTTGGCCGCCTTGAGGGCCAGGAACACGATGGCCAGGATGCCCAGCAGCACGAAGGCGCCGACCAGGGTTTCCGTCTGTCTTTTCGTCATGTCGTCCTCATTGCGTGCGCGCCGCGGGCGCAGGATTGCGGCGTCAGGGCATGCTCAGCGCGTGCTGAACATCAGCGCCGTCAGGATGAAATCGAGCAACAGCACGGACAGCGAGGACACCACCACCGTGCGCGTCGTCGCCAGCGCGACGCCTTCGGGGGTCGCCTGGGACTCGTAGCCGATATAGACGGCGACGAAGGTCGAGGCGATGCCAAAGACGATGCTCTTGATGACGCCATTGCCCAGATCCTTGAAGACGTCGACGCCGTTCTGCATCGCCGACCAGAAGGAGCCGGAGTCGATGCCGATCAGGCCGACGCCGATGAAATAGGAGGCCAGCACGCCGACGGCCGAGAAGATCGCGGCCAGCAGCGGCATCGAGATCACGCCGGCGATCAGGCGCGGCACCAGGACCCGCACGCGCGGATCGATCGCCATCATCTCCATCGCCGCCAGCTGCTCGCCGGCCTTCATGAGGCCGATCTCGGCCGTGAGCGAGGTGCCGGCCCGGCCGGCGAAGAGCAGCGCCGTGAGCACCGGCCCCAGCTCGCGCAACAGCGCCAGCGCGACCAGCAATCCGAGCTGCTCCGACGAGCCGTAGCGGCTGAGCGTGATGTAGCCCTGCAGCGCCAGCACCAGGCCGACGGTGGCACCGGAGGCGGCGATGATGACCACCGAGCGGTTGCCGATGGCATGGACCTGCGTCACCGTCAGGCCGAAGCGGCGCAGGCTCTCCGGTATGCGGCGCAGGAGGTCCGCGAAGAAGATCGTCGCGTGCCCCAGGAGCGCCACCCAGGTCAAAACGCGGCGGCCGACCGCTGCCGAAACGTCGGCCGCGATCACGCGTGGATTCCCAGTTCCTGGCCGATCGGCGGCGCCGGGTAATGGAAGCGCACGGGACCGTCCATTTCGCCGCGGATGAACTGGCGCACTTCCGGATCCTCGGAGGCCTGCAATTCCCTGGGCGTGCCGTGCACGACGACCCGGCCGCCGGACAGCAGGTAGGCGTAATCGCAGATCTCGAAGCACACGTGCACTTCATGGGAGACCATGAGCGACGTCGCACCGGTGGCGTCGTTCAACTTGCGGATCAGGTTGGCGGTGACCGCCAGCGAGATCGGGTCCAGCCCGGCGAAGGGCTCGTCGTACATGATGATTTCCGGGTCGAGCGCCACCGCGCGGGCCAGGGCCACGCGCCGCGCCATGCCGCCGGAGATCTCGCCGATGCGCAGCGGTGCGGCGCCGCGCAGTCCGACCGCGTCGAGCTTCATGAGCACGATGTCGCGGATCATCGATTCCGGCAGGTCGGTGTGCTCGCGCAGCGGGAAGGCGACGTTCTCGAAGACGGTGAGGTCGGTGAACAGGGCGCCGAACTGGAACAGCATGCCCATGCGCCGGCGCAGGTTGAACAGCGCCGTACGGTCGCCGGTGTCGACCGGCAGGCCGGAGAACAGGATGCGCCCGGACTGCGGGGTGACGACGCCGCCGATCAGGCGCAGCAGCGTGGTCTTGCCGCAACCGGAGTTGCCCATGATGGCGACCACTTTGCCGCGGGGGAATTGAAGCGAGACGTCGGACAGGATCACCCGGGCGTCGTAGCCGAAGGTGACTCCCTGGATGCTCACCAGCGCGGTTTCTTCGGACGCGGGTTTCAGTTCAGGCGTTGGCGCCAAGGAGATTTCCTCGCGAGCGTCGCGGTCCGCGGATTGTCGCATACGCCGCCGCCGCGTCGCGATGACGCCCGGCCGACGAGGGCCGCGCGCCCGGCGGGCGCCGCGCCTATCGCGGCAGGGCTGAAACGCCCATCAGGAATTCATCGACCGCGCGGGCGCACTGGCGGCCCTCGCGGATCGCCCAGACCACGAGCGACTGGCCGCGGCGCATATCGCCCGCGGCAAAGACCTTGGCGCGCGAGGTCGCGTAGGGCTGCGCCGCGCCGCCGGGCTCGGTGGCCGCACGCACGTTGCCGCGCGCATCCTTCTCGACGCCGAAGACTTCGGCGACCGCGGCCAGCGGCGCGACGAAGCCCATGGCCAGCAGGACCAGGTCGGCGCGCAGCTCGAATTCCGATCCGGGCACCTCGGCCATCCGGAACTGGCCGGTGACCGGGTCCTTCTGCCATTGCACCCGGGCCAGCACCAGCGCGCAGACCTTGCCCTGGCCATCGTCGCGGAACGACTTGGTCGTCACCGACCAGTCGCGTTCGCAGCCCTCCTCGTGCGAACTGGAGGTGCGCAGGCGCAGCGGCCAGTACGGCCAGGTCAGGGCCTTGTTCTCGCTGGCCGGCGGCTGCGGCAGCAGCTCGATCTGGGTCACCGACGCCGCGCCATGGCGATTCGAGGTGCCGACGCAGTCCGACCCGGTGTCGCCGCCGCCGATGACGATGACATGCTTGCCGCGCGCCAGGATCTGCTCCGGCAGGCGCTCGCCGGTGTTGACGCGGTTCTGCGCGGTCAGGAACTCGAGCGCGAAATGCACGCCGTCGAGCCCGCGGCCCGGCACCGGAAGGTCGCGCGGCTGCTCGGCCCCGCCCGCCAGCACCACGGCGTCGTGCTCGTCGAGCAGCTGCTGCGCCGGCACGTGCTCCGTGCCGGTGTACAGCACCTTGCCCAGCTGGGCCGGGGCGGCGCCGACCAGGACATTGGTGCGGAACTCGACGCCCTCGCGACCCATCTGCTCGAGGCGCCGGTCGATGTGCGATTTCTCCATCTTGAAGTCCGGGATGCCGTAGCGCAGCAGCCCGCCCGGCCGCTCGTTCTTCTCGAACACCGTGACCGCGTGTCCGGCGCGCGCCAGCTGCTGGGCGCAGGCCAGCCCGGCCGGCCCGCTGCCGACCACCGCCACGCGCCGGCCGCTGCGCCGCGCCGGCGGCCGCGCCACGATCCAGCCTTCCTGCCAGGCCCGATCGACGATGGCGTGCTCGATCGACTTGATGCCGACCGCGCTGTCGTTGATGTTGAGGGTGCAGGCCGCCTCGCAGGGTGCCGGGCAGACGCGTCCGGTGAACTCGGGGAAATTGTTGGTCGAGTGCAGCACCTCGCTGGCCGCGAACCACTGCTCGCGATACACGAGATCGTTGAAGTCCGGGATGATGTTGTTCACCGGGCAGCCGCTGTTGCAGAACGGGATGCCGCAGTCCATGCAGCGTGCCGCCTGGACCTTGGCGCGGTCCGGGTCGAGATGGGCGACGAATTCGCGCCAGTGGTGGATGCGCTGGCCCGGGGCCTCGGCGGTCTCTTCCAGGCGGGCGTATTCCAGAAAGCCGGTGGTTTTTCCCATGGGTGTCGGCCGTCGCGCTCAGGCGGCGCGCCGGGTCTCCTCGGCGATGCCGTGTGCGATCTGCTTGAGGGCGCGGCGGTATTCGTGCGGGAAGACCTTGACGAAGCGGGCGCGCTGGCGCTCCCAGTCGGCCAGGATCTCCTTGGCGCGGAAACTGCCGGTGTAGCGGAACTGGCGCTCGAGCAGCTCGCGCAGCAGCCGTTCGTCGCTCTCGACGCCACGGCCGGGCTCGCCCAGGCTGTGCCAGACCGCGCGCTCGACGCGTTCCTCCTGCTCCTTGTGGGCGAGCACCGGTTCGAGCGCGACCATGGCCGGATTGCAGCGCGCCGCGAAATCGCCGCGCTCGTCGTAGACGTAGGCGATGCCGCCCGACATGCCGCCGGCGAAGTTGCGCCCGGTGCCGCCCAGGACGACGACCGTGCCGCGGGTCATGTATTCGCAGCCGTGGTCGCCGGTGCCCTCGACGACGGCGATGGCGCCCGAGTTGCGCACCGCGAAGCGCTCGCCGGCGACGCCGTTGAAATACGCCTCGCCGCCGGTGGCGCCGTAGAGCACCGTATTGCCGACGATGATGTGCTCGGGCCCGAAGCCGCGGAAGTCGTTGGGCGAGCGCACGATCACGCGGCCGCCCGACAGCCCCTTGCCGGTGTAGTCGTTGGCGTCGCCGACCAGGTCCAGGGTGATGCCGCGCGCCAGGAAGGCGCCGAAGCTCTGCCCGGCGGTGCCCTGCAGCTGGATGTGGATCGTGTCGTCGGCCAGGCCCTCGTGGCCATGGCGCCGCGCGACCTCGGACGAGAGCATGGTGCCGACCGTGCGGTGGATGTTGCGGATCGGGTGGATGAAGCTCACGCGCTCGCCGCGGTCGATCGCCGGGCGGCTTTGCGCGATCAGCCGGTGGTCCAGGGCGTGGGCCAGGCCGTGGTCCTGCTCCTCGCAGCGGCGCCGCGCGACGCTGGGCGGCAGGGCGGGCAGGTGGAAGACGCGCGAGTAGTCCAGGCCGCGCGCCTTCCAGTGGTCGATGCCGTGCCGGGTGTCGAGCAGGTCGGCGCGGCCGATCAGGTCCTCGATCCGGCGCACGCCCAGCTGCGCCATGATCTCGCGCGCCTCCTCGGCGACGAAGAAGAAGAAATTGAC
>Ga0075030_100002270_pt1 | contig 17436 bp, 11 predicted proteins | sample LitLauG_LLR_2012_FD_71393 | JGI IMG/M metagenome (GOLD analysis project Ga0075030, IMG submission 71393) | Freshwater sediment microbial communities from Pennsylvania, USA - Little Laurel Run_MetaG_LLR_2012 | ecosystem: Environmental > Aquatic > Freshwater > Creek > Sediment | place: USA... | reverse complement strand
CGCTGAAGCGCTGGTATTCGGCGTCTTCTTCCGGCGTGAGGAGGATGAGCTGGCCCGTGATGCCGTGTTTAAAGGCGTTCATCCGGGTGGTGAGTTTTCCCGCGGAAGTGGTGGGTCCGGTGCTTTTTTGCGCGTTGGCGCGGTTGGCTAAGATTTGGGCGGCGGTGGCCATGGTGATGCTCTCCTTCGAGAAGACGATTTAGGGAAGATATCCCGGTTTGGTTGTAGCAGAGGGAGAGTGAGCTGAACGTCAGTTAGCTGAAGGGCGTGTTGAGGGGGAAGGGGTTAGGGGTGAAAAGATTTTTGCTGGCGGTGTGATCGGGCCATGGCGGGTTGGCGCAGCGGGGGATGAAATTGGCTTAGCCGGAACGCAGTTTCAGGACCTCGTTTTGGTATCGTGGTTGCATTTTCAGTAACATAGAGAGAATATATTTCGAAGGACCGGAGGGCCAACTACGCCGAGGTCAAGCTCGGCTGCTTAACGCCTTCCCTGTCTGATTTTATCGGACATAAGCAAACGGGATGCCCCCCAGAAAAATGCGCTAATAATTGTTTATCGATAGTATTCTTGCCAATCGATTCTTCCCGTTTCCCCCCGCCTCCACTTCCCCAAATATTCAACCGCGTCTTTAAAGTCTCTCGAATGCAAATTTCCTTCGACGTCGGGGATGAATGTCTCGCCCCCCTTGGCGCGGAGAAACTCTACGACCTTAACGTGGCCATTCGCCGCCGCCCACAGCAACGGAGTCTGCCAGCGGTCAAACCGCCCCCTTGTATTGACGTAGACCCCTTGGTCGAGCAGAACCTTCACGATTTCAAGATGGCCGTTCACGGAGGCACGGATTAGCGATTCCCCACCATTTAGCGATTCCCCACCATCGCGGCACGGGCTGCTAACGTCGACCCCTGCAGCGAGCAGCATCTTCACGATGTCAAGATGCCCGTTCTCGGAGGCACGGATTAGCGATTCCCCACCATCGCGCCTAACGTCAGCCCCCTTCATGAGCAGGGCCTTCACGATCTCAAGATGGCCGTTCTGGCTGGCACTCTTCAATGTGTAACCGACGTCGGCCCCCTTGTCGAGTAGTGCCTGAGCCACTTCACGGTATCCGAACATGGAGGCCCACATCAGCGCGGTGCAGCCGCGCTCATCCCTTGCGTTGACGTCGGCCCCTTTGTCGAGCAGCGCCTGTACTGACGCAATGTCGCCATGCCGCGCTGCCTCAACCAGATCATCCCTTGTGTCCACCTGTCTTGGCCACGGGGATCGCTCGCTCGGGGACGGACCCGGCGGCTTGGTCGAACTGAAAATGCGTTTGAAGGAGAGCGCACCCTCCGGCCTGCGCTGCATCGCCATGGGAATCAGTACACCGACCCAGACTGTGACAAATCCAACGCTGACGACAATCGCGCTAAAAAGCGCATTGTCCCCTTGGAGCAAACCGCGTATCCCGAGAACAATGAGTAGTATCCCTGAGCCGACGGAGATAAAAAAGAAAGGTAAGAGCCTCGGCTTTCGGTCGGTACCGCTCTCTCCAGGTGTTCTCAGGCCCGGAGGCGAAGGTCTCGATTCGCCTCTGAGTTTCGCGTGCCGTTGCACAGCCATCGCTTCCTGTGGGGCCTTATTTCCGCAGAGAGTGCAAAAACGCGCGCCGTCGGCGATTGGCTGGATGCATTTGTTACAAAGCATGGCTTCGAGAAGTTTAACATTCTTTGCACCTTGCTCCCAGACTGAGCCGGGACCGTTGTCGTACCAGACAATGACAAAGCCAAGGAAGGCGCGTACAGTGTCTGCGTAACGGTAACCTTAGAGAGAGGAGGGCAAAAGAATGAACCTTGAAATCCACAATCCGGAGCTGGTGCAGCGCGTGAACGCGCAATTGCAGAGCCGCCATTTCCAGGATGTGGACGAGCTGATCGAAAAGGCCCTCGATGCCCTCGATGAAAAATCCCCGGTGCCATCGATGACGCCACCTGGAAGCCTGCACGAGTTTTTTATGAACTCGCCGCTGCGTGGAGCCAATCTCGATCTGGAGCGAGTGAGGGACTAACGGTTAGTCTGATAAAGGAGCATGCCCATGGATATTCACATCACGCAACCAGACCTTGAAGCCAAACTGACGCAATCAGCGGCGCAACAGGGCCGTCACCCTGACGAGCTGGTGCAGGACGTTCTGGCTGAGTATTTCGCCGAAGAGGCCCGCTTTGTCGCTGCCGTCAAACGCGGTGACGCATCGCTCCGCCGCGGCGAGTATCTGACCCATGAAGAAGTCGGCGAACGTCTCAAGCGGTTTCTGCAACCCTCCTGATGAAAATCCGTTGGTCGCCCGAAGCCTCTGACGACTTACTGCGCATTTGCGAACGCATCGAGATTGATAATCCCGAGGCAGCCAACCGGTTAGCCAGAACGATCTACGAAGGGTGCGACCGGCTGAAGGAGTTTCCGCGAGTCGGTCGAACAAGCCGCCGTATGCCGGGATGGCGCGAGTTGGTGTTCTCTCCCCTGCCCTACATCGTGGTTTATCTCGTGACGGAAGAAGCGGTTGAAATAACCCGCATTTTTCACGGTGCGCAGGACTGGCCGTAAAGCCCCCCGTCTTGTTTCTGTGCGGAGCGGCAGTGCCGCCCGATTTTGCCGCCCCCCGTGGTCCGGTGCCGATAATCCGGCGATACGTAGAATCTGGGCATTCCCGAAGCAGCGCCACCAAAGGACTATATAGCATATTCTGAAAACAGGAGCCGAACGGATGGAAGTACACTTCACCCCCGATGTTCAGGCGAAACTGGACGCGCTGGCGCGAGACACGGGCCGGCGCAGCGACGAACTGGTAGCGGATGCGGTGGCGGGGCTCTTTGATGAGCTGGCTTATACACGGGAGATGCTGGACCGGCGCTACGACGATCTGGAAAGCGGGCGCGTGCAGGCGGTCGACGGCGAAGAGGCCTATCGGCGGCTGATGGAGAAGACCGAGGCGCAGCGCCGCCGACGGCCCGCGTGACGGAATACGCGCCTTCATCCGGACGCGTATAACGATCTGGACGAAATTCGAGAGCACATTGCAACGGACAATCCGGATGCAGCCGACCGGGTTGTTACGGAGATCTTCGGCGGCATGCGGGCTCCGGTTTCATCTCCCGAACAGGGCTACCGACGCCCGAATCTTACTTCACGGCAACTGCGATTTAAGCTGGTGCGGGAGTATGTGATCGCTTACGCTCCGGAAAAGAGACCACTGTGGGTGATGGCGGTGTTTCATGGGCGGAGGAGTCCGCGGGTGATGGCGGCAATTCTGAAGGGACGGGAGTGAAAGGCCCGGCGGAGACGCGATGAAGAAAAACAGTAACAAAATTGACGCTGAAGCGGCTTTCGCGGCGGAGATCTATCGGGACCGCGCGGCGGTGAACCGGAAGGCGCGACCGGACAAATAAAACAAGTTGACGGCGCGCCCTCGCCGGTGACATAGTAATAGGTCGCGGAATTCCGGAGCGCACAGAGTCAGCGCTGGCCACTCGCCGGTGTGCTGACTGTTCCAGATGGTGCCGCGCGGCGCAAAGTTTCGAAAAAAGTTCGTTGGAAGATTGAGGGAGAAAAACGACCATGAAGTTCTCGTCAAGGCAATTGATCCTTGCTGTCGGTGCAGGGACGGCCGTACTGCTCGCCGGCCTCGGAATGACCGGCCGGGCCGCGGCACAAACCGCCCCTAAGGCGGCACCTGCTGCATCGAAAGGGCCCACCTACTCAGGCGTGGCAAATTCGAGAACGCCGGCAGGCATGTACTTTAAAGCCGTCAACACCAGCACGCTGAAGGTGCTGAGCGTCGACGACTTCCTGCAGGCCATGGGCGTCATGGCGGCCGGCCTCGGATTCGATTGCTCGGATTGCCATCCGGGCGCCGGGTCCGACAAGGTGGACTGGGTCTTCGACACGCCGAAAAAGAAGATGGCGCGCATGATGACGGAAATGGTGGCCATCATCAACAAAAACAACTTCGGCAACCAGCAGAAAGTGACCTGCTGGACCTGCCATCACGGCCGCGAAGTTCCTACCACCTCCATCACGCTGGATCACCTGTACGCGGCGCCGTATGACGAAAAGGACGACGTCATACTGCCGGGCAAGGACGTTCCGACGCCGGCGCAGACTCTGGACAAGTACATTGCAGCAGTTGGCGGGGCCTCAAAGCTGGCCGGGCTGAAGACCTTTGTGGCCACCGGCGGCGCCACGGGATACGAAAAGCTGGGCGGCGGCGGCACCTTCGAGATCTTTGGGCAGGCTCCGGACAAGCACACCGTTTCGATCACGTTTAAAGATCATCCGGAGCGCGGCGACAGCGTTCGCGCGTACGACGGCAAGCAAGGCTGGATCCGCACTCCCCGCGGCCTGTTCACCGACTACGAACTGGTTGGAACCGAGCTGAACGGCGCACGCGTCGACGCGCTGCTCGCGTTCCCCGGACAGATCAAGACGGTGCTCCAGAACATGAAGAGCGGCTTCACGGATACCATCGACGACAAGGCGGTGGAAGTGGTGCAGGGGACGGCGGCAGGCAATGAACTGGTTACGCTGTACTTCGACCAGAAGTCCGGCCTGCTGGTACGCACCGTCCGGTTCGGCAACACGCCGATCGGCCATTCGCCGGTGCAGACTGACTACTCGGATTACCGCGACGTTGGCGGGATCAAGTTCCCGTTCAAATATACGTTCTCGTGGCTGGACGGGCGCGATTCGTTCACGCTGAGCAGTGTGAAGGTCAATGTGCCGGTGGATGCGGCGAAGTTCGGCAACCCGGCAGCAAAGAAGTAAGACAAAGCACAGGCTGTATTGGAAAGGGCCGGCGGACATCCCGCCGGCCCTTTTTCATTTGGGAGCAGCAAGACCGCGCACGGCTGCCCGGCGTGGCCCTGAACGCAAAATGGGCGGCACCGGCCCTGAATGCCCGTTGTGCCGCCCCAGCTCCCACCATGGAGAAGTTACCTGGCCGCGCTCTCGCGCCGGCCGGACGAACCGGTTTAAACGAAGCCGATGGCGCGGCCCGCCATGCCGACGCCGAACCATAACGTCAGGGAAAGCAGCGCGACAACCTTTGCGCCTCCACCGCCTTCCGCCTTTTCGTTCATCGCCGTGCGATTGTGCACCGTGTAGTGGAACAGCATGGCAAGGACAATCAGGATCACCTTGGGCCGGAAGGCGGCGTTGTCGTACGCCTTCAGCGCTTCCGACAGGAACAGCATCACGCCCGTGACCAGGATGATCACCAGGCTCCAGTTGATGTAGCCGCTGAGTTCGTGCTGTATCTTCGGCGCCGAAATGCGGCGGATCGCGAGGCCGAGCAGCCGGAAGTCGATCAGCATAATCGAGCCGAGCAGCACGGCGAGCGCCAGGATGTGGATCGTCTCAATCAGCGGGAAGGCCCAGGTAGTGCTGCGGATCGCCTGGCCGAGCCACGTTTCGTCGCACCAGGTAAATAACGGCATCAGGTCCATTGGTCAGCTCCTCGATAGTTGATTAAAGGTTGTAGGCCGTATAACGGCCGGCGGCGATAACCGCAGTCCACGTCAGGATGGACATTACGCCGGCCAGTTTCGCCCGGGAAGGCATGAAGGCATTGTTTTCCCACTCGGATATCTTTTTGTCGATGGTGGAGTGGAACAGCAGCGCATTCAGCCCGGCCAGAACCAGCGCCACGAGCTTGATGCGGAAATACGGGCTGTGCCAGCATTTCACCGCTTCCGACCAGAACAGCAGGATGCCGGTAAGCATCATGACGACGAAGCCAAACACGGTGATGGGAAGGAACTGGTCGCGGATCTTCGAGACCGGCTCAGATTTCCATATCACTCCGGTCAACCGGAGGTCGAGCATCAGGATTGGCGCCATCATCAGCGCAAGGCCCAGCAGATGGGTCCCTTCGATAATGGGGAACATGAGCTGCGATTCGCGCAGCGCGGTCGCCGGTCCCATATCCTGCAGCCACTGGCAGATTTCGATGATCGACATGGATGTTGGAACCAGCTTCCCCGGGAGGTGCGCCGCTGGTCTCTGCCTGCCGCGCCGCCCGGAATATGTGTTAATGCGGGTTTCTGTAAGGCACGCCGTTGGCCACAAGATGGTATCTGATTTATCAACGAGTTACAGCAGGAATTCCGCAGTCCAGGGCAGCGTGAGCCAGCAAATCTCGCAGGGCGCGCGGCGCATCTGTGCGATTTCACGCAACACGCTTCGCCCCGGAGGGGTTAAACGGGATGAAACGTCCGTTTCGACGAACGAGTCAATGGGTCTTAGATAATGGTTTTAGAACAATGATTAAAAGATTACTTGTAGTATCCGGAGGGCTTTCGGTTCTTTTCCTTCTCCTGAGCAGTGCGCTTACGGGGGCGACTCCCTGGACGATCCTGGCCTGGAGCGAGTTCGGCATCAACCCGATGGAGCGCGATTATTCGGTGTTTGCCATTTGGCCGCCGAGCGGCACGATCCGCGCGCAGGTGATAGATAACACCGGCATACTGGTGAAGAGCGGCAACAGCGTGAGTGTGACCTATCAGGCGCTCGCCGACGCGACGGGCATTGCGAATTCCACATCCGCCGGCAAGACCAACTTCTGGGCATATTCGAATTCCCTCTTCGGCGCAGGCGGCACAGTCAACCAGGGCATCACGGGTAACAGCATGCCGGCCGCCGGGCCTCAGCCCATGGCCTTCGACGCCACCTTCAACCGGTTCACTGCCGACAGTGTGCCGGTTACGCCATACGACGACCAGCAGAATCTGAATTACTATCCTCTGATGCAGGTGACAGCGCGCGATGCATCCGGTAACGTACTGGCTTCGGCGCGCGTGTCGCTGCCGGTATCGAACGAAGTGGAATGCCGCGGATGCCACGCCTCGGGGGCGAACCCGGCGGCACAGCCAACGGCGGGCTACGCGAACGACCCGAATCCGAATCGCGATTTTAAACTGAACATTCTTCTGGCGCACGATCAGCTGAACAAGCGGAACCCGGCGTATGTGTCCACGCTGGCTGCGGCGGGGTATCCGCCGGAGGGGCTGATCGCAGCCGTGAATGCAGGCCAGCCGGTGCTGTGCGCCGCCTGCCACGCAACGAATCTGTTTACAGGCACGCTGGCAAAGCCGGGGCTCACCGGCGCTCTGCCGCTCACGACCGCGATGCACAGCTACCACGCCAGCGTTGTGGATCCGAAGACCAACGACATTCTGGACAACTCGACGGATCGCGCGGCCTGCTACAACTGCCACCCCGGCGCGGCAACGAAAGCGCTGCGCGGCGCGATGGGCCATTCGGTGGATGGCGCGGGGCACCTTCAGGTCCAGTGCCAGAGCTGCCACGGGAACCTTTCAGCGGTGGGCGACCCCTCGCGCCGCGGCTATCTCGACATGCCCAACTGCCAGGCATGCCACTCCACAACTTTGCCCCGGCCCACCAGTGCTCTCAACGCTTCGGGCGCTCTGAACACAACGGCGGACGCTACCTTCGCCACCACGCCGAACCAGCCCATCGCGGGCGTTACGCTGTATCGGGATTCGGCCGGCCACGGCGGCCTTCAGTGCGCTGCCTGCCACGGGCCAACGCATGCGGAATACCCAAGCGCGCAGCCGAACGACAATTTGCAGAGCACCGATGTGCAGGGCGCCATAGGCCCTGTGAAGGAATGCACGGTTTGCCACCGCAGCGGCGTGAGTTCCACCAACGGCGGGCCGCACGGGATGCACACAACCGGTTTGCCGTGGGTCTCGCAGCATCAGAACGCCAACAGAAGCACCGTCTGCACGTCCTGTCACGGAACCAGCGACCAGGGGACCGTGCTGTCGCGGGCGTTTGTAACGCGCAGCCTCAATACCGGCGACTTCGGCACCCTGACAACTTTTCCGGGCACGATCGTGAGTTGCTACTCCTGCCACAGCGGTCCGGGCGGCAATGGCCGATCCGTGACTGTGCCCGCGATACCGAATACGACAGCAGCGGCGGCCACCGGACAAGCCACCACGTTCCCCGTGGCTGTCCCGAGCGGCGGGACTCTGCGGATCGTCACGCAGCCGCGCGGCGGCACTGCGTTTGTCACATCAGGAAACTCGATCACCTACCAGGCGAACCCGGATTTCGAGGGCGCCGACCAGGTCACTTACGCGGCGACGGTCAGTAATAAAGATTCGAACCTCGGCACGGCATCGGTAACGGTAACGGCAGCCACGCGGCCGGTGCCCGCCACGCCGGTTGCAAATGCCGCCAGCTACGCGCAAGGTCCCGTAGCGCCCGGAATGATCACGTTTATAGGCGGACAAGGGCTGGGGCCGGCAAACCTGGCGACGTTCGAGCTGAACTCGGGCGGGTTTATCGAGAAGGGCATCCAGTCAGCGCGCGTGTTGTTCGATGGCCACGCCGCGCCGCTGCTTTATACATCAGGCGGGGCGGTAGCGGCGATTGCGCCGTATGCGATCGCCGGACAGACACAGACGTCGATGGTCGTCCAGTACGGCGGCATCAGCTCCGCGCCTGTCACGATACCGGTGCAGAGCGCGGTACCGGGCCTCTTTACGCTGGATGGCTCGGGGAAGGGCCAGGCGGCGGCGGTGAATCAGGACGGCACGATCAACTCGGCCACCAATCCCGCGGCTAAAGGATCGGTCATCACGCTCTATCTGACGGGCGATGGCGTTGAGACGCCTACGCCGCCGGATGGGCAGATCGCAGTGGCTCCTTACCCCTTGCAAACCGCCGCCGTGACGGTGACGATCGGAGGGCAAACAGTCCCGGTCGCCTACGCGGGCGCGGCGCCCAGCGCCGTGGCGGGGCTCATGCAGGTCAACGCCACTATTCCGGCCAACGCGGCTTCCGGAGCGAACCCTGTGATCGTTTCGATCGGCTCGTCGCCGAGCGCGGGCCCCATCACGATTCAGGTGAAGTAGCGCGGCGGCTAATTGTAATGTTCCCAAAATAGCTGGACTACATTTCCGGTACACGCGACTGAAGTCGCATTCGTTTTCGCCCGCAAAAACGCGACTGAAGTCGCGAGTACCAGCCGACACTGCACTGGCAGTGGGCGAAACGCGGGCCCGGAAAAGGCCCGCGTGAAGCCGCCCGGAATCATCAGAAGACAAACTTCATGGCGAGCTGAACAATGCGGTAGTCCCCGCTGCTCAGCCCGTTATTGCCGCTGATGTCCTGGGTGATCTGGCCGAAGTTGCCGGCATTCAGGTTCACCGTACCCGGAGTCGTACCGGGAACAGTCGCATTCAGGTGGTTCGGCAGATTGAACGCCTCGGCGCGAATCTGCACCGTACGCTTCTCTCCCCACACCGGGAAGGTGCGTGACAGGGCGACGTTCAGCTGAAACACTCCGGGGCCTTTCATGTTGTTGTAGCCAAGGTTCCCGTACGTGCCGGCAGCGGGTTTGGCGAAGGCCGAAGCCGACACCCAGTTGTTGACCGTCTGAGTAGCGGGGTAAGGATTGGGATTGACGAAGTTCGGCGTCTGTCCGGGCGCGGTGGTCAGCGCCACATCGGTGCCGCTTGTGACGGTGAACTCCTGGGCTGACTTGATCTGTAGTATGGGCGACACCTGCCAGTTACTGGCGAGAACCCTCAGCCACTTGTTGGCGAATGTCGGAGAGGTGGCAACGAAATTCAGGTTGAACAATTGCCGCAGGTCCGAACCCAGGCAATTGCTGCGGTATGCCCGCCGGTTTCCCGGTATCGAAGGCGAGGCCGAGGCGCTGGTCTGGGATTCGAACACATCGCTGATGCAATGCGCCCACGTGTAATTGGCCAGCAGGTTGATGCCGTGGCTCAGCCGCTTCTGGGTAGAAAGGAACAGCGCGTTGTAGCTACCGGTGCCGCCATCGTCGTCGTAACCGATTCCCGAGAAATACTGGCCCTGCAGCGGGTTCTGCTGATAGAGAAGCCGGCGCTGGTTCTGGTTGCCCGTGGTGGAGCAAACGGGGTAGCTGGTAGACCCTATAGTGCCGCCGGACTGCACAGTCGGCAGCGTGCACGGGCCGAGTCCCAAAAATGTCGCCGGATTCAGCAGATTCGAACTCTGCAGGTGAACCGTATGGTTACCCAGATAGTTGACGGTCACCAGCCAGTCTGTTCCGATTTGCCTCTGGATGCTTAAATTCCACTGGTTGAGATACGGCGGATTGTAGCCGTTGGTGGGATGCACCACCTGTTGCGAGAACGTAGGAAACGAGCCGTTGGTATCGGCATGGCCGATTCCGTTCGCCAGCGCCAGCGCCGGAATGGGGTTCCCACCCGCATAGTTAGCCCACGGATTGGCGATATTCACATTTGACAAGCCGACGTTACTGGCAAACGGCGAGTATTGCGGACCGAACGTGTAGAAGAACATGTGATTGCGGTCCCCGAACTGTCCGAATGCCGCCCGAACAGTCATTTTGCCATCGCCCTTCGGATCCCATACCACTCCCAAACGCGGGAAGAATTTCAGCCAGCGCGGGCAATCGATGGCGTTGCCGCAGCCGTATTGCGGATCGCCCGGGAACGTCACCCCTGCCGGCGCATTTTTGAAAATGCTGCTGTGGAAGTTCTGCGTAAACAGCGTGGGGTCGAATCGGTCCAGCTGGCCCCACTTGCTGAAAGGGGACTCGAACGGCTCCCACCGCAGGCCATAGCTAACGGTGAGCCGGGGGGTCAGCTTCCAGCTGTCCTGCGCGTAAATCCCGAGATATTTCTGACGGTTATTCCATCCGTAACGGATGCCCTGCGTAAAGCTCACCGCCTGGCCGATCATATAATCCGCCAGCGGCAGACCGGTAACCGTCCCGTCGAAGGTGCTCGAACCGACCATCACGAGGCCTGACCAATAGTTCATTTCCTGCCGGAGCCAGCTGCCGCCAAAACCGAACTGATGATTCCCCTTAATCCAGCTCACGTCCTCATTGACCGAAGGGTTGGGGCCGTTGTGGGACTGCCCGGGCACTGCCGCGCCGCCGCCGATCGCGAAAGCATTCGTCACTGCGGTGTTCATGACGTGCTCGCCCTGATCCACCATCGTGGAGCCAAAGTCCTGCCAGGATTTGTAATTGTCGCTGGTCTTGGGGATGTTGGTGCGGCTGGCCGCGATGCGCAGCGAACTGACGACGCCGGACCCGAACAGGAAAGTTTCGCCTCCCGCAAGCTGATAGTCGCGGTCGTGAACCCCATAGGTGTTGACCGAAAGCGGGTTCTTGCCATCGTAAGTCGAGCCCACTGTCAGGTCCGCCAGAGTAAACCGCAGGAAAAGGGAATGCCTGTCGCTCTTCTGATAATCGCCGCGCGCAACCCAGAGATGCTCATCCTGATTGGCGACTTGCCCGTAGGTAGTCCTGCCGCACGGATCGGCGGTGGTCGGAAGCGTCTTCACCATATTCAGTACCACGGGATTCAGCCGGGAAAGCGGCAACTTATTACCGACGAATCCCTGCGCCGGGTTCAGGGTGATGGGGGCAGCCACGCAAGGAGCCGCAGTCACTGCGGTGAAATCGCCGGCCACCATCGCGGGTGTGGGTACGAAAGCGGTAAGTTGCACGGCGTCCGAGCGCTGCGACGTTCGCTGATAGCCGCCGAAAAAGAAGATCTTGTCTTTGCGTATGGGCCCGCCAACCGTACCGCCGAACTGGTTCCGTTTCAGCGTGTCGCGCTTCGTGGCAAAAAAGTCGCGGGCGTTCAGATCGCCGTTGCGGATGAATTCGAAAGCATCGCCGTGGAAGGCGTTGGTGCCGGACTTGGTCACGGCATTCACGGCGGCGCCGGAGTGGAATCCATATTGAGCCGGCAATGCGCTGGTCTCCACTTTAAACTCCTGCAATGCATCCGGGAACGGCAGCGGCAGGGCGCCGCTGTTGTACGGGTCCTGGTAGTTGGCTCCGTCCAGCAGGTACGTGATCGAGTTCCCCTGCCCGCCGGCCACCGAAACGATTACCGTCGGGTAGTTGCGAACGGTATTGAGGTTGCTTGCGCCCCCGGCGGTCGAGGCCATCCCAGCCAGAAACACCAGTTCGAGCGGGTTGCGGCCGTTAAGCGGCATCTCGGCAACACGCTGGTTATCGACCACCTGACCCACGCCGGTCGAATGCGTCTCGACCATCGCCGCATCGGCCTGCACGGTCACCTGTTCAGTGATGGAGCCGACCTTCAGCGAAGCGTCGATCGTCGGATTGCTGTCCACCTGGAGCACGATCCCGGATTGCACGTACTTGCTGAAGCCGTCTTTCGTGAACTCCATCTGGTACGGCCCGATCGCAAGATTGGGAAGCACGTAGCCACCATCCGCGCCGCTTGTTGCCGTGCGCGAGGCGCCCGTGGCGGTTTGCGTTACTTTGACTGTGGCGCCCGGAACGGCAAGGCCGCTCGAATCCTTCACGGTGCCGGTAATTTGGGCGGTTGAGCCCTGTGCGAAGAGCGCAGAGCAGAAAAGCAGAGAGCCGAGAACGACCGCCGCAGCTTGCTTCAGCTGAGCAGTAATTAGTGGGTTGTACGTAGCCCCTATCATGGCGCGCTACGCTATCAGAGCACGCAACTGGAGTCAATGAGCCCCCAGGCGCAACGATCGGGCAACGCGATCAAAAGCGGGCCGCCGGCGGCGGTTCGCAATCGCCGCCGGCGCTAAGACACTTTAGAAAGAGAGGCGGGCCACGATCGTACCCTGCCGGGAAGTGTCGGTCCCGGCACCGGTGACCGCGGATGTGGAAGCGGTGTTGATGAAGCCAAAGCCTGCGGTCGGTACGCCTGTCTTTGAGTACGTCTGCGCCGCCAGCGCGTTGGTAGCCGCCGGATTCGGCATCTGCGCGCGGTTGAAGATGTTGGCGAATTCGGCGCGAACGTTCAGCGTGACTCTTTCGCGCACGCGGAAGATACGCCCGATTCCCACATTCTCATTCGGGTGCCGTTGCAGCCGGTAGTCCGAGTAATACGGGGCCGAGGTGCCGAAAGTGCCAGGCGCAGGGTCGGTCCATGCGGCCGGGTTCAGAACGAAAGTCTTGTTCGGGTCGAAGCAGTGGCAGTTCAGGTCCTGGGTAAACAGCGGCACGCCCGGTACGCGGTTGGCGAAAGTTCCGGTGGAAGAAGCGGCAGGCGAAGATCCCACGAACGCGGTCCCGACGTTCCGAAGCAGCGACTGGTTCAGCTGATTGTTGGCGTAAGGCGCCAGGATCGGCAGCCCGCTCGCATAGGAAAGCAGGGTGTTCAGCGACCAGTCCCGCGCGACCCACGACAGGTACTTATTGATGTGGAACGCCGGTACCGTGTAGCTGGCCGCGATCGTCAGCAACTGGGGCTGATCATAGGGCGACAGGGCCTTGTTCAGGCTGCGGTTGGTGACGTCGACAATCGCGGTGCCGCCCGTGCCCGGAACGGTCACGTTGGTGGGCGACGCGGTAGAAAGCTGCTTCTGCCATGAATACAGGCCGGTAAAAGTAAGCCCGCTCGAGTAACGCTTGGTGAGTTTCGTCTGCAGCGAATCGTACCAGGTGTTTCCATCCGGGGCCCAGAGGGCGTTGATGCTGGTGAACTGAGGGAAGGGCCGGAGGGACTGGGCCACGGTGGCGGTCAGCGGGAAGCCCGGGAAGGGCGGCGTGCTGAATCCGCGTGAGGCGGCAAGCGACGAACTGAGCGGCGAATTCAACAACGTTCTGTCGGCTGCGTTGGTGATGCTCAGCCCGCGGGCGGCCAGCGCCTGAGTGGTAATCGCGTTCACATCCACCTGACCGGGGGCGTTCCACCAAACGCCGCGGTTGCCGACATACGTCCCTTCTATCAGCAGATTTCTGGCGATTTCCCGCTGCAGGCCGACGCTCCACTGCACCTGGCGGGCGGGCCGTCCCGCGTTCTGGTCGTACCACACCAGCGGAGCCTGCGTCGCTACATAACCTTTCTGCGGATACTGCCCGACAGAGAAATTCGGGAACGGCGCCGCGGCGAACGGCAGGCCACCGGCCAGCGTCATCACCGGAGTGCCGAACGAAGGAGCATTGACGGCGGCCGGGGCGGTCAGCCCGGCGGTGGCGCCGTTGTTGTTGCCGGTATCGGAGTACACAACACCGAGGCCGACGCGAAGAACGGTTTTGGGAGTGATCTGATAGGCCGCGCCGAGGCGCGGTCCGAAGGCCAGCGGATAGTTCTTCGCGAAGTTGCAGTTGCAGTGGCCGGGGCCGCTGCCTTCAAATATCACGGCGCCGGGATAACCACCGAGGCTGGGATTCGGCGTCGTGGGCGAGAAGTTCGCCAGTTCGCCGTTGTGTTCTTTGAGGTAGGTCTGGTAATCGTACCGCAGGCCGTAGTCCAGCGTCAGCCTGCGGGTCACTTTCCAGGTGTCCTGCGCGAAGAAGCCCAGGCCGTGCTTGCCAAGGCGAAGATTTTGCGGCTGCGAAACACGGGCGGCATCCACAAGGCCGAGCAGAAAGCTGGCGTATGCGAAGCCGACGGTGCCGCCGCCGAACGAAGAAGTCTGCAGATACGGCAGGCCGGTTTCATTCGGGCTGAACGTGTAGGCGCCGTTGGTGTACGTGTAAAGCGTCGCCGCATTGCCCTCGCTGCGCACCTCACCGCCGAATTTGTACGTGTGGTTGCCCTTAACCCACGTGAGACTCGTATTGGCGGTTGGCTTCTCATACAGCAGGGGGGCGCGATTCAAAGCCGGCCCCAGAGTCTTGCCCCCGCCCTGTGGCTGGCTGGCCGGGAAGATCAGGTTCGGGAACATGCGGTTCACCGTCGCGCCGTTCAGGCCGAGCGACGCGCTGGCGTTGTAGTTCGTCACCGGGGCATCGTCGTCGAAGTTCAGATCCTGGTAGCCGATGCCGGCGTGGAACAGCAGCGTGGGTGTGATCGTTTGATCGAAATTCAGGCGCTGTGTGTGAGCCAGGATGAAGGTGCCGATGGCAGCGGTAATCGGGACGGGCAAGCCATCGGAAGCACCGAGCGTCGGCGAGTACTGGCTGGCGGTTTTGGTGGACGACCAGTAGTAGGAAAACTTCATGTTCGCGCCGAGCGAATGATCGATCTTGAAAGCGGGAATCGACGTGACGCGCTGGCTTAGATATGGATAGATGCCATTGCTGATATTGCCGTTGCTGGTGGGCGCCGGGATCAGCGACTGAACCTTCACCGCCACCGGGTCGAAGCGGCTGGGGGGAATAATGTTGCCCTGGAACGGGTCGGTCACAATCTGCCCGTTCGCACCGACGGCGCGTGCCGTAGTGGGGTCATAGACCGTGTTGGCGAGGATGGGGCGGCCCAGCGGATCGGTTCCCAGAACCTGGCCGGTAAGCGCCGAGGAGAAGTTTCCGGCGCGATACGCGTTGGTGGGTACCGTAAGAGCCTGGGTGTTGATGTTCTGGGTTTCGCGGAACTGTTCGAAGTTAAAAAAGAAAAACGTCTTGTCGTGCCCGTTGTAGATTTTCGGGATCCAGACCGGGCCACCCACGGTGAAGCCGTAATCGTTGCGGCGGGCGACCGTCTTGGCGTTCACCCATGGAGTCGCGGCATTCAGCGCCTCGTTCACGAAGTAGTCGTAAACCGTGCCGTGCAGGGAGTTGGTGCCGGACTTCATGGTGTAGTTGAAAAAGCCGCCGCCCACCTGGCCGTACTCGGCCGCGAAGTTGCTGGTCTGCACCGTCACTTCCTGGATGGCGTCCACGCTGGGCTGATTCTGCGCCTGTGTGGCTGGAACCTGGCCGTTGGTGGAATCCTGTCCCTCAATTCTGTAGGAAGCAGTGTTGCCCGGCGCGCCGTTGATACGGACCTGCGAATTGGGAATTACGAAAGTACCCGGAAGCAGGGCGGTCACCGCGGTGGGATTGCGGATGCCTGAACTGCCCGCCGCCGACGCGCCCACACCCAGCACCGGAAGGTTATCGAGCGTGTCGGTCGTGACGTTGTGGCTCATCTCACCGCTCTCCGTCTTCAGCAACGGCGCTTCGGCGTTGATGGTGACGGACTCCGTCGCGGAGCCGACTTCGAGCGCGATATCGACGCGGACCGTGGCCGCCACCTCAACAGTCAACCCGGTGCGGACGTATTTCTTGAAACCAGGCACGGCCACACTGACTTCGTAGGCGCCGGCGGGCAACTGGCTGAGCGTGTAATTGCCGGTTTCTGTAGTTGCGGCATCGTACTGCGCGCCGGTTGCCACGTTTTTGGCCTGGACGGGCGCAGCCGCGACGACGGCTCCTGCGGGATCGGAAATAGTGCCGGTGATGGTTCCGCGGTCGCCCTGGGCAAACGCGCTGATGGAACAAATGAAGACGGCGATGATCGGCAGCGTTGCGCGCAACGCTGTATTAAGCGATTTCATGACTTCCGGACCCCCAAGTTTTTGTGACCGTGCGGCCATCAAATGAGCGCGAGATACTGGGCGCAATTTTATATCAAATTAACGACGACGGTCAAATACAGTTAGGCTACCGGCATACAACGTGTACGTCAGCGCGTGCCTGGCGGCTGAACAAGCGGCACCTGGGGAGCCATGCGCTTAACAGGAGGCAACGGACGGACCAGCGTGTGCAGCGCGTCTATCCGTCCGCCGGAGCCCGTGAGCAGACCATCGGGGAACTTACGGTAGGTCAGGATATCGCGGTAGATCTTCGGCGTTGTCATCGAATTCAGGCCGAGGCCGGCAATATACTGCAGGCGCATATTCAGATCGTTGTTGATCTGCGCGTCCGCAGTCATCGGCGCCAGGTCCGTAGCCCGCCCGGCATAGGTGGCCAGAAATTCAACCGCGGAATGGAAGCCGACTTCACCGATGGATGCCGCTACTTTCGCGTAATCCGGGCGCTCCAGTTTCTGCTGCAGTTCATCCACGTTGATCGGCACGCTGTCATCCTGGCGGCCCAGCAGCACGAGGTCGTAACCGTCGCCATTCTGGTTGTTGCTCCAGAGGGTGCCGCGCGGGAACACGGCGAAAAACGTGGCGAGCTCGGTCTTGATCGTCTCTTCGTCGGAATCGTAAATCGGCAACCACTGCGCGACCACGCCGCCGGGGTTGAGGTGCTCCTTAACCAGCTCGTAGTACTCCTTCGAGTACAGCGTTGAGGTGCCTTTGATCCACGGATGAATCGGGTCGGTGGTGATGACGTCGTACTTATTCTTGGTGGTGAAGATGTAGTGGCGCGCGTCGTCGTAAACGATCTTCGTCCGCGGATCGTTCTTCACTTCGTAGTTTTCTTTACCGAACCAGGCGGTGGATGCGGGCGGGATAAAGGGCTCCAGTTCGCAGATTGTGATCGATGTGACATCGGGATACGGCACGAACGAACCCGCCGTCACGCCCGCGCCGAAACCGACGATGAGAACCGTCTTCGGATCCTTGTGGATGAGGCCCGGGATGTGGCCCATCTGGCGCTCGAGCCGCATGTCGAGCGGAGCCGTGGAAGCCTCCGCCTTGCCGCTCACATAGAAGTGGCGCTGGCCGGCGCGCTCGGCGAT